>Ga0194135_10002555_pt1 | contig 11090 bp, 9 predicted proteins | sample LitLau_LLRF_2013_FD_134024 | JGI IMG/M metagenome (GOLD analysis project Ga0194135, IMG submission 134024) | Freshwater sediment microbial communities in response to fracking from North America - Little Laurel Run_MetaG_LLRF_2013 (version 2) | ecosystem: Environmental > Aquatic > Freshwater >... | reverse complement strand
TGATGAAACAGGGAGGCTGTTATGGGAGGCCCGGACGCATACGACTGGTAAAGAGCGCTGGTCAGATATGCTTTACAATATGAATTACAAGCACCTTTTTAATGACAAAGGGCATGAACTGACTGTTGATCTGGATTATGTGACACATTTCTCCAAAATGGGTCAGCAACTGGATACACGTTTTGCCGATGGAAATGGAATGATTACAGAAAAATCAAGAAAAGGTGATCTACCTTCTGACAATGATATTTACGTTGGAAAAGTGGATTATATTTTGCCGGCAGGAAGTTCAGTAAAGATAGAAACCGGATGGAAAGGAAGTTTTGTCCGGATGGCTAATCACCTCAAATATGATACTTTGCGAAATAAGGTATATGTGCCGGATCAATCAACAAGCAATGATTTTATTTACCGGGAGCAGATCCAGGCAGGATATCTTAATCTGAAAAAGGATATAGGGAAATTTAGTATTCAGGCGGGCCTTCGTGGGGAATATACTGATACCCAGGGGCATCAGCTAACCACAGACTCTTTAGTCAGAAGAAGTTATTTTAAACTATTTCCAAGTTTGTTTATCACCCGGGAAATTAATGATAAAAATCGTTTACAGCTAAGCTACAGCAGACGTATAGATCGCCCGGGGTACTGGGATATGAATCCTTTCAGGGTATATAATGATCCATTTTCCTATGAGGAAGGAAATCCATACCTGCTTCCGTCTTTTGTTAATGCTTTTGAATTGAGCCATGGTTTCTTGTCAAGGTATTATACCACACTGACTTATAGTTCCAGTACAGATGTAATCAGCAGTTTAGTCGGCGGAAATAGCGGACTGACTTTTCAGAGACCTGAAAACCTGGCTAAATTTAAAAACTATGGGATTAGTTTTACAGCATCAACAAATTTTACAAGATGGTGGTCAGGAACACAATTTGTGAATCTTTTCCATAATGATTTTTCTATCGCCGCAGAAACCAGGGAAATCAAGATGAAAAGAACAAGTGTTTCATTCGATACTCAAAATACTTTCAGGCTGGGCAGGGGCTGGAAAACGGAACTGCACGGATTGTATAAATCGAAAGTAATTTCGGGAGTATTTACCACAAAAGGATATTATATGGTTTCAGCAGGGGCTCAAAAGACATTGTTAAAGGATAGAGCAACTATAAAGCTGCTGGTTAATGACATTTTTCAAAGTGCACAGATCCGTCAGGTTACTGCTTATGGAAATATTTCAGCGTATAGTCGTAGCCGCCCTGATAGCCGTGCGGTAGTTCTCTCCTTTAGTTATCGCTTTGGCGGAGACGGAGCTGGTGGCAGACAACGAAGTACAGCGAGTGAGGAGCTGAAAGGAAGGCTGAAATAAGGAAGAATAAGGAGCTCAATGGGGGGATGGAATATTTAAAGAAAAGCCAATCAGCAGATTAATAGCAAATTGTATGGCTGAAAGAAAATATAATACTTATCTTTGCAAGCTTTAGCAATAGTATATAAGACGGTTATTTCACTTTATTTGGGGAAATAATTTTTGTTTTGAGTCTGTGCGAAAGTTAAAGAGCTGATAATTAGTTAAATATAATTATACCCATACCCATAAATTATTTCATTTAATGGAACAAACTGTAGAGCAAAAGCTGAAAGCTTTATACGAATTACAAACCCTTCATACAAAAATTGATAAAATACGTCAGATTCGTGGTGAATTGCCAATGGAAGTGGCTGACTTAGAAGATGAGGTAGCGGGATTGGAAACGCGTATACAAAAATTCAAGGCTGAATTGGATGATACCGAAGATGCTATTGTAACACGTAAAAATATGATCAAGGAATCTCAGGCCCTGATCAAAAAATATGATACTCAGTTAAAAGAGGTAAAAAACAATCGTGAGTATGATGCTTTAACAAAAGAAGTTGAAATTCAGTCTCTCGAAATCCAGGTTTGTGAGAAAAAAATCAGAGAATTCGGATTTGATATCGCTACAAAAACGGAAGTTTATGAGAAGGCTTTAGCTGACCTTGATGCGAGAAAGAATGATCTGGAAATCAAAAAAGGAGAATTACAGACCATTACTTCTGAAACTGAAAAGGACGAATTAAGCTTAAGTAAAAAAGCAGAAAAAGCCGAAGCAGGTATTGAAGAAAGATTATTGGTTGCTTACAGAAGATTAAGAGGAAACGCAAACAACGGTCTTGCTGTTGTGACTATTGATCGTGACTCTTGTTCAGGATGTTTCAATCAGATCCCGCCTCAGCGCCAGTTAGATATTCGTCAGCGTAAAAAAATCATCGTATGTGAGCATTGCGGTAGAATTTTAGTGGATGAGGCATTGACATTAGAAAATGTAACTGCATAATCAGGTAGTTCTCATTTTCCATAAAAAAAACGGTCAGATCATAATCTGGCCGTTTTTTTTATGGAAAATGAAACAATAATTCAATATTGAGCGTTTTTAAGAATTTACCCTATAGAATTGTTTTTTATTATGCCCGCCAAAAGGAAATTTATCCTCCTGTTTAAATATTGTTTTTTCCCCCTCTTATTGATATTGCCAGGCACTGTTCATGCCAATTTCGATTTTAATGCCAATTGTTTTAAAGCCTATCAGCTAATCTTTGAGCTTAAAATTAATGCGGCAAAACAGCTGATCGCTGCTGAAAAGAATGTCCATCCTAAGAATTCAATAGTTCCTTTATTAGAGAATTATGCGGATTATTTTTACCTGATCACGGTAGAGAGTAAACAGGATTTTGACCGGCTTAAAGAAGAGAAATCGCGCAGGCTTAGCCAGATTGAGGACGACGATGCACAATCTCCCTATTATTTGTATGCACAGGCTGAAATCAATCTGCAATGGGCATTATTGAGAAGCCGGTATGGGGAGTACTTTACTGCAGCCAGGGAGATCAAGAAGGCCAATGGTCAGCTGCAGGATAATGCAAAGAAATTTCCGGGCTTTCATCTGAATGGTAAGGGATTGGGGCTGATTAATGTTTTTTTGGGAAATCTGCCGGATGGGATGCTGAAAAGTACGCTTTCTACATTTGGGGTAAAGGGGGATGTTCAGAAAGGACTTGCCATGTTGGACAAGCTTGCACAGAACCTTCCTAAATCTGCTTTTGAGCCCTTTTACGAAGAGGTGGTGTTTTATTATGTGTATGTTTTATCAGATGTCATCCACTCTCCGGATGCTTATGCCAAAACTATGAAATATACGGCCAGGATATCTGATAATAGCCTGCTGAAAGCTTATTTACAAGCCTATGTGTGTGCCAGAAACGGGCATAATGACGAAGCAATTTCAATTTTGGGCCGAAGACCTTCGGGAGATGGTTATCAGGCTTTTCCCTATCTGGAACTATTGATGGGAACCGCGAAACTGAATAAACTGGATTATTCAGGGGCGACTCATTTCAAGCGGTTTCTGCAGCTAAATAAAGGCGTGAATTACATTAAGGACGCGAACCTTCACTTGTCATGGGTTGCCTTGTTAAATGGCGACACAGGCGCTTACAGGGCTTATAGTAATAAGGTCAGAGCTGCGGGATATACTTACGGTGAAAAAGATAAGCAGGCAATGAACGAAGTGACTGCTCCAGCCCCGGATCCTGAACTATTAAAAAGCAGGCTGCTGTTTGACGGAGGGTATTATACCAAAGCGTTGGATATGCTGTCAGGACAAAATGCGGACAGTTATAAATCAGCTAAGGATAAGGTAGAATATTATTATCGCATGGGCAGGATTTATGATGCACTGGATAAAGACGATAATGCTTTGAAGTATTATCAGAATGCGGTAAGCTCAGGCAGGAACCTAAAATATTATTACGCAGCAACTTCTGCCTTGAATATGGGCAGAATATATGCCAAAAAGAGGGACCTGGTAAAAGCAAAAGCCTGGTTTAACCAGGCTATCAATATGAAAAATCATGAATATGAAAACAGTATCGAGGCACAGGCCAGAGACGGCCTGAAGAAACTGTCTGACTAGAACCGGTATACAAAGGCGTTAATATGCATTCCGGCGCCCACAGAGGCGAAAACTGCATATTCCCCGGCCTTTACTTTGTAACCGGCAACTTTTTCTTTCAGGACAAGATCCAGCAGGGTTGGGATAGTAGCAACAGAGCTGTTTCCCAGCCATGAAATTGTCATTGGAACGAGATTTTCAGGAACAGAATCCTGATGATATAATTTAAAAAGACGTTTCATAATGGCATTGTCCATTTTGCCATTGGCCTGATGAATAAAGACGGTTTTGATATCCTCAATACTTAATCCTGCTTTATCGATAGCTATTTTAACTACATGAGGAACATTTACAACCGCAAACTCGTATAATTTACGACCGTTCATCTTCATGTACATATTTCCGTCTGTCGCAGCCGGGTTACAGCTTTTAGACATATAGAGCAGGGAAGCAAATTTTCCTGCAAATGACTGGGTTTTATGCGCAATGATACCTGTTGGCTGTTCATTTTCAACAGCCTGAAAAACAACTGCTCCTGCCCCATCTGAGAATATCATACTGTCACGGTCATGCGGATCAATGATTCGGGATAATGTTTCTGAACCGATTACAAGTACTCGTTTGGCATCGCCGCTTTGAATCAGGTAATTGGCTTGTATCGCACCTTGTACCCAACCCGGACAGCCAAAAATAATATCATATGCAACACAGTCAGGATTAACGATGTCGAGTTGCTGCTTCACTTTAGCGGCCAGTGCAGGCAGAATATCCATGCGGGTACTACCGTGCTGAATATCGCCGAAGTTATGACAGAAAATAATATGATCTAAGGTTTCTTTATCAATTGAGGCATCATCCAGAGCCCTTTGCGCGGCAATGGTCGCAATATTACTATTCATCAGATCATTATCTACATAACGTCGTTCGATGATTTCTGTAATTTCTGAGAATTTACTGATAATATCGGCGTTATCCTTTTCAAGGATAAGCCCATTTTCATAAAATGTAGAATTCAGGAATGAATCTCCTGAAACAATATTATCCGGAATGTAACTTCCCGTACCTGCAATTACTGACGATATCTGCTTTATATTACCCATTCTGAACCGTATACTGTTTTAGTCTTTAGTATAAAACTAGGATTAATTTATTGAAAACAAAAATTTAAGAAAAATCATCGATTAAAAAAACGATTAACTCTTTTGGGCCATGTGCACCAAGAACTAAGGTCTTTTCAATATCAGCTGTCCTGCTGGGGCCAGTAATCGTGCTGATCATAGATGGAATTTGTGATCCGTATTTATTCTTAATCAGCCGGAAGCCATCTTTTAGGTCCATAACCAGCTGACCGGTTCTGGCAATCACAATATGATGATGTGGAAAAATACTTAGTCTTCTCCCCGATTCATTTTGATTACTGAGTAGAATAGAGCCGTTTCTGGCAATTAATGCTTCACAGGTGGTAATGCCGACTTCAGCCATTTCAAAGTCCTTGTCGGTCTTGTAAAAAGGGAATTCATAGGTGGAAAGGAGTTTTTGCAGCTCAGGTTCCCAGCAATAGATTTTTCTCCATTTATATTTGTCTGCAAGCTCCAGGATGTTTTCAATAAATTCAACACCATCCTCACAAAAAATAAAATGGCCGGAAACAGCCGTTAGCTGTTCGGCAAATAGGATTTCCGGGATCTCTGTATTGGGTTTGTAAAGCGGGGTTTCCTCTAGATTAGGATAGGGATTATCTCTTTTTTCAAGCAGAGCTTTCCGTATCTTTTTTAGCATCAACTCCTTCGAAGAAATATTTTCCTGCATATAAAAATGGATTTGCTGTCATCAGTGTACCTGATGACAGCTCCATAAAGCTAATAATTACGATTCAGAATGTAAAGGAGTTACTACTGGTGCAGACGGATCAGTTGTTTCTCCGACGCCCTCATGAAGTAAACCTTCGGCCGCTGGCTTCTGATCTCCGGTACCATTTACAAATTCGTCGTAAGTTGTACGGTTATCGAATGGACGTTTGCCTAGGATTTCTTCCAGATCTGCCTGGAAAAGGATTTCTTTTTCCAGTAATTTTTCTGCAAGTTTTTCCAGGCCTTCTCTTTTATCGACTAATAACTGCATTGTTCTGACATAAACCTCATTGATCAGTTTGCGTACTTCAATGTCAATCAGTTCAGAAGTCTTTTCTGAATATGGCTTGTTAAAATTGTATTCATTCTGAGGATCATGGAAAGAAACATTACCAATAGTACTGTTCATACCATAAATAGTAACCATGGCATAAGACAACTTGGTAATTCTTTCCAGGTCATTCTGTGCTCCTGTAGATATTTTACCAAAGACAAGGTCTTCTGCAACACGTCCGCCCATAGTCATACACATTCCGTCAGTCAGCTGCTCGGTCGTGTACAGGAACTGCTCTTTAGGTAAGTATTGCGCATAACCTAATGCAGCTACACCGCGTGGTACTATAGAAACTTTTACCAATGGATCTGCATGTTCCAGGAACCATCCGGCAATAGCGTGGCCAGCTTCGTGATAAGCAACGATACGTTTTTCTTCTGGTGAGATGATTTTATTCTTTTTCTCCAAACCACCGATAACACGGTCGATTGCATCCTGGAAATCCTGCATGTCTACAGACTCTTTATTTCTTCTGGCTGCGATTAATGCGGCTTCATTACAAACGTTTGCAATTTCAGCACCCGCAAAACCAGGAGTTTGTGCAGAAAGCTTTTTAGCATCTACAACCACATCAGTTTTGATCGGTTTCAGGTGAACTTTAAAGATCTGCTCTCTGCCTACTAAATCGGGTTTATCAATAGAAATCTGTCTGTCAAATCTTCCGGGACGAAGCAATGCACTATCCAATACATCCGGACGGTTTGTTGCAGCCAGAATAATAATTCCTGAGTCTGTTCCGAATCCATCCATCTCAACCAGTAACTGGTTCAAAGTATTTTCACGCTCATCATTACCACCCATCATACTGTTTTTACCACGGGCACGTCCGATAGCATCTACCTCATCAATAAAGATAATACATGGTGCTTTGTCTTTAGCCTGTTTAAATAAGTCACGTACACGGGATGCACCAACGCCAACAAACATCTCTACGAAATCAGAACCTGAAAGAGAGAAGAAAGGAACCTGGGCCTCACCGGCAACAGCTTTAGCCAATAACGTTTTACCCGTACCAGGAGAACCGACCAATAATGCACCTTTAGGTATTTTACCACCCAGATTGGTGTATTTTTTAGGGTTTTTAAGGAAATCTACAATTTCCATAACCTCCTGTTTAGCTTCTTCAAGGCCGGCAACATCATTGAATGTCACATTTACCTGGCTTTCTTTATCAAATAAGGTTGCTTTGGATTTTCCGATATTGAAAATCTGTCCGCCACCACCGCCGGCGCCACCGCCCATTTTGCGCATGATAAATATCCAGAATCCGATAAATAAAAGGACAGGAATGATTACCGTAAAGAACCATGAATTGAAGGTGCTTTGTCTGGTTTCTTTATCAGCCTGAATCTGAGCTTCAGCAGGAATATTTTTCTGAGACTCTGATAATTGTTTATCCAGTGCATCCATTGATCCGGCAGTAAAAGATACTGTAGGGCCTCCGGTTGAACCAAAATTGTTTTTCGACTGATATTTTTTATACTTCTCCTGGTTAAGACGGTCTGGTTTGATGAATACATCAGCCCTGACCAGGTCTTCATATTTGTACGCTACAATTTTCTGAACATCGCCCGGGGCAAGCATGTCCTTCTCAAATTCCTTGTAAGTGATTGTTTTATTGGTATCATTGGTAAACAGAACCGAAACAAGGACTAGTCCTAAAATAATAGCAGCGTAAACCCAGAATATATTAAAGTTTGAGCCCTTTTGAGGTTTTTTTGGAATATTAGGTATTCTCTTAATTAACTTGGGCTTAGTATTTTCTTTCTCTTTCATCGTTGATTCAAAAAAATGTATAAGGTTGTAAAGGTTAAGCGCTTTGATAAGATGTAGTTTGAGCATCGCCCCATAAATCCTCAATGCCATAAAAATCTCTTTTTTCTGTTTTGAAGATATGAACTACAACATCAAAATAATCCAGGATTATCCACTCTGCGTTTTCTAATCCCTCTTTTCTCCAGGGAGTCGCTTCTGTGTTTTTATAAATTTCGTCTTCTACACTATCGGCGATAGCCTTCACCTGAGTAGAAGAATCTGCGTTGCAAACTATAAAATAATCTGATACGGAGCTGTTTAAATTTCTTAAGTCCAGACGGACGATATCATGTCCCTTTTTTTCCTGCATGCCATGAACGGCTATTTCTGAAAGGTAGGTAGAAAGGTTTACTAATTTCTTTTTTACCATTAAAATGTTTTATTTTTGATAAATAACAACTATAAAATCAACTATTGCAAAATAACACTTTTTCAACACTATTTGTTGGTCAAAATCTTATCAAATTATTAGCAGTTGATTCTACCAATAATTTTTTGAAAAGGATGGTGTCAAATTCCGAGCCATTACCCGAAGGAACTGTTATTATGGCAGAGAATCAATATGCAGGGCGAGGGCAGGTAGGCAGTAAATGGCATGCTGAGCCTGGGAAAAACCTTACTTTCAGTATACTTTTATCTCCTTCGTTCCTCCCGCTTACTGCACAATTTAACCTGAATATGACTATCAGCATTGCTTTACAAAAAGCATTAGGACGTATTATGGGGACAGGTCTGGCGGTTAAATGGCCTAATGATATCTATTTCGGACATCAGAAAATAGGCGGCATGCTTTTAGAGAATATCGTATCGGGCAGCCGTATAAAGGCCTGTATTGTGGGAATAGGACTGAATGTAAACCAGGAGAATTTCGAACCCGAGATACAGCACAGGGCAGGTTCGATCAGTCAAATTTTACATCGCCATGTTGATTTAACAACACTTTTAGCAGAGATTTGCAGTCATATAGAAGCTGGATATTTAAAATTAAAGGCTGGAAATTATGCAGGCTTACGGCAGGAATACCTGAGTTATCTTTATCAATACAACATAAAAGCCTGTTACCGACAAAATGGCGAGATTTTTGAAGGAAAAATCGTTGATGTTAGTGAAACAGGGTTATTAAGTTTAGAAACCAGTCAGGGATTAAAAACGTATAATTTTAAAGAGATAGAATTTATTCAGCCCTAAATAAAAATATCATTCATAAAAACCAATATAATTTATAACCATGAAAAAAATAACCTTAGTATTTGCATTGTTGTTGTTTACTGTTCTTGGAGCCTCTGCTCAGATCGAGAATCCGGTAACCTGGTCCTATGCGCAGAAGAAGATCAGTAACACAGAAGCAATAGTTTATCTTAAAGCAACTATTCAGGACGGGTGGCATATCTATTCTCAGACTGTAAAGCCAGGGGGACCGGTTAAAACAACCATTAAATTTAATCCGTCAAAGGATTTTGTTAAAGTAGGTACGACAGCTGAACCAAAACCACTTTCTAAATTTGAAAAGGTTTTTGATATGAATGTTGGCTATTTTGAAAAACAAGTGGTTTTTCAGCAAAAAATTAAATTGAATAAACCGTCCACTGTAGTGACCGGAACTATAGAATTTATGGTTTGTGATGCCTCAAAATGCCTTCCTCCTGATGAAGTAAAGTTCTCTGTTCAGGTTAAGTAGATCAAAATCGTAGCCTAAAGAAGGTGATAGTTGTATAGCTGTCACCTTTTTTTATTTCATTATTTTCCGGACGAATATGGATGTACCGTAAAATATTGGCTAAGCTTTGTCTCAAAACTTTTTAAACAAGAAATAATAAGTAATTTCACGGCCTTATGGAATCAAATGATCACCTGATGTGATCAGATAAAAAATATAAAACTAATGAAGAAGTTAATTTTAATGCTTGCTTTGGCCTTATCGGTGTTCTTTCTGGAATCCAGCCAAAGTTTTGCTTTTACTCAGAAACAGGATTCAACTATAGTTAGTGATGATATTCAATTTACCGAAATTGGCTCTCCCGCAGACAGTGCTGCAAATGCAGTCGTTAAAGACAGTGTAAAAAAGGATACTGTTAAGGCAGCAGTCACTGCAAAACCCGCCAGCCAGGTATTGCCGCAACAGACAGAAAAGGAAAAAACATTATGGCAAACGTTTATTCAGGGACTTTTGGGAGGTTTTATAGCCTTTTTAATGCCTTGTATTTTTCCAATGGTACCCCTTACAGTGAGTTATTTTACGAAAAGAGCCGGCAGCAGAAAGAAAGGAATCGGACAGGCGGTTATTTATGGAATTTCTATTATCGTTATCTATGTTGCCTTTGGATTGCTGATCACTTTACTCTTTGGTTCTACCAGACTTAACGAATTAAGCAGCAGCGGCTGGTTCAATTTTTCGTTTTTCATTTTACTGATAGTTTTTGCCATCTCCTTTTTTGGCGCTTTTGAAATTACTTTATCAAGTTCTTTTGTAAATAAAATAGATCAGAAGGCAGACGACAGTAAGGGTTTGGGTGGAATATTTTTTATGGCGGCTTCGCTGGCGCTGGTTTCATTTTCTTGCACGGGTCCCATTATAGGAACTCTGCTGGTTCAGGCAAGTTCTAAAGGAGAAATCCTTGCCCCCGCAATCGGAATGTTTGGTTTTGCACTTGCTTTAGCACTCCCTTTTACCTTATCAGCGATATTCCCGGGTTTTCTCAGCAGTATGCCTAAATCGGGCGGCTGGTTAAATAGTGTAAAAGTTTGTCTTGGCTTTTTAGAGCTTGCCCTGGCACTGAAATTTTTATCCGCAGCCGATCTGGTATGGCACTGGGAGTGGTTTGACAGAGAAATATTCCTGGTATTGTGGATAGTGATTTTCTTCCTGATGGGGGTTTATATTCTTGGGAAGATTAAGTTTTCACATGACAGCGATCTTCCTTACGTGTCTGTCCCAAGATTATTTTTCGCGATATTCTCATTCGCTTTTGCAATGTACCTGATTCCGGGCCTCTGGGGTGCTCCGGTTAATATTTTAAGCGGAATAGCGCCACCTTTGAATACACAGGATTTTATCCTGGGCGGGAGTAGTAATGGAAGCCCTCAGGGGGCTGCTGATTTTCCTGCGACGGTGAAATATAATGA
>Ga0194135_10002554_pt1 | contig 11091 bp, 19 predicted proteins | sample LitLau_LLRF_2013_FD_134024 | JGI IMG/M metagenome (GOLD analysis project Ga0194135, IMG submission 134024) | Freshwater sediment microbial communities in response to fracking from North America - Little Laurel Run_MetaG_LLRF_2013 (version 2) | ecosystem: Environmental > Aquatic > Freshwater >... | reverse complement strand
TGCCTAAGGGCCCCGCTCTTGTAAATTATATGAATAAAATTAATTTTTTTATTTATTCATCCGGTTCAACTGAATATTAATATATCCTGAACCACAAAAACTCCGAAACAAGCTTCTAGTATCAGTATTTCATTCCTGTAATCTTTTTCTTTTCATTTCAGTCGTTTTTCGGCCGATCATACAACAATCTGGGCTCAATCACGGAATGCAAAAATGGCGGAGAATGCATAATCAACAAGAAAAACCGCACCGCCTGCAAAGCATGTCGTCTTCGGAAATGTCTGCTCGTGGGAATGTCGAAAAGCGGGTCCCGCTACGGCAGACGCTCCAACTGGTTCAAAATCCACTGCCTTCTTCAAGAACAACAACAAGCAGCTCTCGCCGCGTTCAAGGGGAAATCGCCCCCTATTTCCCCCTACTCGTTTCCTCCTCATAACATCCCCTCTCCTGATTCAGAGTGTTCTGATTCGCCCCCCAGTTCGTTCCTACCCCTACATTTCCCCAGCATGTTCATGAGACCTTCACCCTTCCTTTTGCACCCTCAAATGTTCCCGTTTCCTCCAACTCCGCCTCTGAAACCACACGATGACGAAATCAAGCCCACCATAAACAACAATAATTATGAACCTAATAATAATTGTATTAAAGATCCAAAGAAATTTTATTTAGACACAATTTTGGGGCTGAAAAAGGAAGTTTCGTCACCACCCCCTGCCAGTTCGCCGCCACATTCTCAGGATGACCCTATTGATCTCAGTGTAAAGGGGAGAATTCGGCCGAAGAGCAGAGAAATGTTGTTCGAGAGGCGGAAAAGTGTATCAGAAGACGAAGGACATTCTGAAGAAGAAGAGGATGAGCAAATTGATGTTGTGAATGGGATTCCTGGAGATGAAAATAAAACTATTCCTCTAGATTTAAGTGTTTGATACAAAATTTTTGTTTAGTTTAAATTATTATTAAAAAGAAATTTAAGCAGGTATTGTCTCTTTTTGCCTTCCAAGTCATTATAATAGGTAACAAGGGTCACAACAGTTATTGTCAGAAGTCACCTAGATGCATTGTAAATAAAAATTATAAAATTACCTACGAGTATATTTAAAAAAAATCTAAAATACTATACGAAGTCATGGAGAAAAACTTCCAATCGACTAATCCAAAATGTACTTCAACCTAAAAACTAGAATACTAACCCATTTTCAAGGCAAATTTTCTTTAATCTAGTCGGCAATAAAAGAATGGCTAATGGAAATTAACACACCTTTGCCGATCCTAATTTAGTGTGTGATTTTCACAAGTTGGTGATAAGAGAATATTTCGCTAAAATCATTTGTTTTATTACTTTCTTCTCACCAAATGCACAGTTTGAAGAGCCACATTGTTTTCGCCAAAAAAAACACCTTATCCCCGTGCTGACCAGGTTCACTCCACCCAGGTGGTCTAGAAAAATAGATTTTCTGGGGACCTTCAGGAATACGTAGAGTTTCGGCTAGCTGCCTTAACCCGTTTTAGCTGGACGCATATGTTGACTCTCCCCTGGTCTTGCAAAATATTCGACCAATTACCCAAAACTTTAGGTCTGGTATATAGCCACATGGGTAGTTTTTTAATAACTTACTTAAATTAACTTGTGAACCACGTCGAACGTTCTCAAAAAGTCAACTTTTTTCGTTGGTTGTATTTTAGAACATTCTTCATACCGAGCATCATTAATGCAATTTTCTTTGCCATCGAGAGGAAGGTATACTCTTATCTCACCTCGTTTTTTCAGCTATAGAGTAAGAAGTCTAGCTTCTGGGTGAGATCCTGTTCAAATACTAGACTTCTTACTCCAGCTGAAAAACTAGGTCAAATTACAAGGAGTATAAGAATCGAGTCAGTAAAATTCCAAAAGTTAAAAAAGTAAACAGTATATTTCCGTAATTGAGTTACTGTGGATAAAGCTGCAACTTACGTATACAATAGACACTACTATCAAAAGTCTTATCCAATTTCTTCCGATTCTTAATTTTTAACAACAGCGGTAATACCCTATCCGCCTCGCTAGCACACAATATTTTCTCCTCAACCTCAGCTTTCAACGATAAAATAACATCAATACATTGTTGATTTTTCCCAATAACTAATTGTTGATAAAATGCATCCACAGCAATCATAGCCCATTCCTCTGCAGACTTCTCCATCTCCGCGAATCCCAGTGAAAGAAGATGGGTTAAATACTGGATAAGACTAATGCATTGTGTAAAGGACAGCCCACTTCTTAAAATGGGAACCACTTTGGATTTGTTGTTTCCAATTTTCAAAACTTTGTTCAAAAAAGTGGCCCGGCCTTTTGGTGTGATGGGTGATTTGTTTTCTTCGGTATCTATGGTTAATATAGGGGATTCAGGGGAAGACTTACCGTTGATTCCGTTGACGAGGGGCTTCACTGCATCTTTTTTAAATGTTGTGTCTGGTGTGGTAAGGGTGAAGCTGATAAGTCGAACGATTAAATGTTCAGGGACATCTAAGAAGTTTTCTAGGCACCAACTAAGCTTGTCTATATCTCGTTTTTCTATCAATTCCCGTATAATTTTCTCACAGATTCTGAAAAGGAACAAAAATTTGGATAACGAACAAATAAACTGCGAGACATAGAAGTGGCTTTAATGCTACGGTAACTTCCAGCAATATTTTTTATCATAGACCGTTAACTTCAGGTTAAAATTGGACGTTCGTGTAACATCGTCAGGTGTCGACGAATAAACAAGTGCAAAATAATGATTTACCCGCAGCCGGATACTGGAAAAAATCATGAAAAGTCAAATGTTCATAACAATATACTCGTATATTAGAAAACTAGTTAGTGAGTTAACTATGTTCTATGCGCTTCATGTATGCACTACTCACCCGCTTTCCGGGCATCCCTGTGATGTATAGAACTCGAACTCGTCAGTAAGATCTTTGGGGACTTTGGTTTCTTGTTCCTGGCCCATAGGTTCCTCCTCGTTTTTCTTGCCCCAGTCAACAGTTGGTACCACTGCCATAACGTCATTGGTTGAAGCTTCAGCAAGAACTGAACACCGTGTACCTACAAGTGCAGATACATTGCTCGTTTCCAAACTGTATGGCACACAGATAAGTCTATGTCCAAGCCCCAACAGCAACCTGAAACATGTGAAGGACTCTTAAGATGTACACGGCATCTACAATAAATTATGATTGGATTCTTCAAGCGATGACTTCCCCTTTTCGTCTTAAAAAATTCCCATCCTGCAGTTCTCAATAAGTTAAGTAGATAAATAAATAAACTAGGTATCACTCACCTGCTATGAACGGCCCAAATCCGCGGAGGTTTCTGCAAAAGTTTAAAAGACGTGGAAGCCTGGACCATACCGAGTTTGAGATTGTAAACAACAACAATGGCGCCATCTTCTAATGGATCGCCGCCATAAATAGCAATATGGTCGTCACTTAGGCCTGCCATCCCGACGGAACTTGTACAGCTAACGACTCTAATTACGCCCACGAATCGGCCAAGTAAGTCTGTGGTTTGAGGAACCAATGGTAATGGAAGCGTATACAAAAATCCATCAGACCCTGAAACGTAAAATAGAAATGTGTACATTTAAGCATTAGGACGTTTTAGCTACACGTGTTATTCCGATTCCACAGAGGCCACCGCATTTTTGGGTTAGGGCTCTGGGACCTGGTGGTCAATGAACCATACATATACTGCACCAATCACCCACTACAATTTGCTCTGAAAATAACTGCTGTTGCCCTGATTATATGGTGAGAACCTTCTAACTACATATTGTGGAATACGAGTCACATCTATAGCAGTCAATACGAAGATGTAGCAGTATGAAGAACACCCTTCAACATAGATAGGTCAAATCCGTTAACTTTAAAAGTGGCAAACGAAGTACCATTTTACCAGGTTGATGGCCTTCAGAACAACGGTTTACGTATTAGGAATGTATTAATATTAGGAAAATACGAACTTACACAAAGTGACTAAGCTGAGACCGCCATTACTTTTAGAATAGCAATACCCGAGCAACTTTTGTCCCCTTCGCCGGAGTTTTTGAGTCTTGAGTGTGGACAACACTGGTTTCATTTCTGATGGACCCAATTTCACCGAATAGATAGATTTCTAGAACAAAAACACCCTAATTTTTTTCAGGACCGATTTAAACTATCTTGATTCTCTGAAACGAGCTGTTTATTTACATTTGCCAGACCTGTTTTTTCTTGGATCTTTACCGAGTTGAGATAATCTTGTCTGCAGAACCGAGTTTACTCGATCGCGACTCAACGGCACTAAGAGCTCGTAAACTCGCTGTTCTTTATTATTTGCTCGAGTTTATGAACTGTTGTTGTTGTTGTTTTTTGTAGCTTTCTTAAAAGACTAACGGCTTATTGTAGATAACTACAGGCTTCTAATTCAATCAGCACCTTGCTCGACTCTAGATATCTGGCATCTTAAGTCCTTTTCTACAGCTTTCACTCTCAACTTCTTCTTGAATAGGCCTACATTTTTATTCCTTCGGGTTTCTGCACTAATTCGGTTGTATTACTTAAATTGCGCAGTGTCTTTCTAGAGAAAACCCAAATTCATGTTTTCTCTCAGTGGACTCAGTAAATATCCGAGAAAAATCAGGCCTCCACAAGAAATGACAACATACCATGTCACTATGTGCTATAAGAACCAAGTATTTTTCATCTGCCTGCTCAGTGATATCAGCCAACAAAATTTTGCTGCTTTTTGGAAGAAATCCAGAAATGGACTCGTGGTTCTTGTTTTCTACGCAGGCCACAGTACAGCATGCTCCAGAGGTAAAGAGTACAACAGGCTCCTCCGCAAGTATAACTTTGTGTGCTGTGTCTTTCAATCGAATTTTATGTACTTTATCCACACTTTGATCATTCTCGCTCCATTTTTTGAGAATGTTTTCGTTGAATATAGCATAATAGTGAGATGTAGATGGGGAAAAGACAACACTCGATGTGAACTGAGAAATTGTACTCCAACTGTTTAGCTGCTTCTGATCCCTCAACTATAATAGAAAAACAGGCAATATTAGATAATTATACGGCCCGGCCAGTTATACAAACCAAAAAAGGACTGGTAAATATATCGTTTAACCCCACCCGGTAACGTATAGCAATATTTTTGCCCAGTGTAACAATCGCACATTCAGAATCATCTTCGGAAACATGCACAAAGCCTTCTTGATCAATTAGGGAGCACAATCCATACGCAGTACTTAACGAAACCATTATTTATATTAATTTGAAAAATAAACAAAACATGTAAGCAAAAAGCATGTTGATTTATGTTTGACGTGTTCGTGTTGGCAAACCTGTAAAAGTGTCCTTAAAAAGTTGTTGCTGTAAAATATTTTAGTTGCTGCACGTTTTAAAATATCTTTTGTTGACAAACGCCAACACCAATGTTTTCTTTTTCTTTTTATGTTTAGTTAAATTTTATTTAAAATGACTGTTCTAAAGCTGATTGAGCTTGAGAACTTTAAATCCTATAAAGGTAAGAATTCTCTGAAGCAAAAATAATGCATCTGCGTCCAATATTTGGCATGTATTGGCTAGAAATCTGAAGCGGGAATTTGTTTACAGGAAAACAATCAATCGGACCATTAAAGTCTTTTACCGCTATAATCGGTCCAAATGGGTCTGGAAAATCCAATCTAATGGACGCCATTTCATTTGTGATGGGGGAAAAGACAACCTCACTTCGTGTAAAGCGGCTAAGTGATCTTATACACGGGGCGTCAGTCAACCAGCCTGTCTCCCGAACGGCTTCAGTCACGGCTATCTTTGAAATGGACGATGGAACGGAGAAAAATTTTACTAGAGTCGTCAATGGTTCGTCTTCGGAACATTATATTAATCAGGTGTGTGTAGTAATACAAATATTACAATACTACTTAGACTCGAATGAAGTGAAATGGTTTGTTCAATTACGGACAAAACTAAAATTTTCTCCTTGACTACTAGTTAAGTGGTTTGAAGTCCACTAAATTAGAAGGTCCGTTTGATTTAAACAGTTAAGTGTACAATAATAGAGGATCTCAGATTCTCAGTGCCAACTTGAATATTTCTTTTAAATGAACAAAATCACATAGAGCATAGCATAGAGAAATAATATTGAGAGGGTACTCGACTCAACTGCCCAAAGTGTCCTAAAAATATTCAGGTTTAACATTAAAACAAAAATTAGCTAGACATATTAATAATTTAAAATGTTTTTTTTTTCCTCTCAGGAAAGTGTAACAAATCCGAAGTACATGTCAGAATTGGAAAAGCTCGGAATAAACGTGAAAGCCAAAAACTTCCTCGTCTTCCAAGGAGCCGTAGAAAACATCGCGATGAAAAATCCAAAAGAACGAACACATCTTTTTGAGGAAATCAGCGGATCCGGCGTTCTTAAAGAAGAATACGACCGACTGCGCAGTCAAATGTTGGCAGCCGAAGAAGAAACGCAGTGCACATATATGAAGAAGAAGGGAATCACGGCCGAACGAAAAGAAGCCAAGGCAGAGAAGGAGGAAGCTGAGAAATATCAGAGGTTGATGGATGACTTGACGGACAAACAGCTGGAACTTCAGTTGTTTCGGTTGTATATGAATGAGCAGCAGATTGGAAAGGAAGAGGACGATCTCGCACAAAAACAGAAGGACATTGACAAGGTTTGTGTATATGGCTTGTTATTCAGTCTGTTCGTTTTTTTTACAAGAATGGATACCTTGTTCTAGTTTTAGTGGGGCACTTGTTATTATAAATTAAGTAGATTTTGACAAGAAATGTCATGGAATCATGACGACTAAATCGACCCTGACTTGTGCAAAACAAGTGATCCTATTGTCTCTTTGCTTCACAGGTGGAAAGGAAAAAATCCAAGGCAGAAGAAGTCCTAAAAGAGCGTAAGAAAGAGCACGGGAAGGTAGTGCGAGACCAAGCCCAAAGCGACCAACAGGTCAGAGAAAAAGAAACAGAAATCAACAAAATGAGACCCAAGTTAATAAAATCCAAGGAACAAGTGGACCACATGAAGAAAAAGCTGGAGTCGGCGAGGAAAAGTTTGCAGCAGGCGCGCAAGGCTGACGAGGCTCATATGAGCGATATTAGGGAGTTAGAGGCCGAATACGAAAAAGTTGAGGAACTGCGGAGGGAATTCGAGGATTTGATTGCTGGCGAAAGTCAAAGTCAGGGCAGGGATGTTCATCTGCAAGATGCTCAGGTATGAAACTTACTCGCCGCCCCATTCTACAGGCAGACTGTGTTAAGTTTCTCAGGTTTCACCCCCCAGACTTGTCAGAAAACTGTTAAAATACGCAACCAGATCCTGTGGAACGGTTATTTCGTTCTTAGTATATTATGCTGGATTCAGGTCACTTTACTTACTCAATCCAGCCAAATGATTACGCTAACCCAATTGTTGTTCTTTATCATTGGGTCGAGGTCCTGAAGTCAACTCAATCCTGTCTGGATCTGATAGAGAATACGGTTTGTCAACCTCTAATTACTAATAAAACTTTAATTTTTAGCTGAAGCAATATCATCTTTTGAAAGAAGAGGCGGGAAAACGGTCGGCCATGTACCTGCAGGAACTTGACTCGGTGAATCGCGAGCAAAAGTCGGAGCAAGACAGGCTGGATAACGAGAGCAGAAAAAAGACTGAGATTGAAAATATGATTCGACAAAAAACAAATGAAAAAGAAGAAGCTCTTAAGAGAATTGAAAAACTTAATGAACATATTCGCAAGAATGAGGTAAGCACTTAATTATTACAACATAAGTAGACAATATGTAACATGACAAACATTTTTCTCTACAACTGAAAGACTGTGGCACAGTAGTTCATCTACCATTGATTCTTATGGGACTTTGCCTTTTTACCATTTCCTAAGACATTTACCACTTTTCCAACGAATTTAGTGAGGACCACTATTATGATCAGCCGGCGGAAAATAGATTTTGTAATTCCCATGATCCATTTTCAAATATCTGAGCATGTGTAAGTACTCGGTCATAGTCCAAGCGGTCAGTCCTATCAATATAAAATGCTTGGTTTGGTTAGGTTACTTAGGCAAGCAGTAAGAGTGGCTTTATAGCTTATACCTACAAACATTAATATTATCATGATAGCAATTTAAAACTCTCTTACTGGAAATGAACATTTGAGTTGGTCCAAGTTGGGAGAACGTCAAAAAGGAGCTAATGAATTCAAATTATGAGTGTAATTGCAGGTATCCCTGGAAGAAAACCTGAAAATCCAATCACAATTAGAGCGAGAAGTTGGATCGTCACGTGGTCGTCTTGAGGACTTACAACGGGAGCTGGAAAGTGTTGTGGAGCAGTTGGGCGACGCCCGAGTAGACAAACACGAGGATGGCCGCCGCCGGAAAAAACAGGAAATCGTCGAGAGTTTCAAGCGGCAATTCCCGGGTGTTTTCGACCGTATGATTAATATGTGTCAGCCCATCCATAAGCGATACAACGTGGCCATCACCAAGGTTCTTGGTAAGGTAAGTACCAACGGACTTTTCCAATGGTTTTACAAAATTCCATTTACTATAATCACTATTTGACTAGGTTGAAAGTTGCCTGCAAATATTTGATTTCGCGCGTTTTGTATACTTTTTACTTGTACCTGTTATTTTTGCTCTACTGTTTGGGACTGTTTCATTTCTCGTGTCGCGTGACATGGCTCAGCGCTCAGCTAAAAGGGATGCACGTTCATTTTTACATTCTTACGCGAAACGTGAGTGCCATTAATAACTCATCTAACGGTTTCCTTGTTTTAGTATATGGAAGCTATAGTAGTGGACAATGAGAAAACGGCGCGTTCGTGCATTCAGTATTTGAAGGACCAAATGTTAGAGCCCGAGACTTTCCTCCCGTTGGATTACATCCAGGCAAAACCTCTTAAGGAACGACTGAGGACCATCAAGGAGCCGAGAAATGTCCGACTTCTATATGACGTTCTCCAGTTCAATGAGGAAATTAATAATGCCGTTCTCTTTGCTACCAACAATGCTCTTGTCTGCGAGACCCCTGAAGACGCTATGAAGGTAAAATTAAATAGTATTAAAGTATTAAAACATCGCACAGAAAAGGGGTTATCACTATCACCTAGTTTTTATGCTATCTATAATAACCTTACATTGGGTTGTTATTAAGATTCAGCATTAGCAACCAAGATACAACTGCTCAGTCCATTTTCATGGGCAAGGATTTGCCATAACTTATTTCAGTAGTATGTTTATTACTCTATCAGCTGTAACACTTACTATTTGGCATTATCGGGAAGTCATGGCTCCGGTTAATTTCAGGTGGCTTACGAATTGGATAGAACCAGGTACGATGCAGTAGCTTTGGACGGCACCTATTACACAAAATCAGGATTGATTTCGGGAGGATCTTTGGATTTAGCGCGAAAAGCCAAACGGTGGGACGAAAAACAAATGTCTCAGTTGAAAGCACAAAAAGACAAATTGCAAGAAGAAATCAGAGATTTGCAGAAAAAGTCTCGTAAAGAGAGCGAACTTAATACGTTGCAATCGAGCATCGCCGGTCTTCAGACGAGGTTGAAGTATTCCCGAACTGACTTGGAGACTACACAGAGAGCGGTAAGTATTATTGTTTACATCTTTAAGTCAAGGTGTAAGATATAATAATAAAGTTGGGAAAATAGCACACGCTACCTATAGGTCTACGACAAGGGCAACATATTTTTTTTATTTTTGAATGCCGTGAAGAATTCCGATTGTGGCTGGCTACGATATCGTCGGGTGCAAAACCGGCCTGCGTCCAAAGGAACTCGCGCTCAATCGGCTGCTTGAAAAAATATTCATACAAGCATGCCTGACAAGAGAAACAGAGCCTAGATACAAGTACACACATAGTATAACCTAAATTGAAGTGGCTTATGTTTTTCAGGTAGACCAATTAGAACGAGATCTCCAGAGACTCGACGAGAAACGGCGACAATTTGAGCCAAACATAACAGTTATTGAGCAGCGGATGAACGAGCGAAACAAAGAAATTGAAAATATCAAGGAAAACATGAATAACGTGGAGGACGTTGTGTTTCAAAATTTTTGCGCGCAGATCGGCGTGGCCAACATACGGCAGTACGAGGAAAGAGAATTACGCACTCAGAATGAAAGATTAAAAAAACGACATGAGTTTGAAGTGCAGAAAAATCGAATTACCAGTCAGTTGGAGTTCGAACAGACCAGGGACACAAAGACTAATGTTTTGAGGTGGGAAAGAGCTGTACAAGACGAAGAGGTAAGTGTACAATGGACTTTCCAGAGTTATTGACATAATTAGATTCAGCATATAAACTGATGCAGAAAAGTTAAAACCGTTTTACGGTGAAGGCCCCGAATTCTTCGTACGTTGAAAAGCACTCTGGATTTTGCAACACCATGTCTCTTATGGCGATTTGCACTTCAAAAAATCTATTTGTTTTAAAGCTTGAAGTTGGGAATGTCACGTTCACAGTACAAACATCATCTTGTCAGAAAGGTTTAAGCTGAACGGTTTTTACTTTCCTAACTTCAATTTTTTTATTTGTGAAGTCGGTAGCGGCTTTATCTCACATGCAAATGATCGATGAAAATTATTTAGGAAACTTCCCACATCGCTACTTGTTAAATGATAACTTTGAACCATAATTTACCTGAAGTTAAGTGAAAAGTCCCCAAACTATGTTCACTACTTCAGAAAACTCCGAACCACTTTTTTGAAAAAAAATCTATATTTAGTAACTTCCTCTTTTGTTTTATATATTCTTGTACGACAAAACCGGAATCGTTTAAAATTTCTATCCAAATGCTTGTAGGATAATTTAGAGAGGGAAAAGACATCGATGGATCGGCTGAAGAAAGAAATTGAAGGGCTGAGTGACGAATGTGACCGATTAAAGAGCGAAGGGCGCGCGAAAAAAGCAGAAGTCGACAAAATGGACGAAGAAATCGCCAACGCACGTCGCGAAGTCGGCCAAATCGCCAAAGAAATTCAACAGGTACTACCACCGTTTTTTACGGAGTAATAAATTAAAAAGTAAATAAAGTGTTAAGT
>Ga0194135_10002553_pt1 | contig 11094 bp, 6 predicted proteins | sample LitLau_LLRF_2013_FD_134024 | JGI IMG/M metagenome (GOLD analysis project Ga0194135, IMG submission 134024) | Freshwater sediment microbial communities in response to fracking from North America - Little Laurel Run_MetaG_LLRF_2013 (version 2) | ecosystem: Environmental > Aquatic > Freshwater >... | reverse complement strand
TTGCCAGACTGGTATCTTTTAGTTTCAACAAAAAGGAGTTCTCACATTTCGAATCTAAACGTACAAATAGAAATGTATAAATCTTCAAATCCAATGTGCATTAAACCAACTGCTCACTATGTCCTGTAAATAGCCTCTCTGGAACGTCGAAAATCTTTACAAGATACTTTCTGAACCGCATATTTTGACTAAAGAGCAATTTATGGTTGGATTTTACTTTACGGGGCAAGTTAAAATTCGGCTAAGCTTTTTTTGAGCCAGGTCAAGTTGGACCTACACCGCCACTGGACTTTGTAAAAATCCGGGGCCGTGTACGTGCATCCTACCCAACCTATTTAACCCGTACCCCAACACATAGTAAAAAAAAGTTGTCCAAGAAAGACGGCTTTCTTAGTTTGTTGACTTCCGTGAACAAACTAAGGAAGATAGCTTTGGACATTAGACGCGTGTATCCAGGCCGGAATCAAATTTCCTATCAGAGCGAATAGGCCTAACGCGCGCCAGTTTCCTCCTTTAAGAGTCGTTGAAACCCAATTTATATCTTCTGTTGAATCTGGATTGAATATCCTAACCTTTTAATGCAGATTTGAACAATACTAGCTTATAATTATGTAGTTCACGTCCAGGTTTAAATGTACTTTATTTAAAAGAGTAATAATGTAATTATAATCTTTTATTTATAAATAAACTCAGTTTTAAAACTTCACTGTTATCTTTGTTGTCTTGAATAAACCTAAATCAATTCGATCACACATTTAAAACCTATTGACACCTCACAACTTTTTATACATTTGTAATTCCATGTTTTATGTTGAAACTGACTAACAATGGAATTATGTCCGAAGTCCTCCGTGCAATGAAAGCCTGAAACTTATGTGGTGCAACTGAACCCTTAACTTGAATATCTCAAAACAAATCAGCTGCCTATACTCACTTTGTCTCCTGGAATTTGAGCGAGGGCGTGTGGGAATAGAAAGAGAGAGAAAACACTTCCCCGCTCTAGTTTACCAAGGTGTATTTGAGATGGGTCAAAAGCGCTCTGTGTTCTCCATACAAAACCAAAAGCAGACAATCTTCTCTTTCAGTTCCGTCAATTTTTGACGATTAATTTTCTATAACAATCAAAATGGGCTTAACTGGTGGTGGTGGGTATGGTTTATGTGGAACTGACAATTTTTCAGCAGAAAATTTACCTTTGGAGGAGTTTGATATAATTTTATCTATTCTTAACTTTCCAAAACCATTCTATGCAGAACACTTCCAGAAGTTCATTTGCCTCTCGAGCAAACCAGAACTTAAAGCACATCAAGTCAAGCACACCACGACCTCGCCTTCCTTTCCCTGCATCTTATGTGAAAAGAGTTCGTCCACCTTTACCTCAGCCTTTAACCTATGCAGCACCGGAACTGTGGAGAGTCATTCGGCGAGGTCAATAAAGTCGTCCTGACCTGTCAGGAAACTCCCAATTGACTTAACAGAAGGGAAAATTCAAAAGTTTCGTGTGTGCAAATCGAAGGTTAGTGTCGTTTACTTTTCAATATTGAAGACAACGTTAAAGTAGAATTCGATCCAAACAATTTGCAATTATTGTCAGGCATACAGACTCACTGAATTTGCGTGAACACTTGGAAGCGAAACATTCTAAGGGAAGTTTAAGGCCACAAAAATGTCAACTCTGTGGAAAAGGCGCAGAAAATGCTACTCAAATAGACATAAATAAGTCTCATTCGAGCAAACACAAGGACAAACACGACCCGTTGGTGGTTCTTTCTTCTTTCATACTCTTTGAACTTTGCCCTGCCAAGTTCGCAATCAAGAAACAGCTCGTAAAGCACAAACGAAAGGATGACTTAGGAATCGTCTGGACGTTTTCTTGTGAACATTGTGGGAATGCTTTTAATAAAACTGCTCACTCTTTTTAAGCTCATAAAAAAGGTGATTTACGTATTTCATTTAGATCACATTTGTCACATTTGTGGAAAATAATTTGTTAAAGATGAAGTACTCAAGATTCACTTATTCGAGTCCATAGGGGAGAAAGCCGCACGTGCGTCGCATTTGTTTGAAAGCATTTAGTCAGATGACTCCGCTGAAAAAGTATTTAGACCTGCACAGGCAAACTGCAACTTGGGTGGAAAAACAACTAAGTAAGAATTTCAATTTGTTATTATCATTTTCCATTATTATCATTTCATTTTACGTAAGTGTCTCAAGCCTAATGGATTATTTGTATGACTAGCAATTTTGTAAGTGTAAACACCATTAAATACTTCCAGTAGAAAAATCGTAGTATAAATTCAGTCAAGCCTCAAAGCTACGAAATCTTCAAAGGGCGAAAATAAAAGGGAACTGGTAGAATTATATTACTAACTTTCACAGATATTCTGCAGACAAATATTGTATTAATTTTAACTTTGTAACACTGAAGATGAAATGAAACATTATGAAATAAATGCTTGAAAAATCAATATTTAACGTCTTTTACGTGAACAAACTAATGCAATCATTTCCAAAAGATGGTTAAACAGAAAAACTGATCGTGAGAAGAGAGTTTTTAGCTCATCTCGTTATAAATAGTGGTTTTGGTCTGACGTGTGGGGTGTTAAGAACATTCATTACCATTCGTAGATTCCATTCGTATATTAACAAGACGGATGTTGTTAAATTACCAATCATTTTAAGACAATAAGATGATGAGAAATAAAACTATGTATATAGGTGTATGTATGTAGGTATATGTATTGTGTATTCTTTGAAGGCTGCGTCAGTTCAACAAAGGCAAAAGTTGAATCGGAGTCGAATGAAGTGATAAGATAGAAGAAGTTGTTAAATCAGTTCACATATGAGTCTCAAGAGGTATTTGGAGTTCAACGGTTGGCCTTCTACCTGGTCTCTCTTGACTTCAGACTTCAATATTATACATAAGTACCAAAATCCATCAACAAGTAACTTTTAGTAGTCATAGCCTTGTTTATTTACGTCTCTGTTGTATTAATCGTATCAAATTCTCTTCCATACTAGGAGACGGGTTTGTGACCATCTTCCAGTGCATCTCGGAAGAGATACACTAGTACTGGTGATACACACTTATAAATAGTACGGCTGGTACTGGTACTAGTTGTAAAATAAAACCAATTCATGATAAGGTGTTTAAAGCTGCAATTATAGCATCGTTAAAAGGCAAACAGCAATGCTACAGCCATATTCATCATGCGATTTACGATATTCATCGTGCGTGTATTTAGTGCTCTTGCATTATCCGTTTTAAATGAACTTATTAGAATGGGTAATAGAATAGATAAATTGAGGATGTGATAATAAGAAATTTTACTTCAACTTCATTCACTAAATTATAATAAGTAACGTTAAATCATTGTTAAAATGATGCATACTTGTTGCTTATAAATTTTCACACATCAACAAATGCACGCTGATTTAGAGTATCATTTATTATGATTGTAACACTTAACCGCAATGATGTACACTTTGATTACTCATTAATCCGTATTACAACAGATGATTTTACAATGCTCCTAAAGAACGCCAGCCTTGTATATAATAAATAACATTGCCCATAACTGTGAAAACCTGTAAATATAAATATTGACACAATCACTCAACCACAGTGATAACCCAATGACGGAAAACGACACCTTCTCCAGAAACACACAAATGAGCATAGCCGTGAATCCATCGAGACTTCTGTGGTATACACTAGTATATAAACGAAGCAGTTTACTCACCATATGGCTTAAATCGCCCTAAACAAAAATGTTGGTTCCGTTACAATTCATGCACTCTTACGAGAGAACTCGGTGGTATATACCATTCAGTTAAGCAAGTAGAAATAGAGCAAAAAGTGGTCAATCATCAAAGATTAGTCGGTAGGTAAAGTTGCTTAGCCTGAGCTCAGCTTCAACTTTTTCTCCTTCTTCACGAATCCAAATTTATGTCTCATTTTGCCTCATCAATAAACTCACCGAAGTCAGCATAGACAACATGGTCAACATGTAATGAAAACTTATTCACAGTTGTCGTAGATTTCCCTTATTTGGAATGAAAGAAGAATAAAAGTAATTATGATTACCCTAAGATAACTAATTGTAGGTTACAAGTCCTTTATGCAATGACATACTGAACCTTGTGAGGTGCTTCTTGTCTCATAATAATAATAATAATTTATTACAATGTGATCTCCCTCCTAAAGTGCTTTTCAATCACAAGGAGCAATATAGATACAAATGATAAAAGTAAGAAGTACATTAAGTTCATGTAGATAGATATTCAGAAGGTAGTAAATTACTGTTAATCAAAAGATATCGTCAAAATAAATATTCAATGTATTAAACCTCAGTTAATGCTGCAATTACGTCATCGATGCAAGATAAATCACAAAAATGTTCGTCAGAAGAGAGATTACAATATTCTCTAAATTGGGACTTAAGTAAGACTTCACAGACAGTAAGAGTAGGGGAAGAAATTATAGTAAATTGAGAAGAACATTTACCAAAATATGACTTAGTTTTCTGAGTAGAAGGGGTAAAATACGATCTACATCTTGTTTTGACTCAACCTTAGACAGATCTAAATAATTTGAGAAAAGTGGCGGTGTAATGTTATTTAAAACCCTACATGCAAACCACAAAAGACAAAACCGATAAAGATATTTAAGGTTAGGTCTCAGGTAAGGTTATGACCTGAACAATCTTGAGTTTCATTGTTTTATTATTAATGTTCAAATTTCAAATCGTACGAAAATAAATATTGTCGGTGCAACAACTTGTTAATACTGTTAAAGTTTTCAATGCCAGAAAGTTAACTACATCTGATGTTTTGATTACACCATTCGCAATAAGTTCTCATTTTGATTAAAGAAACATCAATAGCAAGTATAATTTGCAAATCCATGTCCTGAATAGTTGTCTTGTATTTTTATTAGCAAAACAAGTTACTGTCAACCGCGATAATGCAAATAAAAATCACATACCTAAGTTTACATGCTTTGATACGTAAATGAGATTCATGAGCTATTATTTGGTTTTAGTTTGTATTGTGTAATAGTAAATTGAAAACCAATCCACAGAACACCTTACCCTTATCTGATTTATCTGTTTGCTCGACGCTAGTATATAAAATGCACTTCAAATACGTTTCGCTTCGTTATAATAATAATACGCTTGGTTTTTTTTGAATCTGAACAATGTTGGAAATTGATCTTATCCACTTGAAACTATGTATTCTGGACTTAACATTTTATTTTCGTTTATCACCTTGAACATACATCTGTAAGTCGAAGCTCTTTTATCAGACAACACTGCATAAAACACTGCACAATTTTTCTGGCGTAGTCGACATTTGCTACCATCATAATAAAACAATCTATGTATCGGTGTTGTAAACAAGACCTCCTTGTATTTCTCAAATGAGTAAATCTCATCTACAATGCACAATGTATTGTGTATAATGGTCCCTTAGATTTGTTAATGTTTAAAATTTTGTGCTTCTCTAATGTTAAAATAAACTTAAGAAGCGAAAAGTGTGTTTTGGAATTTAAATCAGGTTGTATTGCTAATAATATGATTGGTTGTAGTTGAAATGTAGTTATTAATTAATAAAGTACCACATAAAACAATACATAAGAATAAATGATAATGATATATATGAATATTTGTTTTTATAATTTGCTCTTGATTTGTTAGATTTCATGCATTGAGCAAGGTCAATTTGTATAAATTTGTATCTTTGAAACTCTTTTGATATTGATAATCAAGAATCATAGAATGTTTGTAGTTATCAGTTTGCACAAATCCAATCTTTCTCGACACTCGAATTATGTATGTGAAACGATATGAATGCTTTGGTGAAACTGATATTTTCAATACGGTTTACATTCTGTCACCGTTCCTTTATTTCTGATAGACTCTGCTAATTAGTACCCGGTATTCCTAAATTTTGAAAAAGTAATCAGAAGAGTAATGAAGCGATAAGAAGCGAGGCTCACAGTCTTACGTAAACAAAAACTAAAATTGTTTTTACTAATCTTCTCCCACTGGTAGCAATTGTAATTAATCTTACCTGGGCTCGTAGCAGTTGTCTCCGTCTTGAAAGACCATGCACCTATGATTATTATTTACTAATAATTGTACTTCATCTCTATTGGCAAAACTATTCAACAAATATTAAGAGAATAATTTATTACACTTTACGTTTCTCTAAGTTCTTTTTGAATCGGAAATAGCTGACGGTCCAATTTTGAGTGATAGAAGAAACACTGCAATTGTATTAATAAACCACACTGCTGAAATTCAGAATTTCTGAGGTAGTCCTTTAAGTGATATGCACGGTCTAAATGAAGGGAAAAAAATACAAGTACAAAGGTATGTAGTTTATTTCAACAGTTTGTTTTTATTTGATTCACAAAATACAGATACACAAGATAGAGTAACAAGTAGTTCAACTTTAGGCAATAACCTATATCATTATGAACTATAAATGTGCATTAACAAATTTTCCCAAAACGTGTATGACCGAAGTCTAGTTCAAAATTGCTTGTTATTTATTAAAAGGAAAACTTTCATGTAAGGAAGAAACTACAGGTTTTTCACGTCAGTGTAAAAATAAAAATTCTCAATTCTGTATAAGACGATAGTAAGTGTGGTACAATAACACAATAAGTCATACATTTAACAACACAATCCACTACGATTTTATTTAAGAATAAAATAAAGAAATTGTCCTGTTTCTTTACTTAGGATTATACATTTTGTCCTAATTATTATGAACACGCAACTTGAGGTTACCAAAACTCCTACAATGTCTCCGTTTTTCTGTGTTTAAAATGCACTTGTTTTTTAAAGTATTTTACTGATCAGGGCTTTCTAATACTCTTTAGTAACATTGTAATAATTTTGGGAATCGAGCTAGTGAAAATATACTGAATGGATTTTGATTTTGTTTTAACATCGATTGATTTAATAGTTAGTATTACAACTACAATAGTTAATTAATAACACACCAAATCAAGTATTCTTACAAGTTCAAGTATCAAGAATCAAGTTCAAGGATCAAGTGATGATTTTTTTAAATTTATTTTTTGATCTAAAACCAGTTCAAATATGCAGTGGCAGAAGAAGACAAAGATTCCTTTTCTCACACACAGAACATTACAGCACAGAGTCACAGACTCAGACATCTATAAACAGATTACACATTAAATGTCTCATCGCCCACTCTCAATTCTTCCTCTTTGTACAACCAAAATCCAGACTTCACTACCCTTGAAAGTCCTGTGAGTGGTTTATGAAGAGTTTTGAATTCACTCTGGCTTAATGTACCAGTATGTAAAGAAATAGTTTTCTTTATGAATGTTTTACGTCTACCCGTTTTTGTTAATCTTATACTTCTTCGAATTTAGCGTTACGACGTTAAAATTCGGGACTCTAGTGCTGTGTATGTGTCAAAAAACTGATACATCATTTTTTTCCGGAGCTGTATATAGTGAATGGACAATTTCCAACAGGATACAGTCTTTCGGCACAATGAAATTGAATGAACGGCTTAAGCTTCCTCGTATAGAAATTTTACAGCCAGATATATACAATTCTAGAAGACAAGATCGAAACTTTTACTGCTCCGGTTTTTGACGCAGATACCATTGCAGAACGTACAGGAAACTAGTAATGTCCAATTGACAAATCTTAGATGCACTGCTAGCAGCATGAAAACAAACAAAGTTGATGTCGGACGTGCTTACTCTTCATTATCTAGAACAATTACCTGCCTGTGAAACGACTAACGTAAGTGGTAAATCCAACTATCTATACACCAAGTTCCACAGAGACCCTCTCACTTTAACTGAAGATGAGATAAAACGTTTATTGCAGTCAGACTTGTTTGAAGCCATTCTACAATGAAGAGCCTTGACATCAACAGGCTTTTTTTGATGCTATATCAGTGACATTGATGACATTTGGGTCATTTTTATGTGATGTTAAAATACTTATAGCTCCATTATTTTCCCTTCAGAACATGAATTTTACTGGCAAATATGTGTAAACATATGTGAGATGCTTTGCCATTCGAAAACGACTTATATACTTAGAATGCCCTTTCACTTTACAAAGTGATCAATAGCTAATACAATGGCTATTTTAATCATTACCAAGACTCATCTACGGTGGAATTGCAACATTAATTAGAAAAAAATATCTGTTTCACATATTTTAGAGACGCTTATATTTATGCTACGCCGTAAAAAAGTAGAAAAAGTATTTGATATGCGTTTCATATCTAATATTTTAGTCCCGATAAAACTGTCCAGTATCTTTTTTCAAGAAAAGAAAACACATACCTATATTTATCCACTTTTAAATTGTCCACAAGTTCGAGGACACATAATTTTGCCGTGGGAGATCAATACTTTAAACACTACTTGGAAATGGAAATAAGCGGTAAATCAACTGCCTGTGGCTGAAAAGCTACCACCCTCCGGTTGTCTAAAACATAACTTGATCTTACGTCAGTGCAGTCAAAATATTATTCACATACATAGACTCATAATTACTCCAATTTTAAGTTATACATTGAAATTCATAAACAAGTTAAAATGAAGGTAGCTGGTGACTTTTGATTTTGACACGTGCTCCATGACATTTAATACAGTCTGCATGTTATAGCAACATACAATCTCTGATATTGTAAATTGTTTTTGCCATTTTTAAGTTGTTTTACGTAACAAATGCCCCCTGAACTCCTCGGAAGATGAATATGTGATTAATGTAATGTTATTTGATTGAGTTGTTTGAGTTTATGGCTCAGCTCATATTTCCTGACAGAAGCCTGGCACACAAATACAGCTTATAATAATTTGCAGTTTGCTGATTTTTCTAAAATATGTGATCGGTCTAAAAAATACAACCACTCGTCTAAATCACTGGGATTGGCCCTAACGCTCTCGATAGGTCCTAACTAGTGAACTGTTTGGCAAGTTTTAGCTGCCCATATGAAGTTGGGGCAATATTCAGCATAGAAAAAGTTCGACTTAACGTGAGTATGAGTGAGAGGAGGTAGTGTTTACAGTGTAGTGGTGCCGAGAGGGAAGGAATGCGGGACCTTCCATTTCCTACTCCTCTTCTTCCCTTATCCTCCGCTCCTCTATTATCAAAAAGTCAATAGTCAAGACCATAATTCAATGTTTTTAGTTTGGTAACACATGATTTTTAAAAATTATGTGTGGTTCGTTGACAAGCGAGAGGGAAAACTTAGGCACAAACACACGTTTTACATAGATTTTTATGCTTTGAATTTCCTCCACTTCATTTACGTTAAATGAATGAGCACCCGTGAGGAATTCGTAAGCTAAGTCTGATCATATTCAGAAACCGCTTTTAAAGCAAAGTATCATTCCTTAAATTCTGCATTACATGTAGCTTGTCCCATAAAAAAACTCAAGTTCTGCCAATCAACAAGACACAAATAAATGAAATTCTTGGTTTTTAGGTGCAACACTACCTTAAATTGTGCAAACCCTCCATCCACAATAGTGGCATATCAAAGGGCCAGGGCAAAGGAAATGGGGCTGTTTAAGGCCGTTAACATGAGCGACGCTGCAAACGACGCTTCTGTTAGTTTCGAATTGCAAACTCTCCGAGTTTTTCCATCATCAGTCCTTATTGCCATGCATGCTTTTTGTACTGATTGAGGATGCCGGTAAGCTTTCAAATCATAAATCTGCACTAGTACATTCAGCATCCTTGCTTTTGGCGTGGCTTAGCCTACCTTAATCTTTCCTTCGATGCAGAAATACTTGGCATGGAATGCGAGGCAGCAGTTGTTGGAGAAATAGGAGTTAAAACGGAATTCTCTGAATAAGAGCAACAAAATGTCGAGGTGAAAGTTGAGAAAGATGAAATTGATTTGGTCAATGAAACGATTTATTTCAAACGAAGCAGTTTTTGGGACAGGGGGCTCATAAGCTTGACCCTATAAATGTAAAAAGTCATTTTGAGGAACCAACAGGCAATTAGCTGGTTTTCATAACAGACACCATGGTTTTTTACTACTGTTTATCAAACGCAATCAATCATATACAAAGGCAGTAGTGTAATTACGTTTCAGACGGACGTGTCCTCCCAGCACTCCTTATTTTTCTTACATCAAATTAAGCCCCAAGCGTCAGGGAAACTGTATAGATTACGCGTTAAATTACCCTTAAATTATTCCATATGGTTCTTAGTCGAGAGTAATGTATAAAACGAGACCGTCTCTTTTTCTAACGTCACTCTAGTCTGTTTACTACTGAGGGTCTGTTTTTTAGTACCTTTGGTTATGAGATGATGCCCAAATTCTAAACACATACCACATACCACGTGGTATAAGTCTAATCGTCCCCTTTTCCGTATACATACTAAAGCATTGAGGAATAAAACGAGAATATGGCGATAGTCGTATTAGTATTTTAAAAATTCGAAAAGCTTAATCTCAATCACAGGGTCGGGTGTAATAAGCGTAAATAAGCTTTGACGATGATTTATGACAAACAAGACTTTTTATAATACTGTGATAATGTGAGGTCCCTTACAAGCGAGAGGAAAAACTGTTTGCATAAACCCACATTTTACATATCTTCTCAAATAAGTTAATTGAAATAATCTTACTTCTCCGAAAGAAAAGGAGAAATAAATCTGTATTTCATCGATCTACTAAGTCTAAAAGGTGTTGGAAATGAGTGAAATGTAGCTTTCTAAAATCCTGTAAAAATGTATGCGTTTATCATCCATGTAAAAATTTGACTATAATTCAGATTGGCAGTTCTGCTACTAGTGATTATTCTCGGTTATTACTTTTGTTTTGTCTCAACACAATATGTTCCGCTTATGTAAAAGTTGTATTAGATCGTATGAATTCTGCTTTTCAAAACAGTACTTTTAAAGTATTCTTCGAAGCAAACTTTATATTCTAAATCGGCACTTTACATTTCATAGATTTATACCTTTTTGCAAGAATGAGAATCAAGAATGTTTGTGGGCTGTAATTATTCTTATCATCTTTACTTCTCTCTAATACGCCAGTAAATTCGATCTTCCATCTTCACTT
>Ga0194135_10002552_pt1 | contig 11094 bp, 10 predicted proteins | sample LitLau_LLRF_2013_FD_134024 | JGI IMG/M metagenome (GOLD analysis project Ga0194135, IMG submission 134024) | Freshwater sediment microbial communities in response to fracking from North America - Little Laurel Run_MetaG_LLRF_2013 (version 2) | ecosystem: Environmental > Aquatic > Freshwater >... | reverse complement strand
GCATGACAGATTGTAAATTAGAATGTAAATCTTTAAATCAGTATAAGAACGTATGTTTGAAAAATAAGCATCTCTGTTTAAATAAAAGCTATGTTTGCAATAAAAACTGTAGTAGCTCTTTGAAGTTGATATGGAACGTTTGAAGGAGTACTATCAAAATCCTGTTAATAAGGGTTCGTTTACATCATTTAACAAATTGGATGACGGTGTGAAACCAGGAGGCTTCACAAAACAAAACGTGAAAGAGTTTTTGCTGACATAGCCTTGCTATACTAAATTCAAATCATATAGACATAAGTATAAACGATGAAAGTAGTTGCTCCAGGTCCATTTTACATTTTTCAAGCTGATTTGTTGGTATTAGACAAATACGCAAGATATAATAAAGGGAACACATATATCTTATCAGTTATAGATGTATTCAGTAAAGTAGCTTACTCAGTACCTTTAAAGAAGAAAGATGGTGTGTCAGTTCGAAAAGGGTTGCAATACATTCTTGAACAAAAATTTAGAAAAAATCCTAAATATTTGCAGGTAGATGAAGGCAAGGAGTTCTTTAATTCACAAGTGAAAGATTTTTTAAGTAAAATGAATATAACCATGCATCATAACCAATCTGACACAAAATCCTGTATAATAGAACGATTTCAGAGAACATTGATGAATAAAATAGTTAAATACATGGATTATCATCATACAAAAAGTTATATTCCCGTGTTAGAAGTTATAATAACAAGCTATAATGATTCATTTCATAGAAGTATCAAAAAGTCTCCAAACGATGTATGTGCTGAGAATGAAATGGAAACATTCTTAGAAATCCATAAAAATTCAATTAAAGCTGATAAGGACTCTCCAGTATTTAAAATTGGTGATTATGTGAGAATAAGGCTAAAGAGAAGCACTTTTTTAAAGGATACTCTGCTTATTTTCTGATAAGGTATTTTTAATACACGAAGTTGTAAATAGTTACCCCATTACTTGTAAGCTCGTGGAGAGCGATGGGTCAGTTGTTCTAGGGATATTTTACAAAGAAGAGTTGTCAAAAGTTCTTCTCTAATATGTCGTTTTACATGTATCTTCCATCTAACAGTTCCTTTAAAGTATTCCCTGGAAATAGCATCGGACACTTTCGAACAAAATTAGAAAAAAGAATTACTAACTTACATCACTTTGAAGCAGCGTTAACAGAACTAAGCTATTTCAATGAAATGAAAATTTTTGACGATGAAGAGGATAGATTATTAGACATACGATATCCTGATTGAACTACAAAAAAAGTTGTAAAAGGATCTCTTACTATACTATACCTGAGGTCCCATTTGCTACTGCAAAAGACTTTTTAGAGTGCATTCAAGGTTTAATTCATTTGCATACTGATACAATCAATATTTGGTATGATAAATCAATTGATCGTGTAAAAGCTAACATTTATCAGCACACATCATTACAATTCAGTTTCAAGTTACAGGGAATTTTAAGACTTACTAAAAGAGTCGGAAATGGGTTATTTGTCGGTAGTGTATCTCCATCAATTAAGAAAGGGTATTTTATGTACATTTATTCTGATATTGTGAAAGATCAAGTTGTTGGTGATACAATGGCTCCCTTGTTAAGAGTTGTAGATAATATGCAAGAAGTTCGAGAATTCCGTACAGTCTCGTTTAGACCCTATTACAAGTATGTGTGCAAAACTGATTTCGATGAAGTGGATATACCCATTTGTAATGAGATAGGAGAAGAATTGAAGTTTTATGAAGGTCCCTTAAGTTTAACACTTCACTTTAGACCGCGAGACAATTAAATTGTTCCAGTTGTTGTTGTTGTTGTTGAGTAAGTGTACAAACATAAATCTATCTTTTTGAAATTGGTCGCTAAAAGCACCGGCAGAAAAAGGAAACAAATATTAAACACTTGCAGCAACGATAGTATAAAAGCATTATCTGAAATCGCTCATAATACACTCAAAGGAATTCTAAAAGTTAATCCAACCAATTTAAAGAAACTAAAAAAGCACAGAAATAAAGTCAGACAATTAGCAAAAAAGAGGTTAGCTTTGAAGCAAAAAAGACAACTGATTGTCCAGCAAGGAGGATTTCTACCATTTCTAGTTGCACCATTTCTTTCAGCAGTAGGAAGTTTTGCTGGAAAAGCTCTTGCTGATTCCTTTGGAATTTAAAATGTCAAAGCGAATGAAATTAATATCTGAAACTGAATACAATCGATTAAAAAAACTAGAAAGTGAGAAAGGTCTTCCTGTTTCAACTGATCATAAATTATTTGTAGAATCCCGTGAAATATTCCTGATGATATAAAAACTAAACTGTATTCTAATATGTGAAACCAAATGAATAATCGACTGGATAATATTAAAAAAGTTAAATCAAGGAGTACCCTTTCAAAAAAACCACCAAAGTCTGCAATACCAGAAAATACAGATAATCCAGAAAAGTTGTCAGAAAATGATCAATTATTAATACAAGCTCTTCCATCAAGTATTCAATGGAAAGCATAATATATTTTAACAGTCTTGAAGTAGCATCCTGAGTTAATAGAATGGAAATCAACAGGAGAAGTGTCATTCTTCAAAACTGATTTTGTTTCTGGAAGCACCATTATTAATTTAATAAAATTTGTGACATTGAAACCAACTAAAACTCTACCAGAAGGAATAAATCGATTCATATTTCTTCTAAAACACCTCAACATTCCAGTATCGGTTCTATCGCGTACGCATATCGTTGGTAAGTACTGTGAGGTTGCTTATAACCTGTCCAATCCTGGCAGCAGCAAATCGTGGAATTACGAAAGAAAACAGCAAACAAGTGAGTCCCATACCCACTGCACCACAACCGTAGTAGTAATTGGATCGGTTCCCCCTCGAATTGCTACAGCCAGGATTGGACAGGTTACAGTCCCGTGAGGCATAAGCTTCCGACTGAACTCGACCGTTTTATGAGGGGTAACATCTAACTTTTGTGTCTCACTACTAGGTAGTATACAAAGGGCGGGAACACGAAAACATTGTTCCCCCTCATGTAACAGCAAAAATGGTCGAACTCGTGCAGGAAGCTTATAGCTTATGGGACAGTATAACCAAAGCCACTGTAACTTGATTTTGGCCGAATACAATCATATTTAATTAAATCTCTGTGCACTAAAATGGACTCGAAGCAAAGCGTGGTTTCGCGAGATATTTCACTCCTTTCTTTAATAACGAGCAAAATATTTCACTGATTTTCAGTATGACAAGTGTTGCACACTCTGTTTCAAATAAACTCCTGTTAATTTTCTGGAAAATAAAGAACGATTGTTGCAAATTCGTGTTTTCGTGAAAAATTGATCAAATTTCTTCAACCGTCTTAGATATGGATTCATATAAACTAAAAAAGGAACGAATAAGCCAAAAAGCTGCGAAAAAGTTCTCGCGCAATTTTGAGTTCTTGTTGGTTTCAATCGGCAAGAATGCCACAACACACGTGTGAAAGTTTGTTTAGATCCATCCCTATACTCCGTTCTTCTTAATTTGCAATTATTACAATTAATTCAATAAAGATATTAGCAACTTGTGGGTTCAAATTATTTCTAAACAAAGTTATCAAATCTTTTTGAGTCTTAATCGCCTCATAACGCAATCCCTCCTTTCGCACTGATTTCATTTCAGCCAGGACTCAATCTTTTACTTTCTCGATAGGTTCTAGCTTCTTCTCAGGATTAGCGGTCTTTTTTCGTTACATTTAAAAATAAGTAAATTTAAAAATCTCCTTTACGCCAAAAACCGTTATTAGTATACGGAATTTAAGTGGCATCTCGCCCTTCTTTTTGATCTCCATTATATACTATCAATAATCTTCTATTTATTCATTCGTTTAATTTTCATAAACCTAGTTATCGCGAGTTTAAATTAATAGTGAAATCAACGGGATAACAAACCATAAATTCCGGATCATAAACCTTAGCACTTAATGTCTTCCCTGAATACAGTCTCGTTTCATTGGTTTGTGTGAAGCAATAAAGCCAGATACCGGTATGTAAGTTCTCCCTTTAATGTTGTTGAATCAAAGCCAGAGGCAATGGCGATCTGCTCTCATTTTTGAAAAACTAAGTAAGAATGCAAGTTTTTGTGTAGCAGGCAAAACACACTACTTCAAATTTAACAGATGCGAGCAGTTACAAATAATAATCCCGTCTTACTTTAAAGTAAAAATGAATTTGAAGTATGCTGGGAAATATAATAAAACGGTGTATCATTGAAATAGAAATCTTGCATAGGCTACAAAAATGAACTTTGAGATGAAATTTCAAATAGCTCAACAATGGCAGAGGCATTAAAGTAATGTAGTTGGGTGTTTTGTGTAGAATCTACTAATACTACACGTTGAATACATTCTATCGCCAAAAATGTGTTTTAATTTTTAAAAGTAAAAAGGCAAGCGTATTCCATGTGTGTAATCAGTAAAGTCCATGGCAATAATTAAGCTGTCTAATAATTTCCATTTCCCAAGTAATGTATTTATCTTTACCTTTTAAGTTTTATTAATAACCTCTTTTAAATAAAATAACAAACAGTAATCAACAAAGCTAATGCACTTAAAATAAAAGCTATAATTTCTATTTTGTATGATCAAAATTTAATATCATCTATAATATTTACAGCTGGTGTTTTCTTGTATTTAGACTCACTCTTATTGTATTTACAGGTTTTTCTTTACTTTTTCAAAAGGATCGTCCGTGCTCCAAGTACAATTTAACACTTCTTCAATATTTTCATTCGAGTTAGCTAATAAAAAATTGGTTTGTAATATTGTAAACACGTTTTACTTAATAATATTATTGCATGTCTTGACCGAAGAATATTATTAAACTTTTATATCTCGTTCGAAACTTGAAGCACAAAGAAACCATTAGGATACTCATGGGAGTCTTACACTGTAGATGTAGACAAATTATCAATATTTATCCATATGAATAGCGAATTTTTAATAGATTTACTATAAGAGATGTACTAGACAATAAACAGACTCTGTTATATTAGACAGTTAATTTTCAAAATATCCTTAATTTTGTAGTGCTTAAAATTGATGTATGGGAATTTTTTTCAATTAAATGTATTTTTAAATGTAACTTATCATTTGACCAAGTACTGAAAATAATTGTACACGGTTAGCATGACCGTCAAATCAATAAAGAATGCTAAGACTGTAACAAACATTACCGTTACCTTCCACTTGTTATCCGACACTTTTATTAACAGAGCTAGCAATAATAACCAAAAATTTTATACAAAAAGTCAAACTATAATTTTCCGTAGAAACCTGATACTTCAAACACTTAGGCGTCTTATTTACTTTAACCAAAATTCTATATATATTCAATATGGTATTTTTAACGGTTCTTTATTCCTCAATCAGGTTATTTACAAGCTTTCCACTACTTTCTCGAAAGGATCGTTTGCGTTCCAAGTACGATTTAACACTGCTTCAATATTTCGGTTTGAGTTGGTTAGTAAAAATTCTTGCCTGTAGGCGTTGACTAATTGGCATTTGCGAGTAGCATTCATATTGCCGAAAGATATCACTTCTGTTCCAGCAAATGGAATAACGACAAAAGTTGATTTAGAGTCTTTATCAGTAACGTACAAAAAAGTATTCTCATTGAAAAGCATTTCTTCCATTTGATCTCTTAAGGACGCTTGCAGATCGAATTCAACGTTTTCAGATTCAAGAATAAACTTTACAATATCTAAGATCCAGTAAACGAATTGCAGAAATCCCACCCTTCGCTCAAAAACGTATTGAACAAATTCACCACTAGATAAATGTTTTCTTGCACATAATATGTGCGGCTGACGAAGCATTTGTAGCTTCTTTCTCATAGCGAATTGAGCATGGTTGCGTGGAATAGAAACGCACCTTTGAAAAAAGGCACTGTCCACTATCAAATTAAGTAGAACACCACTGACAGCCTGTATGTAGCTCGTGAGTCTTTCAGAGAAATCAGCGCCATTGAAATGGAAATAGAGGTACTCTTCAAGCTCATAAATAGGATCAACCACTTCAGCTGCTATTCGACACTTCCTAGCGATAGGTTTCAAAAGCGCTGCAATTTTGAAATTAATTGGTTGAAATTTGACCACTGGTCCTGGCGAAACAGCTGGAAAGGCCCAAGCATCTGATACAGTATTTTGAGAAAATCTTGAGCGTTGGAGCGCCAGGGTTTTAATTACCCAAGCTGGATACAAGTAACTTCCACCTCGATATAAGGCGTTCCCATAAAGGGCAAAACAGACTACAGCCTCTGATGCTAAGCAGCTTAAGTAATCTTCTGTGGGGAAAAGTAAATAAGAGATTTCATAAACTGGACCTAATTAATGCGAATATTCAGATGTGACCAACCTGGTGTGAAGGATTTGAAAACACCCGATCTGCTGTACAAAAGTTGTCTTCCTACAAAGTGCTCAAGAGTGTCAACGAACGGTTTCAGGTTCTTTTGAATGTGGTTTGAAAATTCTTCTATCGGCATCCAACGTAGTAGACTGCTAATTGCTCGGGGGTTTAGCCTTTGGTGCTGCGAAATTAAGCTGGCAATTTCCAGGGCTTGTTCCCGTATTTCGTCCCCTGATATTGAAATAATAAGTTCATACCTTGCAGCGAACTGTTTTACAGATGTTCCGATGCTGTCGACTACACTTTTCAGTGTTTTTATTGAATCTGCACGTGGTTCCCAGTTGTACTTGTACTGTGCGCAAAAACCTTTGCTAAAGCTGCGAGGATCAAATATCATTTCCGCAATTTCGGGCTTTGAAAATCTAACTCTTTCACCCCGATGGTACTCTTTAAAAACTTCACTATAAAACTTCACCTCTTCAACGCACATATAATCCGTTAGTTTTTCGGAACTTTTGAAGTAGAAGTTTCCATTCCCACTGATAAGTGCTACATAATATTCCTGGCACAAATTAGACCTCCCAAGGGATCTAACCGTGTTTTCCCGATTGTAGAATAGTATGCAATTTTCCAAACTATAATCTATGGCATAGTGCACCACAACCTGTTCCGCAAACTCCAGATTAAAAAGGTTCAGCAAATTATCTAGGTTTTCGAATTGACAATCTTGTCCCAGCTCAGACACAACTATTTTGCAATAACTTGAATTAAATGTTCGGTTAAAGTAGGACAAAACAAGCCGTCGTAAACGGTTTCCGAACTCAACAATATCATCTAGAAATATTCTTGTTTTTTCACTATTGGAGCTTCTTGATTTCCAATCCTTGTTTGTGCTAGATGATAACATTGAGTTAACAGCCTTCAATGCCATTCGTTGTATTAAAGGAGATATGCTTTGAAGTTCATCGTTCGAAACCCCTTCACAGATATTTAATACGAATGCAAACTGGAAATTGTTTGCCACGCCGATGGAAACTCGCACTATACGCTGATCGTTTGATTCGAATTTTAATCCTTTGTAGTTGGATGGACTCAGATTTTTTACAGTAAATGTAGACTTCAACTGGAAATTTGACGTAAAATTTCCTACGTTCCAATCAGTAGCACAGAGTACAAGTCCGTCAATTTTATGAGAAAGGGTGCACTCCATTTTGGACCTTAAAATTTCATGAATCCATTAGGGTAATTTTGACATACAACTCGTAAATTTTCATTCTTCTACCTTACCCGTCTTCTTTGCTGAATACCCGTTATTATTGTTGTCGTCGTCTCCAAAAATCAAAGCTTATGACATGGCTAGATTTGGATAAAAGATTCGTTTCGCAAGAATACTCTTAAATCTGGACAATTTGAGGATAATATCAATGCTGTGTTAGTATAAAAGCTTCAAAAACTATTTAGTTGCTCACCATGCTGAAATATTGGCAGCAGTTAAATTGTGCTACGGATCGAGTTTTCACAAAATGTAGCTTTAACAAATTGCTAAAACATAAAAAATAAAACCAGGTATCCATTAAAATATTATATGCACTTTTTGAAGGCTGTGTATTAAATAGCTACTTATGTCTTAAATATTTTTGCGCATTCTAAATTGTTACTTTTGGTTTTTAGCCGTAATATATATGGTTCTCAATTGCGTTGAAATATCTCCAAAAAGAACGAAAGCTATTCTCCAGAAGACACAAAAAGAACGCTAAATTTAACATACACCAAAGTAAAACTGATGAAAAGTTAGTGTAATTCTTTCTCAAAGGAACAGAATGCGCTTTCAACTTCGAATTTGAGACCTGTGCAAGACTGACTTTAATACTACTCCACGGTCAAACAGGGATCTAATGATCAATTCATAAGAAACACTATTTTTAATTTTCCTAAGCGCCAGAGCAGCCTCCATCCTTCAAAGCAATGTATTTTTCTAAAATTGAAAGGGTCAACTTTCACGGTCAAAAGTCGTTTTTATTTTATGTTTGTTTAATCGGAATGATTCGGACGACAGCTTTTACAATATATACACGTCTAAATAGTGGAATTAAATTTCGAAGGAAACATTGTGGTAGTTAAAACGAGGATTCAATTTAACGGTCCTTAATGCGTACTTAGAACTTCCGGCCGCTTATGCACGTATGCCATAAGGCCTGTAAAATTATGTCCTAGGAAATGATTTAAGATTTCACAAAACTATGTTGGCAGTAAGACGGAAGAGTAGACAAAATTAGTACCATCTACTAATAATAATAATCTAGAACAATTATTATGTATATCTTTTTGGGACGAACTCAAGTGCGAATAGTTTCAATAATTTAAATTAAAGCATGTTGTCTTGAATGTGCTTTACGAAAACTTCATTGCTCAGAACATCGTGGGTTATTTGATTCGAGATGAAATAGTAGCTCAGGAATAAAAAGCTTTTCAAAGAGTTTTAAAATATCATTTTGAATAGAGAAGGTCTTACATCATTTCGCTCACTTGCACTACTGATTTCAGGAATTGGAATAACTTTAGAACCTTTCAGCGTGTCTCGTCAGGAACACATTGGGAACTAATGCAACAAGTTATAAAATTTCGCAAAGAAAGATAACAGTTTTTCAGAACGACAGCAATCATGAAGCATCGTAGGAGAAACGTTTAAGATATCAAGGGGAACAGAGAGTTTGGATTTTTATTGGTGTTTAAATCTTGGAAACTGTGTAACAAGGAATAGTGGAAAAGGAGAAAAACAGTAAAAGAATCACTGAATATTGTACTTATGACGGAGGTGAGGGAAGGCGACTGCTAGTAGAATCATTCATTGCAGTAACTAAATTAAACACATAATCCATCAGCGACGACAGTATTTGAAAAAAATCCAATTTATTAAATGACAAAATCAAGCTGTTGTATAGCTGTTTACTATTAAAGGTTATTATAAAAAGTTCAAGTCTAACTCTTGTTGTAAGCCAGCCACTAAACACAAGACCTTATACTACAATAACAAAGTTACTTGTGTATCGGGGATATCTGTTTCGTGGAAGTGTGCTTCATGTAGTCGAAACTAAAGATAAGGTTTGCGTATTTGAACGAGAAATCACATCAAAGAGGTTAGAGAAGCTCAAAGGAAAAACCCTGGTAGTTTTTCGCCACTGTTATTACAGTCTAACGAGAGAACTAGTTGTAATCTTCATTCAGATAAGAAAGGTAAAGTAGAGCAATTAACATCGTAGGAACTTACACTATTTAACTTACAAGTTGTGGAAGTTGTAGGTCAGAAATTATTATGCATTAATGCACAGAATCACGAAATCCCGCATGCCTTATTGAAAGTTTGAAGTTTGTTACTGTGCGTTTGCCTGTAACCTTCGTAAACAAAACTGCAGCAAAGTGAGGGAGGAAAAGAACCAAACACCACTAGGGTGGTGATAGGTGGGTGGCGGGACGACTCACTGCTCCCTTGCTTCCCTTCATAATTTAAATTTTGCTGCAGTTTCGTTTACGAAGGTTACAGGCAAACGCACTGTAGATAAAACATTCTTGTAAGAACACACGATGCTGACAGTGGTGGTGAAATGAGGAGTCACTAGGATCTTGTTACTGCTAAGTAGTGCTCATTTATTAAAAAGTATATTGAATACATGATGCTGCTCAAAGGATGCTAACATTCAGCGAATTTTCAGATATTTTGTTTAGAAAAAAGGCTACAAAAATAAAAATCCTTAATAGTATAGTTTAGAAATTCACATAGATTATTTGTTTTTCTACCGAGGCAGTGTCATAATGGCTCTTGTATTTGTTTACTCAGCGTCCCGTGCGGAAATGAGAATTTTTGGAAGTCCAAAACTCGAGAATGTTGGCAGAAAATGACTACCACACAGGATTTATAGACTGGACACGCACAATAAGCAGTCAATAAATCCTGACTACTGAATTAGTCATTTCTATTTTGGAATTAGATCAGACATCTATATTTCAGTTTAATGCACTTCTGATCATTTTTTGCAAACAAAAATAGCTATGATTCTTGGTATATTGCCGAATGTCGAGTGGAACATGTTGAGAAACATCGATTGTAAAAAACCTTTAAATTCCAAGCGCAGAGATAAGTTTGCGTTTTCGTTCATTAGAAAACTATGTTGTTCAAACTATAACTATACTTTGATTAACAAATTGATTGGGAAAACTGAATGTGGCAACGATATAAGATTGGAAGAGGATCTAAAACACACCAACAAAGAAACACAAAATGTTCGGGAGATGCACTACGAGTCAATATCTACTCAAAAACCCACCTACTGCTCACTTCTTCATCAAAAATAAATCTATCATTACCCCGTCAATTAAACTATATGAGCAAACATTTTGAAACATTTGTTATAACTTTGTTCTTACTGCACTTGGAAGGAATTGAAGATAAGCTACGGACGACTAAATTATATGTCTACGAAATGTCTAGACAGATTTGCATAAACGTAAGTTTGTGTTTAAAAAAAACCTACGCCAAGCAGATCTCTTAAGCCCAGGTAACTTCTAAGGACTTCACTTCGTACTTCACCCCGGAAATCAAATTTATAATTTATGTTGTCATGAATGTGTCGCTTTTAAATTAGGTTGACATTTTTAACATTCAGGCTTGATTTTGAAGACCAAGCACACGTTTTTTGGACTTGGTCTATAG
>Ga0194135_10002551_pt1 | contig 11095 bp, 9 predicted proteins | sample LitLau_LLRF_2013_FD_134024 | JGI IMG/M metagenome (GOLD analysis project Ga0194135, IMG submission 134024) | Freshwater sediment microbial communities in response to fracking from North America - Little Laurel Run_MetaG_LLRF_2013 (version 2) | ecosystem: Environmental > Aquatic > Freshwater >... | reverse complement strand
GTCGTCCTGTGGTTTCGGTGCCGGCCGAAACCAGCATTCGCGAAGCCGCGGCGATGATTGCCGATGCCAGCTACAGCCGCCTGACGGTGGCCCAAGGCGACAAGATCATCGGGATCGTCACCGAGACCGACATCTTCAATGCCGTCGAGAAGTTCGGCTGGACTGCGGAGTAAGTTCGGCGAGGCTTGAGCTATCGAAGGCGGCCTCGGCCGCCTTCTTCATTTGGATGAGGACGGAGGTGGAACATGGCACTTGGTTTGTTTGTGCTCGGTGATGAGCTGCTGTCCGGGAAACGTCCGGACAAGCATCTTCCCAAAGTGATAGAGCTTCTGGCTGCGCGCGGCATGGCGCTGGACTGGGCTCAGTTTCTGGGTGACGACGAGCAGCAGATTGCCGAAGCCATCGCTGCAGTCCGTCATCGCGGCGATGTGCTGCTGTCCTGCGGCGGAATCGGCGCCACCCCGGATGACCGTACGCGGCAGGCAGCGGCCAGGGCCTTCGGTGTACCTATCGAACGGCATGCCGAAGGGCTGCAAATCCTCAAGGACGCGTTCGGCGAGCGCTTTCACGCAAACCACCCGCTGATGGTGGATTTTCCGCAGGGCGCGGGCTTGATCCCGAACCCGGTCAATCGCGTGCCGGGTTTCTTCATCGGCGACTGCCACTTTGTTCCCGGCTTTCCGGAAATGGCCTGGCCGATGCTGGAATGGGTCCTCGATACCCGCCTCAGACACCTGCACCGTGCCGAGCCGCCGGTGGAATATCAGCTCCGGGCGCTGGGTACGAGCGGCGAGGGCGACCTGCTCGATCTCATGGAATCGACTTTGAGCGAATTTCCGTCGATCAAGCTTTCAAGTCTCCCCTTCCGCGGCGATGCCGATCGGCCGCGCCACATCGAGTTCGGAATCAAGGGGCCTCGCAGTGAGGCGGCAGCGGCTTTCGCCAAGTTCCGGGCAGGACTCGTCGCACGAGGCGATCTGATGATCGAAGACCTGCGCATTCCCTGAGCTTCCGGCTTGCCTGTCAAGCCTACGGGGCCCGCGATCGAGTGCGGTAAACTCGTGGTGAGCACAACGGCCTTACCGGGTCTGAGCAGCGCCCGCTGCCGCCTATATGGCCTTAGCGCCTGGGGAGACTATGGCGAAGGCCGGAACCCTACCGTGGGGATTGGCTAAATCCATCGCGAGTTAGCGGGGGAGAAAACCGAAGCTCGGCGCCTGCGCGTATACGACGAGCAGACGCACTCACCGTCCATCCGAGAACGCATGCCATCGGTACGAAAACGGCTGGGTGGGGGCTATCTCTTGATCATGACGCGGCCTAAAGTCGTGCAATCTCAATGGAGCTAAGCGCAAAACAATGGACAGCAGTGTTTCCGAATCGGCTGACAGCAGCGAAAAGACCGCCGAAAGAATCGCGGTAATCCTGCTGGTGGAAGACAGTCTTGCCGATGTGCGTCTGATGCAGGAGGTACTGCGCGAAACCGGCCTGCCGCATCAACTTGTGGTTGCAGGTGACGGTGAACGCGCGTTGAGGGTCATGCGTGGCCAGGGCGAGTATGCGAATCAGGTTCGACCGGACATCGTGCTGCTCGATCTGAATCTTCCCGGTATGGATGGCCGCGAGGTGCTGCGGACGATCAAGGAGGATCCGCGCATGCGCCGTGTTCCGGTGCTGGTGCTGTCAACCTCGACCGCTGAAAGCGACATCGTCGCCAGCTATGACGCGCACGCCAATTGCTACCTCAGCAAGCCCGTCGATCTGGCAGATTTTTTCCGGCTCGCCGAAGCCCTGCGCGATTTCTGGCTCAGGCTGGTCCTGCTGCCGCCACGTCTGCCCGCGGTAGGCTTGTGACGGCGATGAACGATAACTCGCTCGATGCCGACTACGCGCCTTCTCCCGCCGAGCGCGTCGAACCGCTGGCTTTGCTTCTGATCGAAGATTCGCCTGCGGATTCAAGGTTGTTGCAGGAACATCTTCGCGAAGCTATCCAGCGTGGCGAGGTGATGCTGCAGATTTCTCGCAAGCTCGCCGACGCTACGCTTGCTCTGGCCCGCATGGAGTACTCGGCGGTGCTCGTCGATCTCGGCTTGCCGGATGGGCAGGGTGTGACGACGATCGAAGCCCTGCGTGCGGTTGATCCGCACGTTGCGATGATCGTCCTGACTGGAAACGACAGCGACGACATGGCCCAGCAGACCATGCAGCTCGGCGTGCAGGACTACGTCGTCAAGGGTCGTTACGACGCCGGCTTGCTCCTGCGCCGTATCCGCTTCGCGGTCCAGCGCAACCGGCAAATGGCGCTGCTTCATGTGCAGCAGCAGGAGTCATTCCTCAGCGCGAGCCGCGATCAGACCACAGGCCTTCCGAACCGCGAACTGTTTGAAGATCGTGCCAACAGTGCGCTGGCGCAGTCCGAGCGGACCGGCGTCGAGTTCGGCATCGTGTTCATCAATCTCGACGGCTTCAAGGGCATGACCGACGATCAGGGACAGCCACTTGGCGATGTCGTCGTGCGCCGCGCCGGAAAGCTGCTCGCTGAATCGGTCCGGAAGTCGGACACGGTGGCGTACATCGGCGACTACGAATTCGCCATCGCGCTGGTTCCGACCGATGCCAATTTTGATGCCGGCACCGTCGCACGCCGTTTTCATGAAGTACTGCGCAAGCTCGATTTCGAGCCCGTCACCATCATCGACAGCATCGGTGTTGCTTCATTCCCGCAGCATGGAGACACGCTCGCGGTGCTGATCGAAAACAGTGAGCAAGCGATGTATCGCGCGAAGCGCGCAGGCGGTGGGGTCGTCATCTGGGATCCGCGTGCGATTCCGATCGTGAAAGCCGAGAAGCTGCAGGCAGAAGCGAAGTCAGGAGATCTCGTGCTGGAGCCTCTGTTCCAGCCCTGGGTCGACCTGCGGGACTCGCGATACGCGGGCGTCGAGGTGCTGCTGTCGTCTGGCGATCAGGCGGAACTGCGCCTGGCATCCCGTGAACAGAAGCGCAGCAGCAGCTACGACCTGCTCTCGCGACTCTGCCAGCAGCTTCGAAGCTGGCGAGATGAGGGGCTGGCGCTTCCCGTCCTGTCGTTCAATCTCGATGAGGTTCTCGTCGAGCAGCCGGATCTGCTGACCTTCCTCGTCGCGCAGCTTGAAGCCTTCGGACTGTCGCCGCTTGATATTCGCTTTGAAGTTCCGGCGTCTGTGTTTGCTGATGGATCGCCGGATCACATCAGCCGCTTGCGAGAGCTGCGCGATCGCGGCTTCCCGATCGTCATCGACCAGTTTCTGACCAGTGCCGATGGCTTCCTGCCGCTCACCACCATGCCGCTCGACGGACTCAAGATCTGCCGCGACGTGCTGGCAACGCTGCCGACCGACCGCCTCGGTGGCAGCGTCCGGCGCATCGTGGCTGCCGCGATCGGAGCCGCAACAGGTCTCGGGATTGATGTCATCGCGAGCGGGGTGGAAACAGCCGCCATGCGTCAGACGCTGCGGTCACTCGGCTGCCGCTATCTACAGGGCGACCTTCTTTGCGAGCCGCTTCCCGCTGCGGCCTTGCCGGCACGATGGCGCGAGGGTCCTGCCGCGCTCACGCTGCACTGAACGCGACCATGGCGCTCGCAGCCATGCCCATCACCGCGAGCCTTTTCGATGGCAGAGGATTCCTGCCGCACGCAACCTGCTTCCTGCTGAAGCCTGATCTCATCTGGCTGCATGTTGCATCGGACGCAGTCATCGCGCTGTCGTACTTCATGATTCCGGCGGTGCTGGTCTGGTTCATCCGAAAACGCCAGACACCGCTGTCGTTCGCGTGGGCCTTGTCGCTGTTCGCGCTTTTCATCGTCATGTGCGGCATCAGCCACGTGCTCGATATCGTGACGATCTGGAAGCCGATCTACTACCTGCAAGGCTACGAGAAGGCGCTGACCGCAGCGGTGTCGCTGCTGACGGCGATCTCGATCATTCCGCTCGTACCGAAATTGCTGGCCATGCGGTCTCCGGAGGAACTGGCCGAGGCCAACCAGCGACTGCGCGAAGAGATTGGTGCACGTCAGCTGGCCGAGGAGGATTTGCGGCGATCGCTTGATGACACACGCCGCGCCGTGCTCGAACTGGAACAATTCGCGTACATCACCTCGCACGACCTCCAGGGACCACTTCGGACGGTATCGGGCTTCTCGCAGTTGCTCATGCATCGGCATCGCCAGAAGCTTGAAGGCGATGCACTCGAATTTCTGGACTACATCGACCGTGGCAGCCGACAGATGCAGGCCCTGATCCGTGACCTGCTCGAACTCTCGCGCGTCGGCCGCACGGCGGCCAATACCTTCGAGCGACAGCCGCTGGCCGATACGGTCACCAAGGCTGTTCGCAGCCTTCAGGATGTGGTCGAACGCAGCGGTGCAGAAATCGTGTTCGGCGCCTTGCCTGAGGTCTCTGCCAACCATGGTCTGTTGCTCCAGCTGTTCCAGAACCTCATTGGCAATGCCATCAAGTTCCAGAAGCCGGGCTGTACGCCACGCATCACCATCAGCATCGAGCGGCAGGGTGAGGAATGGAATCTGATCGTGGCCGACAACGGGATCGGCATTCCTCAGGATCAGCTTGAAAATATCTTCGCCATCTTTCGCCGCCTGCATGGTGCCGAGGAGTACGAAGGCACCGGCATTGGACTCGCGATCTGCCGCAAGATCGCGCATTTTCACGGCGGCGAGATCAGCGCACGTTCGGATTCCAGCGGAACCCAGTTTCACATTCGTCTGCCGGTATCGCCCTCCGTTCAGCGGCGCACGTTGGCCACGGACGGCGAGCCGTCACGACACCTCGCAGCGGCCTGATCGGCACGCTGTTTAACGGACGGGTCGTAGAACGACCTGGTCTCCGCAGCGGTCTCGAACATCACCTCCGCAGGCGCGTGGCGAGAGCCGCTTGTCGAGACAGATGCGGACTTCCTGCAGATATCTTCCCGAGCATTGCAGTGCGATGCCGCCGGACTGGATACCGGGATTTGCCTCGATGAACTCGCGCTTGAGTTGCGCGCCGTCGACACTCAGGGAGTCACCGATGCCCTGGTATCGTTCCGGAATTCGAATGCTGCGATATGCGCGCTCCACCGTCGAAAAGTATTCGTCGGCGCCAAGCCCGCTGCAGGCACCGTGGGCGCGCCATTCGTGAATCACGAGACCGCGGCTCGGCATGATCGGCAGCATGTGATCGATGGTGGCGTTCTCGACGCGCTCGCGCGTCTGGCAGTCCCTTGGATAGCCGCGCTCGTTCTGCGGCCAGAGTCCGTGCGCGACGAAGGCATACGGACGGGCGCACTGCAGCTCGTTGTCGCGGAGGGTCTCGGCGCAGAACTCCGGAGACCATGACAGGCTCAGCAGGTAGTAATCGAAGCTGTCTGCCTCCGCGCGTCGGGAGCATGCAACGAGTCCGCAGGCCATGAACGCGAGGACCACGATGGTGATGCGGAATCTTGCTGGAGCAATCATTTTTGATTCGGCCCACAAAGAGTTGAAAGTAGGATCGCGCTAAGGCCGCTTGCCCCTTTTTCCAATGGGGCGATGGGACCCATCAATATTAAAATCAGGTTGTCGTTGTGGTTGATCCGACCGTCCCGGCGCACGTCAAATCGCGCCGGCCAGTCTGGCGGTGCGCCAATGTTCAAGTGATTGCCCGCCGCATCAAGGACGAATTTCCCGATGGCGGGTTCTGCGGAGGCCAAAGGTACTCGGCAGCTGCAGGGTCCAGCAAGCGGCACGGTGGTAAGGCGCTCTTAAGCGCTAAATTGATATCTTGTGCGATCCACTGGTCGCTATCGGCCACCTAACAGGTTCAAAACGCTCATGGCCGAATACAAAGGCCCGAAGTTCAGATTTATCGAGGAAATCTCTGCCGAAGCGCTGGCCGCCAGTGGCGGCTTCAAGCCGCGCAGGCGTCCGCTGCTGGTCAAGGGGGCACTGAAGAACTGGCCTGCTTCCGAGCGCTGGACCTTCGACAAACTGGCGCAGTTGCGCCGCCGCGATGGGTCCGAGGTGGTCACGAGCTTCCAGAACGGTCTGGTCGAGCAAGGCGTAACCCGGGAGCCGGTCATCCAGCCGGTGGCGCCTTACCTGCTGAAGCTCGCCGAATCCGCGAAAACCATTCGCGAACACCGTCTGGAAGACATCGGGCTGTTGCCGGATCGCCGTCGTCGCTCGTTGACCGCTGCCGACGAATTCCACCTGGACTGGGGCTACCTCAAGACCTTCACGGCGGACAAGGTCTATCTTGCACAGTGGTACATCCTCAACGAGTTTCCGGAGCTCAGGAAGGACTTCGAGATCGGTAATCTCTGGCCCGGTCTGCGCAAGACCTGGGAATACACATTCATCGGTCCGTCGAATACGGTGACGGGCGTGCACTACGACTTCCCGAACAACTGGTTCTGTCAGGTCAGCGGCGTGAAGGAGTTCATCCTGTTCCCGCCGGAACAGTCGCCGCACATGTGCAAGTCGAAGAAGTACGACTGGGGTGCAACACTCAGCGATATCGACATCTCGCAGCTTGATCGTCTTCCTGAGGAATCGGCCGAGTTCGCGAAAGCCGAAGGGATCTATGCGCGGGTTGAAACCGGCGATGCCCTGTTCGTGCCAAGCAAGACCTGGCATGCCGTGGTGTCCCTGGTACCGTCAATCAGCCTCGCCGTGTTCGGCCTCACGCCCTGGGAAATCGTCGCCGGCGGGCTGCCGAGCGAAACGCGTGCGTTGCTGCATCGCCTGCATCTGTATCGCTGGGGTAACTGCACCTGCCATCGCATGGACAAGGCCGCGCAGAGCAATCAGGTCGCCGGAGCGTAAGCACTCCGAGATTTGAAGCCTTCAGTGAATTTTCGTTGTTTGCCTCGCAGGCTTCCAATCGTTGTGGCGCTTCGTTTCAGACGATTCCCGGCGACATTACGAGCATCTGATAATGTGTTCACCTCTTAGGGGAAGAGGTGCTCAGCAATGAAAAGTCCTGTCGCTTCCGTTGTAAAACCCGTTTTGCGCGCGTCGTCGATGGCAGCGGCGCTGGCGGTTTTTGCAGCGCCGGTAAAAGCGGCGCCAGGCGAGCCGCAAGGACCGGAATTTCTGGTCAGTGCGCCCGGTACCGGCACCGAGATTTTTACAACGGCCGCTTGCGATGCGGCCGGAGAATGCCTCCTCGCCTGGGTTCATGAGCCTGCGCAGGGCGACTCGTCACCTGCCGAAATTCGGGGTCGGCGCTATGCATCGGACGGTTCGCCGATCAGCGCCGAAACAACGCTGGCGGTCTCGACGAAAACGGGCTCGGAGAACCTGCGTCAGTTGCATCTGGCAATGGATGCTGGCGGCGATTTCGTCCTGGCTTGGAGCGATCGCGCCAGCCTCGTTCCGGGTCCTTCGCTACGCTGGTTTCGGGCAGACGCTACAGCGCGCAGCGCGGTCGTGCATTTTGCCGGAGGCGTACCCAGCAGTGTCGCCATGGATACCGATGGCGATACGGTCGTGCTCGATCACGCCGGATCCTGTCCCTCGTTGTACGCGACTGTTTCCTGCTCAACCCAGCTTCACGCGCGGCGCTATTCGGTGGACGGTGTCTTCCGCGATACGCGGCTCGTGCAGACCGCGACGACCAGTCTAGTGGGCGGAAGAGATATCGCTTTCGACACCGTTGCTGAAAGTCCGGATGGCAGCTTCGTGGTGAGCTGGCTGTTCAGCCAGGGATCGATCTCGCGCGTCATGGCGCGCAGCTACAGCGCGCAGGGCAAGGTTCGCGGGCCGGCATTCATCGTTCAGGATCAACCCGCTAGTGGGTACTTTCAATCGACCGCAATCGCCGCCGGTTCCAGCGATCACTATCTCGTGACCTGGACCGAATCAAGCCCGCTCATGATTCGTGCACGGGCTCTGCGCGGCGATGGCAGCTTGCCCGGAACGGCGCAATACCTCCCATTCCCGCAGTCCAGCCGCGCGTCACAGATCGTCGGCAATGCGGCAGACCAGTTCGCGCTGCTTGCTGAGGAATCGGCCTACAGTGCCGATGAAGGCCCTGGAAACAAGCTTTATTCGCTACTGCTCGGCGCAGACGCAACACCGCTGTCTGTGGTCGTGAGCGTCGGCAGTTCACCGGGCAACGACCGCTACTTCGAGAACTTCGCGATCGACGGCAGCGGCAACTTCGTTGTCAGTTGGAATCAGTTTTCAACGGAGGGCAGCAGGCCCGCAGGCGTCTACGCCCAGCGTTTCAGCGGGCCATAGCCGTTACGCGAAGCATGCAGAAATCAACGGCTGCTCAGGCCTTCTGTCCCGCCAGATGCAGCCAGGTCTCCACGACCGTATCCGGATTCAGGCTCATTGATTCGATGCCCTGATCGAGCAGCCACTTCGCCAGATCCGGATGATCGGACGGGCCTTGCCCGCAAATGCCGATGTACTTGTTCGCGCGTTTGCAAGCGCTGATCGCCATGGCGAGCATCTTCTTCACCGCGGGGTCGCGCTCGTCGAAGCCGGCGGCCACCAGGCCTGAGTCACGATCAAGGCCGAGCGTGAGCTGGGTCATGTCGTTCGAGCCGATCGAGAAGCCGTCGAAGTATTCGAGGAACTCGTCGGCCATCACCGCGTTGCTTGGCAACTCGCACATCATGATCAGCTTCAGCCCGTTCTGGCCGCGTGCCATGCCGTTCGCCGCCAGGATTTCGGATACCGCTCTGGCTTCGGTCAAGGTGCGCACGAAGGGCACCATGACCTGCACATTGGTCAGGCCCATCTCGTCGCGCACGTATTTCAGTGCCTTGCATTCGAGATCGAAACACGGCCGGAAGGCTTTCGAGATATAACGCGAGGCACCCCGGAAGCCAAGCATCGGGTTCTCTTCATGAGGCTCGTACCGCGTGCCGGCCACGAGGTTCGCGTACTCGTTCGACTTGAAGTCCGACAGGCGCACGATGACCGGCTCGGGCGCGAATGCGGCGGCGATCATGGCGATGCCTTCGGCAAGGCGCATCCAGAAGTAATCGACCGGACTCGGGTAGGCCGAGATCATCGTGTCGATGATCCGGCGGACTTCCGGTGGCTGCTTGTCCAACTCCAGCAGCGCCTGCGGATGAATGCCGATTTGGCGGTTGACGATGAACTCCAGACGCGCAAGCCCGACGCCCTTGTGCGGCAGGGATGCGAAGGCGAACGCCTGCTCCGGCGTGCCGACATTCATCATGATCTTGACCGGAATCTCCGGCATCTTGTCCAGCTCAATTTCGTCCACGGCGTAATCGACATGCCCGGCGTAGACAAAGCCGGTGTCGCCTTCCGCGCAACTTACGGTGACTTCATCGCCGTCCTTCAACACCGAGGTCGCGTTGCCCGTCCCGACGACGGCGGGGATCCCGAGTTCACGCGCGATGATCGCGGCGTGACAGGTGCGGCCACCGCGATTGGTCACGATCGCACTGGCGCGCTTCATGACCGGCTCCCAATCGGGATCGGTCATGTCGGTCACGAGTACGTCACCGTTCTGCACGCGCTCCATCTGATCGATCGACTTCAGGAAGCGCACGCGTCCGGCACCGATCTTCTGGCCGATCGCACGGCCCTCGATCAGCACCGTGCCCTTGGACTTGAGCTTGTAGCGACGCAGGCGGCTGCCACCCGCACGCGACTGAACGGTCTCGGGCCGCGCCTGCAGGATGTAGAGCTTGCCATCCGTGCCATCGAGCCCCCATTCGATGTCCATTGGACGCTGGTAATGCTTCTCGATGATCAGGGCCTGCGCGGCGAGGGCGGTGATATCCGCATCGCTCAGCGAGAACTTGCGACGATCAGCTTCCGCAACAGAAACAAACTCCACGGCCTTGCCGCCCGAAGGATCGGCATAGACCATCTTCTTGGCTTTCTCACCGAGTCCGCGCTTGAGGATCGAAGGACGCTTGGCAGTGAGCGCCTGCTTGTAGACATAGAACTCGTCCGGATTCACCGCACCTTGCACCACGGCTTCGCCGAGACCATAGCTCGACGTGATGAACACCGCATCGCGGAACCCGGATTCCGTGTCCATCGTGAACAGCACGCCGCTCGATCCGACATCCGAGCGAACCATGCGCTGTACGCCAGCGGAAAGCGCGACCTTCGAATGATCGAAGTTCTTGTGCACACGGTAGGCGATGGCGCGATCGTTGAACAAGCTGGCGAAGACTTCCTTCATCTTCGCCAGTACGTCTTCGATGCCGCGCACGTTCAGGAAGGTTTCCTGCTGCCCGGCGAACGACGCATCTGGCAAGTCTTCAGCCGTTGCGGACGAGCGCACGGCGACCGATCTCTCCACGCCGCCTTCACTCAGCAACTGCTCGTAGGCGGTCCGGATCTCGGCTTCCAGCGCGGCGGGGAATGGGGCCTGCATGACCGCTTCGCGGATCGCCTTGCCGGTCTTGGCGAGCTTGACCACGTCATCGACATCCAGCGCGTCGAGCTGCGCATTGATGCGGTCGGCCAGTCCTTCATGGGCCAGAAACTCGCGATATGCGGCGGCCGTCGTGGCAAAGCCATTTGGCACCGAGACGCCCAGCTTCTTGAGGTGCTGGATCATCTCGCCGAGTGAGGCGTTCTTGCCGCCGACGAGCTCGACATCGTGCATGCCCAGCTGGTTGAACCAGAGAACCGTTTTTGTGGAGGACATTTGTTTTCGGTGGGTCTGAGGGTTGCGGGATTGTTACAGGACTTCCGTTCCACGCGAAGCGATAAGCACGATATTCGGATCGGCCGTTCCCTTCGGCCAGCCGACCGCGGCTCGCGTCAGCGTCCGCCGGTCAAGTTTAGCGGCCCGGCGCCCCGGCTTGCGCATCATCAGCAGCAACCGTGATCCCCGTGCGGACGATGACCGGCCACGGCGCCAACGCCAGTGGTCAGTCCTTGCACGCTGGCCCGGTGATGATCGGCCAGCACGCGGGCCACACAGGCTGTGACACGCTTGCCCATCGGGATGTGCAGGAATTCGTTCGGCCCATGGGCGTTGGAGCCCGGTCCAAGCACGCCCGTGATCAGGAACTGCGCGCCGGGAAATTTTTCGCCGAGCATGCCCATGAACGGAATGGTGCCGCCTTCACC
>Ga0194135_10002550_pt1 | contig 11096 bp, 8 predicted proteins | sample LitLau_LLRF_2013_FD_134024 | JGI IMG/M metagenome (GOLD analysis project Ga0194135, IMG submission 134024) | Freshwater sediment microbial communities in response to fracking from North America - Little Laurel Run_MetaG_LLRF_2013 (version 2) | ecosystem: Environmental > Aquatic > Freshwater >... | reverse complement strand
GACAACTTGGAAGTCAATTCGGGACGAGTGGCAGTCAATTTGGAGCCCAAGGTCAACAGCAAGCTGGACAATTTACTCCTGTGGGAAGTCAAGTAGCTCAACAACAAGGACAAATTGGAAGTCAGTTTGGAACAGGTGGCAGTCAACTTGGGGTGCAAGACCAACAACAAGCAGACGTTGGGTCTGGAACCGCACAAATCATTCCTTTTGGTGTTGCACAAGCTGGAAATCTGGCTCAGCAACAAGGACAAAGTGGTACACAGTTTGGAGGAAGTGGCAGTCAATTTGGATCTCAAGGTCAACAACAAGCTGGACAATTTACCCCCGGGGCAAGTCAGGTAGCTCAGCAGCAAGGACAGATTGGAAGTCAATTCGGGACGAGTGGAAGTCAATTTGGAGCCCAAGGTCAACAACAAGCTGGACAATTTACTCCTGCTGGAAGTCAAGTAGCTCAACAGCAAGGCCAGGTGGGAGCTCAATTTGGAAATGGAGGAAGCCAATTCGGTGCGCAAGGTCAACAACAAGCTGGACAATTTTCTCCTGCTGGAAGTCAAGTAGCTCAGCAACAAGGCCAGGTGGGAACTCAATTTGGAGCTGGAGGAAGTCAGTTCGGAGCCCAGGGTCAACAGCAAGCTGGCCAGTTTATTGTTCCAGTTGGAAGTGTAACTGGAAACCAATTCCAGCAGGAAGCACAAGCAGGAGGACAAATCGGGTCAGGTGGAAGCCAAACTGGAGCTCAAGTGCAACAACAAGCCGGCCAATTTGCCCCGATGGGAAGTCAAGTAGCCCAGCAGCAAGGTCAATTAGGAATACAATTTGGGAATGGTGGAAGTCAATTCGGAGCCCAAGGACAACAACAAGCTGGACAATTGTCTCCGATAGGAAGCCAGAGTGGTCAGCAACAAGGACAATTGGGAGGACAATTTGGTGCCAGTGGAAGTCAGTTTGGAGCCCAGGGACAGCAACAAGGAGGACAATTCTCTCCTCAGACCAATGGAAATCTATTCCAGCAGCAAGCTCAAGCAGGAACACAATTTTCAGTAAGTGGGAGCCAAACTGGAGCCCAAGTCCAACAGCAATTTGGAAATCAATTCCAGCAGCAAGCTCAAGCAGGAGGGCAGTTTGGAAATGGAGGAGCTCAAGTCCAGCAACAACAAGGAGGAGGAGGAATATCGCAATTTACTCCCATCATGGCAGTTCAGACTGGAAACCAACCTCAGAGCAGCTATCCAACTTATGTGAATTACCAAAACCAAAGGACCATGCCTATGCAATACTCTTATAGTGAATATCCAGCAACAACTAATGGACAAATGGGGCTTATGGGACGTTCAGTTCAACAACAAGGCCAAATGGGAACGCAGTTTGGAGCTGGAGGAAACCAATTCGGTTCTCAGGGTCAGCAACAACAAGGAGGACAATTTTCTCCGGGTGGCAGCCAAATAATTCAGCAACAAGGCCAGATGGGAGCTGAATTTGGAGATGGAGGAAGCCAATTCGGAACCCAATTCCAGCAACAACAAGGAGGAATGTCACAATTTTCTCCTTTAGGAAGTCAATCGGGAAATCGATTCCAGCAACAGCAGCAGCTTGGACAGGCAGGAATTACTTCTTATGGAGTCTATGGAAATCAGTATGGATATGGATACCAGCAGTACCAACAACAACCTGGACTGCAGCAAGGAGGAAACCAATTCCAAGGGCAAGTTCAGTCAGGAGGGCAATTTGGAACCGGTGGTGTTACTGGTAGTCAATTTGGAGCTACACAGCAAGGACAACTTGGAATTCAAGGCACAGGTCAATTTGCTGCAGGAGGAAATGCAGGTCTTCAGGGTCGAGCTCAATTCGGAGTTGGTGGAGGATCACAAGCTGGAGGACAGTTCGGAGGGGCAACTCACTTCGGGGGAGGATTGCAAAATGGAGGACAATTACAAGGATCAGGTCAGTTTGGAACTGGAGGACAATTTCAGGCTCCTGGAGTTCTAGCGATTGGTCAGTTTAACTCTAATGGACAATTTGAAGTTGGGGGAGGCGGGAGCTCCTCTGGAGGAGATCAGCTTCTTGTGGGAAGGTCAACAGAATCCAATAACACAAGTGATGGTGGTTCGGTTTCTTCTATTGATGGTGCTCAGGCTGAAGTAAGGATTAAACAGTTCGATATTATTTTTAATACACACGGATATGATTGTAAAATGTTTGATTTGGTATTGTTATAGCTGACTTGTCGTGGAATTAGAGTAGCAGGCCCTTCAGCAATTGGACTGACTATTGAAGATTTGAATAAGCTAACTCCTATCGAACTTTTTGACTGTATTGAACCATTGGGAATTCTGGAGTGGGATGAACAGTCGAAGAAATCCATTCTGGATTTGTTTGCTCAGAAGTTGTTCCTGACCACTGACAGACTCAACACTCTTACTTTCATCGAGCTTGGAAGTTTGGTTACGGCTATTCCTGTTGGAAATGGAGAAGCCGCGACAAATGCTTCTTTAGATTTGTCTCAATTGGACCTCACGCTTCCAGAGAGTTTGGACACGTTGGCTGTCCTTGGATCGAAGATAACTGATCCCACTGTGGTTAGTTAAGCACATGTATTTATATTTAAATAGTGTTTCGGTGAGTTGAAATGTACGTATTTTGTTATATTTTTTAAATGTGGATATGTTTAGCTGAAAATTCTCGCAGAAAAGTTCAACAAGGACAATAAAATCTTCTTGGGATTTTCACGGGGAACTGCTCGTCCTGAAAACTTGAGAATTACTGTGATGTCTCTGGGGAATATTTTGTGTGGATTTAACGATAAAATAGTTCACAGTCTGTTTGAATCAGATGCTTCACTCTTCATTGATTGTAGTTCCACTCTTGGAGTGTTAGATGGATGTCCTCCAGAAGTTCTATCAACTTTGGCTACTCATGCTGTAAAACCAAGCAACTATGGACAGCCGAGAATGTGGACTCTCGAGGACTTGGAAACTATTGGAGTTGTGTTTGCAGGTATTTCAACATTAGATATTTTAGTTTTGATAAAAGTTGTACGGAATTAATTTAAAGTATAAATAATACTTGATTTCCGTTATTTGCAGGATTGAAACCGGATCTGATATCTTCCATTCCTCCTGAAAGTATGCAAGGTCTGAAGCCAAGAGCTGTGAAAGCACTTCCTGCCTCTTCATTTATGGCACTCACTCCTCAGCAGATCTCAAAGATGTCTTATGACGCTGCATTGTCTGTCCATCCGTTCCAGACTAACAGCCTGTCTCCTGCGCAAGCTGAAGCACTTCGAAGAGTTATCGAAGTATCAAACGATGAATTCGACGTTACAGGACTCTCGGACCCATCCTTACAAGAGGAAACAAGATCTGTCCCAGAACTTGAAAGTCAAGGAAAAGGTAAAGCTGACGATTCTACACTTCCTGCAGGAAGGTCTAGAGGAGATTCTGGTCCCACTGTAATAGCAACTGATTCTACAACAACTGAGACTCCACCATCGACAGAATCAACAACAACTGAAGCACCCACAACTACTACTGCAAGTACTGAAGCTCCAGTTACTACTACGACGCCTACAGAACAACCCGCGATTGATAAGCCAAGTGGAGCTGAATCTGTTGTTGTCAGTTTGTTCACTGTGATTTTAAGTGTATTTCTTCAAATTATTCTATTAAGCTAAATTTTTATCAAGTCATATTCGTTAATGTTAAAGCTTTAAAATGTATCTACTAAAACGTTATAAATAACAAATCCCGTATAAGTAAAACAAATTGTGTATTTTGAAATTTCTCGTTTAATTTCTTGTATAAAGTCACTGGCAAACAGTTCACCATTTGATTTCATCCAACACTTATCGTTAGTTAAGTTTCCTCTTACATGGAAGAAAAATCGAAATAATAGCGGAGACTTACAATGTATTAACAATCATGAAACATAACCTCAAGTTAAAATATCATTAGGAGTACGACTGGAAGAATCATACAACATTGACTCAAATAATATTATGACACTCATTTTTGGTGGGCAAGCAGTACTTCGAATTATTTAGATGGTCAGGTACATACAACTAAAGTTAAAGCTCATACATGGTTTAACTAACAAGACTAAAATTAAGTTCATGATGTTAAGTATTGCAACTTAAAACGATACACAACAAACAATATCCTTAAATGCCTTAAACGCTCACTTTCAATGATTTGTCATTCGTGAATATCAATAAGTTAACTTATTGCAGCAATTATAATGATAAGTAGGCGGTTGTAAGTAGTTTAGGTTAACAGTTAATAGCTTTTGAAACTTGTACATTCTCAACTAAGTGCTAGTTTTCCCAGTGCATTGATTGGTTCTTTAGAGTCAAGATGTAAAATATACGAATACTGGAGCTATTTTAAGACAACAATGACAATAACTATTAGTTTATGGCATTCAATAAGTAGGGAGTAACTTAATGCACAGTAAAGGGAATCACAGTGACTCTTTTAATTATTACATACTAATAACACGTGTCATTTTATCATCAAGTGCATTATAAAGCTAAGGAGGTAACAACTATGACTGGTCAATGTGTAATCAAACTCATGTGTAATGTCACCCTGAATTGTAAAAACAAGAGTAATTGATCATTCCGTGTAAATTAGTAGCAAAGTTCAGTACAATTATATTATTCTGTATCCAGTGAATAAGTAATAATATCGTTTCGGAAGAGTGCGATTGGTAAAAAGAGACCAGAACATCTTTGCGTCATGTTATCTCATGAAGGACACCACGGAATGGGCTATCTTACTAATTTGGGTTCCGAACCATCTTGGAAGTGAACATAACTCTCGCATTGTAACCTTTAACAAAACATGACAGATAATTTTTAAAACTTCATATTTAAAAAGTGTATAACTTTAGATCTAGCTGATTACCTCGCAGAAGTTTTGAACATATTCTTGTAGACCCCATGGACCGTGTCCACCGTTGAGATACAATACATAGGTAAATCCATCGCGTGCACGACCTCCGATGGAATAATAATATGGCAAGAATTTGTGTACTCTAAAATGATGTTTTTCATAAAAATGCAGGGCAGGTTCATTTGAAGTCAATACGTGAAGGTAAACTGCTTTACACTGTAGAGTTGACAAGTGATTGAGGAGGCTTGATAAAAGTAGTGAGGCTACGCCTTGACGCCTACAAAACGGAATAGTTATCATTATTCCTCATATTATGGTTAAATTCAAGTTGATTGCCCATTAATAATTCCATCTATGCGAACCTGCTGCTGTCAACTACACCTAAACTTAAGATATACGCAGCTGTGTATTTCAAATGAGAATCACAGAGAATATCTCGGTCCTCTCTGTTAAGATCCTTTCCAGGCTTCAGTTCTGCGACAATTAGTCCTGGAAAATTCCCAAATACTTAAGATTAAATATTCCCAGATGATAAGAACTCCAATAGTTTATTTGTTAATTAATTAACACTCACCTATAATCTTCCCATGAAGGATAGCCGCAAGAGAGAACAAGTTTGAATCGGAAGTAATAGCTTCAAACCACTGTGCAGGGTATTCAACAGGGAACCATTGTTCACACAATGTCTTCACAACATCGTAGTCCCCAGGATTGAGGAATCGAAGTTGGACATCACTGCTTCCAAACAAAGACTGATGCTGAGGCTCACTAATACTTGTCCTGTTTTCTAGTCGACAGTTATTGTCTCCCAAAAGAGACTTAGAACTTCCCCCGAAGGACCAAAGACTTCCGTGACCATCATGGTGGTGGTAGTTCTTCTCAATTGGTGAGTAGAATGAAAACGAAGTCATAATGACTTTCGCCAATCATTCTTCATACACACCAACAGTCCTTGTCTTTAGCTAGCACTCAACTGTCAGCAGTGTCTTCATGTCCATTATTGCAGGAACTTTAGCCTTAGGACCCCCACAAATGATCCATGATGATAATGCTCCTGCTGACAATTTCGGTCGCTGACGACTGTGACGACCATGTACAGACACCACCAGCTTATCTGAAATCAAACACAAAATGAGAACTTTAGATATATTGCTTCATACTTATGCTCACACAAGAAGGTGTGAACACTGTGAACATGAACTATATACAATATATTTGTAATACTTACAAAGCTATTAAACACGAAACTTTGACCTTATTAATATACAGTTCAGTACTTCATGGAAGGAGTTAATTATCTTACTAGCAGATATTATGTGTCTCATATATGAATATGAATGAGTAACAGTAAGTTAATATACAAGCAGTTGATAAATAAGCAATCTGTTCATAGAGAGTGTGCCGAGTTAATCTCGTATCTGTTAAATATGTTAACCACACATTAGATGAGTAATAATAAACTGATTGTAAGAATGCACATACAGTTTTGTCTCATGAAGAGAGGCACAAAAGCTATAGAATAGTGTACAATGTCTGCATGTCACTCAACCCAGAAGAAGAACCAAAAATAAATTGGTGCACGTACAAATTAAGTACGATTGACAGCATGAGATAATTGTAGGTTTCAATTGTGGACGAATATTACGAAGCTGCGAGTGCTGCGTGTCATGAAAAATATTTGTGGAATTAAACCACATTTTTTATATTCTTGTGTCACGCAAACCAAAGGTTTGAAACGTAGAGTGCGTTTTGCACGTTTGAAACTGAATTATTTTTCCAAAATTTAAAAACAGTTAAGTTTATGGAGTATAATGCAGTTTTAGTTTTACCAGCGACACAAAACTGACTTACACAGAATTGTAAGTTGAATGCATGATTGAAGATTTCCATATAAAGTTGTCTCATCAAGAGACGGCCTTTTTAATTATCAAAACCTGCTTGCTCACAGCACGAGCTGGAAGATTAAGTATTAGGGAAAACATAAAGATGACATGTAAAGATGTAAATCGATATATACGTATCCTTGGTGGGCTAGTTCAGTTCAGAGAGAGTTGTTCTTTTAGTATAAAACTCGTTGGATTTACTGGAAAGTGGAATAGTTGGATTTTTTGGATACAAAATCACGTCTGGTTTGTGCTCATGTATGGATAAAAAGTACAATAGGACAGAATAGGACTCCTTTTAGCTTGTTCTTGTTGTTAGTTAGATCATCCCTGCGAACTTGAATGAATGAAATGTTGGTTGGTGTGCATGTTAGAGTTAGATCACCAGCAGATTTAGCAACATTTACCTTTCGGCAATTAACAAAATAATGAGAAACCATGATCATCTTTAACAACTTATCCTTTGCAGTAAGAAATATGAGAAACATAGAAGCACTAAGGGAATAACACTGACCACACTGACAGACTTAAGAGACTTGATAAAAGCCCTTTAAAAGTTTAAACCCCACAAATGACCTCAACAATGTTTGTAATGAACCGTCGAAACTGTTCTTCAGGCATAACTTAAAAACCCTGACCTGTACGCGTACCACACACCTAAAGTTCTAGTACTTACTCCACTAATAAATTGAAATGTTTCTTAAAATCACTTTTAAAAATTACCTTTCTGTGATGATTTCTGGAAGAAGCTGTGTATGGACCACCACCACCAGGTGTGTTCTGCTTGTGTTTGTTTGAATATTCTTTCGGGACCAGGAGCCAAAGCAATAATTATTTGTTTTAACTTGGGAATCGGTAAGATCAGAAGGAGATAAGTCTTGGAGATTTATCGGAACTGTTGATGTAGTCTTTAGTGGTGGTGGTGTGACATAATGCGGATGAATGTTTATTTTGGTTCTCTGCAGCACCTTCTTTTATTATTCGTTGCCCTGCTGCTTTTGCTTCAATACTGCGAGACTGACACTATACTGCCTGCCTCCTTGTTGTTTTGCTGTTTTTGTATTTTGTGCATGCATGCCTTGTATTTCGTGATATTTATTCAATAACACGAGCGAGCATAGTCTAAATCTACTGCGGATTTGATTCTCAATCGCTTTTGGAATTGACAATATTTTAATTCAATTACTGTTGGTGGAATTGTGGAAGAGACAATTATTATTATGAGATTGAGATGAGACGATGACACTAAAGATAAAAGCATCAATTGTTGGACGGGGTAAGGAAAGGGGCAACGTGAGAAAGAGTTTTCTCACGTTGCCCCAAGTTTTAATCGTAAAGGCGGGAATAGGTAGCAAGGAATACCATGCGGTGGATTTTCAAGCAGGCACGTTGTGGTTCGAGATAAATAATAATAATAACAGGTTCAATTAAAAAGAGACATTGATTAGCAAGTGATAAAGTGATTCAAAGGCTATCTACGTGAACAACAATGAAAGATAAGCAGAAGGGGAAGCAAAATGGAGGAGGTCCTGAAGGGGCGAAGAAAGATGGGAAGAATGTGGTGTCGAAGGGACTGAAGAAAGATTCTGGATTAGTAGACCTGTTGGTGGGGGAAGAAGATGTGGAGAAAAGTTTCGAAGAAATTGAGGGAGAGTCTGAGGAAGATGAGGTCGAAGGGGATGAGGACACTGATGATAAGGACGACGACGGTGATGACGCTGAGGAAGATGATGAAGATGAAGTCAACCTTACTTTTAAAGATTTGGTAAGATTTTGATAACGGTTACTGTGTTGTTTAAGGAAATGAAGGCAGAAATCTCATGATTTAAATGTTTGGCTTTCAGGGAGTTACTGATCCGTTATGTGAAGCTTGCAACCAACTGAAATGGACAAAACCGTCGAAGATTCAATGTGAAGCGATTCCTGTCGCTTTGCAAGGTATAGCTAATTTCTAATTTATGATTCTGCGAAAGGGCAGTTAAAATGTCAAAAATGTATAATGTATTGTATCTTATAATTTCAGGAAAGGACGTTATTGGAATTGCTGAAACTGGTAGGTCTTTTATTTGAGGCATGAGTAGCTTGAAGAATGTGCTGCATAAATGTTAATTAATGATAATAGATTTCTTAGTCCATGATTATTGAAATGATGGGTTTTTACAAATTGTATCAATTAATTAATTAACTAGGTTCTGGAAAAACCGGAGCGTTTGCTATTCCGATTCTCCAAAGTTTACTAGAGCGCCCACAGCGATTATTTGCCCTGGTTTTGACTCCAACGAGAGAGTTGGCATTTCAAATCTCAGAGCAGTTTGAAGCCCTTGGAGCGAGAATCGGAGTGAAATGTTGTGTGATAGTTGGAGGAATCGATATGATGACCCAAGCATTGTCGCTTGCTAAGAAGCCTCATATAATTATTGCGACCCCAGGAAGATTAGTTGATCACTTAGAAAATACCAAAGGATTCCATTTGAAAAGCCTCAAGTACCTGGTATGATATTCTATGAATACCTCAATGTAATAACTAGTAATAAGTAAACATTTAAACTTGAAAGTCTCAATAATAATTCCTTTTAATAAAGGTCATGGATGAAGCCGACCGAATACTCAACTTGGATTTTGAAGCTGAGGTGGACAAAATTCTAAGGGTTATTCCACAAGATCGACGGACATTTATGTTTTCTGCAACCATGACCAAAAAAGTTCAAAAGCTTCAGAGAGCGTCTTTAAAAGATCCAGTAAAGGTTGAGGTATCTACAAAATACAAAACTGTGGATAAGTTGCAACAGTACTACCTATTTATTCCTCTGAAGTTCAAGGTAAGATTTTGTTTCGTCATTCTTGTTCTCGTTAAGGAAATAGAATTTATCAACTAACTGGCTAATTATTTTGTTAATAATCTGTTCTAATATTTTTTCAGGACGTGTATTTAGTTCACATATTAAATGAGATGGCTGGAAACTCGTTTATGGTGTTTTGTGCGACTTGTGCTAATGCTATGCGAACTGCCCTAATGCTACGGAATCTCGGATTCCATGCTATTCCACTTCATGGTCAGATGTCTCAGAATAAACGTTTGGCATCATTAAATAAGTTTCGTGCAAAAAATCGATCTATATTGATCTCTACTGATGTTGCAAGCAGGTGTGAAAATGAATTTGTTTTTAAAAAACTGCAAATTGTTAGTTTGATTTGTTATTTAATATTTCATTCTATCGTTTTGATTTACAGAGGATTAGACATTCCCCACGTGGATATCGTCATTAATTTTGACATCCCGACTCACAGCAAGGACTATATTCATAGGGTAGGGAGAACTGCAAGAGCTGGAAGGTCTGGAAAGGCAATTACGTTTGTCACTCAGGTAGACCTTACAAAATTCGCAGTTCGGTTTATGTTAAATTCTTTCAATATGAATGATTTGTAGTGAGCTATTTTGAATATTTTATTTTATTGATTGCAGTATGATGTTGAATTATACCAGCGAATAGAACATCTCATTGAGAAAAAACTTCCATTGTATAAAACGGAGGAAGAGGAAGTTATGGTTCTGACGGAACGTGTTTCTGAAGCTCAAAGATTTGCTAAAATGGTATAAGATTAATTTGAAAAGTAATTTGTTATGTTTATAAAAGGTCTGTTTTGTATTTATTGGATTTTTTAAATTTTAGGAAATGAAAGAGTTTGAAGAAAAGAAGCATGGAAAAGGAAAGAAACGACGTGGAGGGGATGGAGATGACGACGGAGACGATACCGAACAGTCATTAGGTGTGCGAAAGCGATTGAAGCCCAACAGGAATGATAATCGAGGAAAGAAAAAATTTCAACGAAAATGAAGTTTATTAACTAATAGGTAGTTGTTGAGGTTAGACAATTTTACACTTTATAAATACATACTCTGTTAACTGTTCGTCTGTTTTTAACTCGACATGTTATTACACAGGCAAAATGTTATTGCATATAATGAATATGAACTGAAACCAAAAAACGCGTGTTTTGTGAAAAGGCAAAAAAAGTGCTTGCATCGGTTTTTAGATCTGATATGATTCATATAGGGATATTTAGAAGCATATACGAGAATATTCTTATTATGTATCAATGCTAATTCAATTGTCCAATTAAGACTCAGACCGAGGCGGCTTTATATTTCTGTTCCTTAAGCACAATCACGAGAGAATGACTGACTCAGGCAATAATATCAATCTTAGTAAGCATATTATTTGTTTGCATGTTTTACGATGATGGAAAATATAATTTGTCAGGTGTCTCTCATATGGCTATTATTATTATTATCCTAAAAGTGTCAGCATTTTAATGGTTTCAT
>Ga0194135_10002549_pt1 | contig 11097 bp, 6 predicted proteins | sample LitLau_LLRF_2013_FD_134024 | JGI IMG/M metagenome (GOLD analysis project Ga0194135, IMG submission 134024) | Freshwater sediment microbial communities in response to fracking from North America - Little Laurel Run_MetaG_LLRF_2013 (version 2) | ecosystem: Environmental > Aquatic > Freshwater >... | reverse complement strand
CCTCCCCCTGCTCCTCTTAATTCCCCCCGTAGAAAGCAAGGAATCCCTGGCATCATCCCTCGCCCCCCTCCTTCTCACCAGTGAAGAAACCACGCCCCCTGACCTTGTTGCTCCAGAAATCACTTCCTGTTCGTTCTCGTGGCCGTCTTTACTCCTGCAAGACTCCCAGGAACTAGTTCACACGACCGTCCCCCTGGCCCTGTCCATTGCCCGCTCAGTGACGCGCGCCCTCTCCAGCCACCCCCCCTCAACTTGGGTCACCAGAGATAACAAGTCAGCCACGCCCCCATCGTGGCTTGCCCACATTAAGAGAGTCGCCAGTGAGTTCTACGACGAAGAAGACGTGAAACTTCTTGTCAAGGTTGACAAAAACGACGACGCCTCAGGATTAATCAGGGCCAAAGTGGACCCTGCAGGGCTAGTGAATAAGGGGCTCATTTCAGAGGGCGCCCCTGTTCCGAGGTTTATCGTTAACAACAGCGGCGCTGCAGTGGCAGGCCCTTCAAAAGTTGTGTTCAAGAAATCAACCTGCTCCACGTGCAAAAAGACGACGACCACGCCCCTGCGGGTGTTGCACTCCTCCCACTGTTACTCGTGCGGCGCCTACATGTGCTCCGCGTGCACACCCCCGAAAGAGACCCTTCCATATATATCCCTGACGAAAAAGGTCCGTGCATGCCCCCCCTGCAGGGCCCAGTCCCTGGATAAGACCGCCGTGGCTTGGGCGACAGCAGCTGCAGAACCAGCCTCAGATAAGAAAACAGCTCTGACTTACATGACAATTGCGGGGTATTACATATCACAGATTACTGGTACCCCACTGACTCCCGACCTGCAGTCCCAGCTGAGGACCCTGCGGGACAGGTCACTTCTGACCACACCCCCTGACCCTGCTCTGTTCTTCGCCGCGTTCCGCGCGCTGGGGCTCCCGCGGTCTCCGGTGTCATGGGCGCACTACGCGCACGAGCTGATTAAGGCGGGGGTAACTTGCGAAAGGGATGTTCTTTTCTTTCTGGAACAGATCGACAACGGGAGCAGCGGCGGCAGCGTCAATGGCAGCGTCGGCAACAGCAGCGTCGTGATCGTCGACTGGTCAGCACTGGGGGACTCGTTCGTGAAGATTCGGTCAGGTTCGGAAGGCACGCTGCAATCCTCCGCCGCGCTTTTCTGCTACAAGAAATTCAAAACAAGCACCGCACAGTGGTGGATAAAGAAAGCGCGCTTGGTCGCTTCGAGCGTCGGAGGAACGCTGATGACGTCACTGCAGCTGGAGTGCCTCGGGCGGGGCCTGACGCTTATCGTGTCGCTGGAAGCGATGAAGGAGAACGTCATTGAGCTTATGAGCGGCAGCGTCGAACTTGGACTCGCTGCGGTTGTGTTTTTAGCAGCGATTAGGAAGAACAAGGACAAGAACAAAGTTTTGGTCGAGTTGGCTTGGGAACTGGAGAAGAACGGTTCGACGCTTCAGGTCGCTGCGATCGCTTGCCTGTTCCCGGAAGCGTTCACGGAGGAGGAAGGGGAGATTTTCGTCGCTGACGTCGTCAGTGCGGCGGTGGAAACAGCGGAAGATGATTTGGACAAGTTGATAAGAGGCCTGGACGAGGAAGAGCTACCGCGGGCGCGCGCTGTGGTGATTGTGGCGCGGATGGTAGGGTGCGCAGCGTTCAAGGGGTGGCCGGAGACCGCGCTCAGGGCGGTTAGGAGGGGGGACGTCCGCGCTGCAGTCAGGGCCGCAAGGATTTGTAAGTGCGTCATATGTAAAGACATATATTTGACCTGAAATAAGGATTTGTTTGTCTGTTCAGGCGGTAAGGAGGATTGGCTTGGTCGGCATCTTATGCAGCAGCGTCAATTTCATGCAGCAGCGCTCGAGTGCTTCATAGTCTCCGGTTCAGGGAAAGACGCTGCGACGCTGCTGACCTTGTTCGTGACGTTTGAAGACGACGCTTCATGCTATCCTGTAATGAGGGCGCTGGTTATGTCAAGTGATTTGGGGGAACCACTTCCAGACCTACTTTTGTTCTTAGCTGACGGCTTGGCCAGAAGTAAACCAAAACTGTCATCGCTGATCGACGGCTGGCTCTCGCGGGAGCTGATTAAGAGCGTGCCGCTGGATGATTCCGCTGCGCTGGCGCTGCTGAAGGTAATCGCGAGGTCGCCATTAAAGCACAGCGCTGCTACTGCGTTTGCTTGCGGTCGCGCGGTCATTGCAGCGACAAAGGCGGCGATGGAGGGGGACGATGAGCTGGTCCTGTTGTTCCTGAAGCACCCGGAGGTCGTGGAGAATTTCCTGAGGCCAGCGTTTGAGGAAGCTGTTGAGGTTAGTCGACGAGCGATGACAAAGGCAATCATAGAACTGAACTTGTTCTTATTTTGTTGGCATGGTTGCAGGCGAGTGATGGTGAGCTGGCGTTGACGCTGCTGCACTTCCTTCCGAGGGACCATGGCTCATACGCTGATTGGGCCGGTGCGGTGAAGAAATTGACAGGGAACCTTTGTTGTCATGGTGAAGTTGTTGTTAGGGAAGAATGGGAACCATTTGAACTCCACTCGCTTGCGTCTGACCTGGATTGAAGATTTGTCGATAAAAAGAATAATGAACAAAACAAGCGGACACAATTTGCAACCTGCATGAAATTCAGTTGAACCGTTGTTTGGAAGTTGTTATGTCAATTAATAAAATAATCTGGTGAGTGGAAAAATAATTGCACTCAGTTTCTACGGAAATGATAATTATCGTTAAGGTATTCCGTAAATTCTTCCTAATTAATCGTAATTATTCGTATCAAGCTCATATTGTGTTCTTCAGGCCCATGACCGCATTTTGTAGTCTTGAAATATTGAAATCTTAGTCGACATAAAAATCATCACTGAGTTGTCATCATCATCATCATCATCAGGGATGAGAGTAAGCTCAGATTCCCCTTGGAATTTTCTATGGCTTGGTGCTTAATACAAAACCCCTGAAAAAACTGGGCGACAAAACTGGGTCAATTCGAAGCTGTCACTACTGCCGCCGGCACGATCTTCGTGATGATTCAGGACCGCTCTCTGCTTTGGCCGCGTCATCCCCGGCAAATTCTGCACAAAATGTAAGTGTTCCCATGACGACCACAATAATTACCGCAGTGGCTTTGAATTGGCAATAAACACAAATGATACGTCAGCAACAATAATTACCGCAACCTAACCCTTAATTGTTTTGTATCCACACCAACAGCAACGAAGTATTGGGCAAAGAAGAACACTTAAATTACTCGCGCACCGAAGTGGAAAGACGTATAGTGAACAGTCTTGCAATGTCGATGAAAAAGGCGACTCTATTTGAGAACGACTTAGATCGTGAGAGGTACCTTGAATTGTTCTGCGAGAAACTGGTCCCGGCGTACTTTGACTCGAGCCCATGTGCCAACAGCAAGTTGCTTAGTGATGCCTTGAAACGTCTATGGGAATTGCTTCCGTGGGATTTCTACACGTACAGGGGGAACAAGTTACCTCTAATTATCGTGTTCAAAGCCATTCTTGAAAAAGTGCAAACAATAGAAGACCGTGAAACAGAGGAAGTTGTGTGCTCAATAATCTGTGGATACACCCTAACCCTTCCTGACCTGATGAGGGAATCATCATTGTATGAGACAGTGAGTGTTCCCAAGTTCATGGATACTTTCGTGAATGGGGAAATCCCACAAGACATTCCAGGTAAATTGTTGGACCCGATTTTTTGTCGGGAAATTGACTTGGCGGCGAAACTCCCTTTTTTCACTCCAATCGGCCATGGGTGGGCAACTAGCAATGCGCCACTGATCGCAATTTGTGATCGGGTGGAAAAGGCTCAGGAAAAAAGACGACTTGTCCTCCCAACTCTGAGACTGTTGTTGCACCATGAACAGGATTTGTATCAAGACCAGGCACATAATACTGCTTTCATGGTTTGGCGCATCCTGTGCAACACCAACAAACGGTACCGGGAGTTTAACAATGGGCTCCAAATGCTCATTGTTGCTATGCGAACAAGCGATAAGGTACGTCCGCTCATAATAAGCAAGGTCCGTTGACAACGGCCTTGCTCATAGCTCTTTCAGCTGTTTGATAACATATTACAGATCGTCAAATATCAAATATCTCCTTATTCGCAGATTGTGACTGAGGGAAGTTGGGAAATTTGGGCAGACGAGTTGTTTTCACGAATTTCTTCATCATCGGTGGATGATCCAGTGGGAAACTGTTGTGCAATCAAATTGCTTAAGGGGATGGTTACTCCCATGTCTCCGCCGCCAAAGCAGCAACTCCTGAGGAAAGTTGTTCTGAATCTCTTGGACGTAGGACTGGAGGAGTCTTGCAATGAAACTTGTATTATTGGCTCACGGAAGAAGAAAGAGCGCGCACTCGAGGCCGTTCTCGCGCTACAATCACTTTTCCACTTGGTACGAATTTCGGTCAAATTTTATTAAATTACAAATTTTAAAATTGTGTTGTTTGCAGTCTCTGTCAAAGGAAGTCAAATCATTGGTGCTTGATCGAATGATGGAAAATCAACATCAACAAGTTGACAGATACCTCACGCGTCTCGCCATATACTCACTGGATAATCACTCCAACATTCCTCATAAACCGACTCAATGAGCTATGAGACTTACGCTTCTTCCTAGTATCCGCTACCATGGTGACATTACTTAAGCTAGAGAAACGAAATATATATTTATTAAAGCGCACCTTCGAATTCTGTAAATTAATCAGTTTTGTACCTACAACGGAAATTAGTTCCGAGTGAAGCGCTTCTTTCAACTACTTATTGTTCAAATCCAGAGCGACGAAGTTTTCGACAAATGTGCGACATTTAAAAATAACTTTGTTGAAAAATAAATGTAAAACTTCTGACCTAAAACATAATATTTATTTTCGGTAAATATCTGTACAGAACAAAGACTAAAAAAATTCACACAAATCACAAATAAAGCACACGGTCGAATTTCGACAATGATTATTTCTACTATTGCTACTTGTCGTTCCGTTCCTGAAATTCCTCCGCAATGACATCTTTGTCGACGAAGATTTCTGCCGCTGCTGTTGCTGTCTCTTGGAATTTACCAATTCTCCTCGTCACATTTAGTTAATTTGTTGTATTCCCCTCTGTGATATATTTTTTTATTATAACACTGGTAAGGTTCGCTGTCAAGTTTGCCAACGTTGTTGAAATAAGAATTAGTTTGAAAGTGGAGATAACGATCCGAAAATAAGAGGTAAAACCAATATGCACAAAAAAAGACTAAGAATGACGAAGCAAAGGCGAAGAATCCAAATCTTTGACTGAAATTCATGAGTCCGTTATAATTAGCCTCGGTCGGTGGCAAAGTCTGACCATGGTCTGCGGCTGAATCATTATCGCTCTTTCCCGGCTGCTGCTCAGGATCATTACGTCTTCGTAACCTGAATAAGATTGAAATACAATAGTGGTTTTTCTCTTTGTTCTTTTTGTTGTATTTAATAACCAGTAAATGGAAGTGAACAAGAGAAGTGCAAGAAAAACTTCAAAGATGCAGAAAACCATCCAAACGTCAATTGCCATCGTGTAACTCACGTCAGGAGATATTTCTCTGGGTTAGCAAATACATTATTTAAGATACGTAATTACAAAACCCACTAAATCTTGTCTAACCTGATGCTGGAGAACATGGCAGTTAAGGTGAGAAGCGTAGTCATGGAAATTCCAATTCGAGCCTCGATCATGGAGTAAGGCAGGATGAAGCACAACCACGTTATGAGTACGAGGAGAACACTTGGAACGTACGTTTGAACAACGTGGTAACTCAATTTTCGACGGACACTCATTTTGAAACGTAGAACCGAATAGTTTGCTTCTGCTCAACACAATAAAATAGTGTTAGTAATTGACGAACCCATACAACCTTATTATATCAACTTACCCCTGAAAAAGTTGAATGTTTCTTGGATGATTATATCTTCCCTTTCGTCGAGGTTTACCGAGGGTTGTAACGAGTCGAGACTTATGTCGAAATTTGCATCAGTCGGATCGTTCAAATATACCGCAGGAATGCTTCAGGAACAAATAAGGAACTGTTACACTTCTGTTGCAGAATTTTAGACGTAATTAGTGCTACAGGTCGTTTCAAAATTGTTTTTTTTCTCGGGAGGTTATGTGGCGGTGGAGTTGCCGTTTACGTCAACGTGTTAATTTGATTGCTAATAGTAAGTTAATTAGCGCTCACGTTACCTTTCAGGAAAAATAACATTGGGGAAGTATCAATCATTTTGAAACGACCTGTAATTAGTATGTGCGTTCACCTTTTCTGGGGATTCTGGAGCCAGATAAGCTGCGCAGACTTCTCGTCGTGCGAATCTACCATATACAGGGTGTCTCAGAAATCGCGCAACGAGGCGCTATGAAAATACAATCGACAATCAGTTGCTTTCGTTACGTTGCGTGATTTCTGAGACACCACCCTGTATATATACAAAGAGTGATTCAAGTTATTTTGCTAGCCTTAGGAACCTAACTTTTGACACATGAGTTTAAAAACAGTATCAAACTGACCCGAAACTAACAGGCTTTAAGTGGGTATCTTTTGTCATGTTAGTCATGTACAACCCAAAATTTTAATTCTTCATGAATCCCATAATTTAGTTATTCGGGTCGTTGTTTTGGGAAAATTTGTGAGAAACTACTTATTATTAACGACTGTCTCTACAATTTATCTATTTTGACTATTATTGAATAATTTGTTTCAAAAATGCAAAATCTTGTTTTTGTTTTCAATTTTGTACTGTCCATACTTCTGAAAACATAACCAAATTGGACATTATGCGATTTATGATTATCATGCATATAACTACCCTTAGTTATCGCCATGAAATTCAAGGCATATACAAAAAAAATTGTAATTAAATTTGATGTTAAAATAAGAGAAAGTCTTACAGCTTCTGATGTTATATGTACATGTTTGTATGTCTGCAGGATAACTGTAAAAGTCCATCTCGCAACGAAGTTTCAACGTTCTCCTTCATTAACAACAAATTTGAACATTTTTGACAAGAACAAAAAAAAACAAACAAACAGAACAGTGACGAACCTTGCAAAGAGGATAAAGTAAGCTCCTTTTGGATGAAATTTGAGTGTGACTAATTTGCCAATGAGAGGCTCTTTGTCTGACCCGACCATTTCATCTTGAAACGTGAAAAATTGATAATATTAATAATAAATTGATAATAAATAAAGATAAGAATAGAACCAATGAAAATATCGGGTTTCCATATTTGCTCAAGAAATGCAGGATCAAGGGATCTGTTTCTGAACTCCTTTTTAGTATTAGGATCAATGTAGTTCATCTTTTGCAGGTGTTGGTGTATCTTCTCATCAGTCCAACCAAGCGCCACGTCCGTGTCCAGCGTCAGGATCTAAGCAGTCATCATCATCATTGTTGACTCTTCAATACTTGTACATCATTCTGGTGAATATATACCTCGTTCTTGGTGTCGACATCAAGAACGCGGCGGATGAAGAGTGCGAAACCAATCAAAAAATGTAATGCCTCAACTTCCTTTCCTTTCTGCCAGAGCAAAGCTGGAATCTCATACTTATTGTAATTCGGTGGAAGCAGAACGCTCGAGGTGTCCACGTAGATCTCAGATACTAACATCAAATTAACAATACTAATTATTAATTAACCTCTTGCTAACACGCTTAAACATCATATACCTTCTTCTCTCCTGGTATTATCCGTGTCGTCCAACGAGTCTTCATTCTCTTCATTATCATTTTCATCTATCATAATTCATTCAATTAACCTCTTGTAATACAATAACATAGGTACGCTTCAAACAACCTTCTTCTGTCGTGGTGTTGTTATCCGTGTCCAACGAGTCATCATCATCTATCATCATTCATTCAATTAACCTCCTCTTGCTAATATAATAAGAAACCTACGTCAAGCAGATCTCATAAGCCCAGGTATTGGAATGAAAGACATTTACACAAATGCATGTTCATATACACAACAATTTGTATCCATAGCTAGGAGTTCAAATACGCTTATAATATAGTGCTCATATGTCACTTCTGTCAGCTCTGACCTTAAAAATGACGATGAATCGTATGTTTTAGAATTTTGATGCAAATAAGAAAACATGTCACGTAATGAGTTCTATGACATCAAAAAATTAGAAAATCCTTATTTTTCGTTTTTGAATTATTCGAGAAATACTGAAAAATATCAGTTTTGACCCACACTGGTCACCCTTACGGTTTAATATACAACTATTTGGCTTTGACTGCTACGTACTTACTTGCTAAATTGCTTTTCCTAGCCACGTTAAAAATTGAAACTTGATTGATGCAAGACTTTTCGAGATATTCGTAGTTTAGTAAAAGTATACAGACACACAGACAGCAACCGGACTTTTTACGTGAGTCTATTATTACCCCAATACCTGGGCTAATAATAACGTAGTGTGTACGCTTCAAACAACCTTCTTCTGTCGTGTTGGTTGTAATATTCGTCGTCACTTGGTCCGTGTCGTTGGAATAAACAATTTCAGTTTCTTTACATTCTCCTCCAAGTAGTACAGTTACACTGATCAAAAAGATGACACATAGTACAGCAGACCATCTGTCCATTTTGTCTAAGGGGCCAGGTCCCAAAGCAAATAAAACACCTTAGTAGCAACTTTTAAAAGCTAGTATAATATAACTATTCAATTGTTGAACCGACTCTTTGTTCTTGATGAGACTAATTGGAAGTCTCAATCTCTCAATTTGAATCGAGCGATATTTCCTTATTGTAGCATTGCTACTGGAACAATACTGTGCCCTTTGGCGTCCTGTCGACATTTATATACTTCATGGATAGGTGAATTATGTTCACTACACAAACTGCACACGCAAAAAAATCCGAAAAGCATCCGCTTGTAATACCTGATATTTGCAAACAAGTTCAAACAGCATATTTTTGTGGTAAAAATTGCACAAAAAAACTTGCTTGCAATGAACATTTTTATTAGCTTTCCCTGTTTGAGGAATCACAAATCGTGAAACAAGAATTTAAAGCGAAAAAAGAATTTAATAACTCCTGCTGCTCTCCAGGTAGATTAATGAGGCAACTTTTAAGGTTGCCATGGACAGCTTGTAATAATTAAGTTGGTGATGCAATTCAGTAATAAATAATCAAATACCTGTTCCATCGGACTGCATTTTTATGACAATAAATCTCCGTTAATTTGTTACCATTTTTAGGCCAGACCAGGTATTGGGGTTACAGGCCCACGTAAGGAATCCGTTGTCATTCTGTCCGTGTGTCTGTATAGACATTTACTTATCTTTTTTTAGTATCTCGGGAAGTACAACGTCAATTAATTTGTAATTTTGAACCTACTTAGTACAACCGATTGAACTAGTAATGCTGTAGCAATTTAAGCCGAATGTCGATTTGCTGACCCGTGGGGGTCATCCGTACAAACCAAAACGGCTGTTTTTGCAGTTTTCCGTAAATAACTCGATAATAGAGAGGGGCCACTCTCCAATATTTGGATATGTTGGTCATTTTGAAGCTCTAAGATGAAATAAATGTAAAGGTAGTTTTGCAATAATTGTTGGCTATAATGTACACCAAAACTGTTTGCTTTCATAGCAGACATACCAATAGGAGTGCAGTAAACATCTCTTATCGTCTTATTATAGAGCATGGTGTATGTAAATGTAGTCGTAATGTGTGTCAGTGTGTCTGTCAAATTGTTTTTTATTCCAAAAGAAGAAGGGCCCTACAGGCTCCTTGTTGCCCTGCTCATGAAATAACCGTTGGTAACATATGACGATGAAAAATTATATAGATCTGAACCAAGGAACTACAATGCTCTTCGTTTCCAGGACGTTGAACTAAAACATAATATTTATTTTTGGTAAATCTGTACAAAACAAAGACTAAAAAATGCACACAAATCACAAATAAAGCACACTCGGTCGAATTTCGACAATGATTCTTCACCCCCGTCGACTACTATTTCTATTATTGCTACTTGTCGTCCCGTTCCTGAAATTCCTCCGCAGCGTTGTCGTTGTCGACGTCGAAGATTTCTGCCGCTGCTGATTCTGCTGTCTCTTGGAATCTTGTTGCTGTTGCCTAGGTTTCTTGTTGAGGTTGAATACCTGGAACACTTCGCAGTCGATTTGCATCAGTTCCTCAACTCCGCCGCTGGTTTCTATGGACACAACAATTTCTCTGCGTTCATTAATTGGCTTTGAATTGGCAATAAAAACTATTATGAGGTGACCATGTGGAAATTCAAAAACAAAGTCGAGATGCACTGACCATTCCTCCACGGCATGAGAAGTGTCATCTTTGGTCTGGAGCTCTCGTTGGCGCTCTTGGCGGAAAGGAGGAGGTAATTCTCCGCGGTCAATGAAACGACGTAAAACGTGTCCTCGCGACGTTCCAACTTGTTCAAAATCGACGCGTACTCTCCCCCGAGGAAACGGTCACCACCACCGCGGCGAGAATCTGAAGAGGAGGAGTCACCGCCGCCTCCGTACACTGTCAGGCCCTGCACATTTATTTTTATTTGTTTCTGTGGAGACTGGTTTTATGGAGACATATTTTTTCCTTGACAAAAAATGCTCACCTTGGAAACAGCGTCGGTAGCAGCAACCGCAGCGTCGTCTTCACCTCCCCTGCTCCCCCGTTTAATCTCATTATTGGTTACTGCTGATGGTGCGATAAGCGAGTAGACGAGTGGTGCTCCAGGGCCCTTCCTCTGCTTCTGCAGGGGCGGAGGGACCTTGAACAGCCCTTCAAGACGCGACTGGACCCTGCAGGGAAGGCAAACACAAAACTTAAGTACCCGGAAAATGAAATGTCCATTTAACTCTCTTACCTCCTTGACTCGGTAACATTGAAGAAAACTTCTCCAGTGGCCTCGCCGCACTTGTTACTCGTCCCGTTCCCCTTGGCCTTAAACTTTGCAAACTCATCATCAACCTTCACTTTGTGCCCTGCCTTAGCAACAAATCTGGAACTGTTCCTTAGCAACACCCTCGAAAAGTTCCCCCCGCCCCCGCTATTGTCGCTCCTATTCCCAACAGCACTGTTT
>Ga0194135_10002548_pt1 | contig 11098 bp, 24 predicted proteins | sample LitLau_LLRF_2013_FD_134024 | JGI IMG/M metagenome (GOLD analysis project Ga0194135, IMG submission 134024) | Freshwater sediment microbial communities in response to fracking from North America - Little Laurel Run_MetaG_LLRF_2013 (version 2) | ecosystem: Environmental > Aquatic > Freshwater >... | reverse complement strand
GTTTCCCACTACTGATATGTTCCTGAACACTCTTTTCTGCTAAAGAATGTTTAACATATTTGATTGTAGCACCTAAGTGAGATTTTAATTCACAATTGTTATCAATGGTAAAGTTATATGGATTCTCGCCACCTGCCAACCAGTCTGTCATTGCTGCTGTTGGTGCATTATTGCTACGAACCATTTCAATTGCAATGTTAGGGATTGCTTTCAGTAAAAGACGAATCACCAAATCTGATTTTGATGTACTTGCTGTGTTAATAACTAACCAACCGTTTTTTGTATCTAACCAAACATCAGTATGTGTCTTAGTCGTAAATGATTGTGGTAGCAACTGAACGATTACATCGTCTTTCAATTCACGTCTTAATTTACGACCTGCTGCATATCCATTATCAATTTCAAATTGTTCGAGAACTTTGGCTAATTGTTCATTCACAACAGATGAAGGCAACAAACGCTTTTCAGTTTGAACTCGCATTAAAATTTGTTTATCTACTTTATGAACCAGATCACCATGTTTCACTGGAGGTACAAAACCACTAGAAGTCATTTCCAGACTACCACATGGAGTAAATTCTACCCGCTGAAGTGAAGGCAGCAATACTTCCATGAGAGAAGGCATACTTACAAGATCGATTTTATACAGGGTTACATTTTTAAACATTTATTTTCCTTGAAATTGATTTTAAAAACCAATTATAAAACACTTAAAGTAATTTGTCTATATTTTATTAGATGGTTTTAATACATCGCATAAATAAAGAGCAAACCAATCTAATTCTAATTCTACCTTTTGTTTTCCTAACTTCTTTGCCTTATCGAATGCAAGACGAACTGAAGTAAAATCTTTATTCTTTCTGAACATCAAACCTTTTTCTTTAATATACATATCGAAATAAGATATTGAAATTCCATTAAAGAACATTAATTTTGCTGCTACTTCTTCGCATTTAATCTTCAGTTGTTCACGACTATTCATTTTAGTTACCCCTCAATTTTTCTATAAGAGCATATTAATAAGTTTTGCTTTTGAATAAAGTCTTTTCCGAAAGACTTTCCCAGTATTCACCACATACATGCATGTTACGAGCAATTTTTAATACAGTGCGAATACTCAATTCACGAACTTGGTCTTGGTTCTCTTCTAACCAGTCTAGAATCAACGACTCTTCCGCAGGTGTAATGTCGTTCTGTTCTGCAATGTCGGTGTCTTCAAACAACTGTTTAATGCGAATTAAGACTGATTTATTAGAATGCACACATAAATCAAGATAAGTAGCTCGTCCGATCATTGCTTTTAAGTGTGGTGTCAATTCATTATTCTTTGTGATTAAATCGTCAAAGTCTTTATTGGTAATAAAAATACACGTTCCTTCAAACTTAAATGTTGTCGGAATATCTTCTTTTGTTAATTCTGTTGTTGCGGTTCCCCATGTAACTTCACGTTCTGTTCCAAAGTCCATAACAGATTTCAAAATATCTAATTTTTTCTCGTTATCGAACACGTCGATATCGTCTAAAAGTAATACATCACCAACACGTCGATGATTATATAATTCTTTATATAGACCAAGGGCAGACATATTTCCTTTACGCTGAGTGAACTTGTTAATTTCCCCTCGCTCCAAGGCTATATTCATGCGTTTAAGCATATCATGCGACTTACCTATACCAGACGCACCAGAAATAATTAAAGCGTCCTCATAGCCCCGAATAGCGAATTCTGTTAGGGTTGCCATCATGTCAAAGCCTTTACGGATTTCTGCTGCTAATTCTACTTCGCTCATATCTTCAGGTGAAGAAATAACGGTTAAGGTAGGTCGCTTGGCTTTCATTATTCGCTCACAGTCCAATCAAAGTATTCGTTTTTTAAAGTTAATGTTTCGGTATTATCGTTAATTGCTAAAATTCTATGCATAACTAGGATTGCTGAATGTGCAAACGAAGAATTTGTAAATGTCATTTCAGCATCTAAGTACCATGCTTCCATGTTATGTCGATCAGGGTGCTTTGCTGTTCGATTAACCCAATTGATAATGACTGCCTTACCTGTTGTATTAATAATACAAATAGGCAATATCTCTGACTTTGTTTTAACCATATCCATAGCTTCTTGTAAAGAAATAAATTTTGTACTCATAATTAACTCCCTGATGTATAGAATAATACCAAATATATAGAAACTTGTCAATGACTTTTTATAGTCCTAACCAAATTCGATTCTCGTCTGCCCAGTCATAAATTATGTTTAACCAAACATTAAACAATTCAACCGCTGAAATACAACGGTCATAATGATCCTGCACACAGTCTAACTCTAAAATAAACGAATTTACCGTTAAATCTTTCATGTTTAAAATAACATTAACAAATTGATAGTCATAGTCATAATGATCTATGTCAGACACAAAGTAATCAGGAAACTCTTTAATGAATTTGTTAGCAATATTATTTGAAATTGAAACAATTCCTTCATATCCTTTTTCGTCGGTTAAGAACTGTTTAATGTCTACTGTTTTGACCCACTTAGCCATAATTTAAATTCCCATCTTGGTTTCGATATAGAGAATTATACAGACTTTATAGAAAAATACAAGCACTAAAACAAAAAACCCACAACATTTTATATGCTATGGGTTTTCTTGTTGTGCCTTTAATGCCAATTCAATTTGTTTTAGTTTAGCTAACTCACTACTAACCATTTTTTGAATCTCTTGAGCCTCTGCAATTTCGTCAATTGTATTTAAAATTGGTTCAGCTAAGTCATTAAACTTAGATTTTGCCATACCTTTACGTATAAGCTTACTGCGTAACAATTTCTCTTCTTTTGTCTTCGGTGCAACTATGCTATATGTATATGCATTGTATTGCTCCTTGGTGTCAAACTTCATTTTGGTCATTACTGTACGGTGAACACTGATTTCAGAGTTACGTGATCTAGTTACGCCAATTAGCTTTAAATGTCTATGAATGGATAAACCTTGAAAAATTAAAGATTTAATACTTTCATTTTTATTTACATATAGAGAAATTAGCTTTTCTATATCCACGTCTGGATATCGTGTCCTAAGCCTATCCGTAGAAAGTTCAATTTCGTCTACTTCAGGGTGATGTTCTCGAACATGTTTATTTATATGATAATTAGTTGGCATAATAGCATAACACCAATTACAATGCTCAACTATTCCTTCCCTACTCATGCTGTTGCCCTAGTATGTGCAGCAATCCGCTGATTGTATGCGGATACACTCATAGTAGAACGTTTAGAACTTCTAAGTTCCTTTTGTTGAGTAGTCAAGCCACTTTTACGTTCGCGGTATAAAATCTGATCTGGACGAACTTTACCTGCACCATTGCTGAAATATAAATGATAACGTAATGTATGTGTTACTTCTTCTTTAGCAGTGACAACAGTGTATCCCTTCGATTTAGGAACCGAATAAAGAATAGCTGCCCAACAGCTTTGATTCCAACCAAACCGCTCCATGATTTCCTCTTTTGAAGCTCCATTCGGGGAAGCAAGCATCTCAAACAACATAGCATTTTTTGAACCGACTAATACAGAGTCAGGATTAATCGATTTAATCAATTGTGTTTCATGTTTCTGTTTGATTGGTTTCAATTCAGTGATTTTATGTGGCTTTTTAATTTCCTGAATATTTACGTCTGAATTAACCTTTATTTGTGGCGCAGGTTTCTTATCCTTGGTTCTAAATTTAGCATTGATCATTTCAAAACAGCCAGCTTGAAAACATGTTCCTGCCAGTAGCATATTCAATGAAGTTCTGCCAATAGAATATCCAGCAGCATGAATTTCATCGATGATTTGTTCTGGTGTCTTGTTGTCAATAGTTAAAGTAAAGTCTTCGTTGATATGTGCTAATTTTTTCATATTATTCTCCGCTAAATGGTTACTGTTTCAGTATAGTAACTATAGCATAGTTTTCTATATAAATCAAGTGATTATACAATCGATCTGTCATCATAAACTATTTCGTTTGCTCTCAGATAATCATGTACCCATTGAGACGCATAACCATCATTATTTAAGCAACTAGATAATGCATTGTAAAAATCATACATTGTTTCAATTACAACTTGTCCGTAGCGCATTTTAGCTATATATTCCCCGTTTTCATAAAAAAGAAATAAATCACTTTTGGCTTTAGTATTAAAGTCGATATAGTCTTTATGTAGAGACGGTGAAGCGTCGAATTCTAATACGTCTTTGATTAAAGTAAATGGTAGAGCGTCGATAATATTCATAGATAGTTATGTAGTTCAATACGTTCAGTCACTGTATAACCTTCGTCGGTGATAGTACAAACTTCGTCCCGACCAGTAATAGTAACAAAATAACTCAATGTGAATTGAGCACCTTTATTCTCTTCTAGAGAACCTTCAATCAATGCAGCATAGTATTTCAAGCAATCTGTTGAATACAGATAACTATCTTTACTTTTATGCCACCTCATTAAAAATTGTTTGATCTGCTGAAGACCAATCTCATTAACTTCGTAATTTTTCATGTTCGCTCTCAAAATATTTTAATTGATTACTATCGATTATGAAGTCTCCAACATAAAGATAGATGCTATAAAATGCAGTTTCAAAACTAATGTCCTGTTTTACTTCAAATACAAGCATATTATGCTTAATATAACGAGTACCAACTGCCATACTTAACATTTTATTGGCATGAGTTTCATTTAAAGTAAAACGATGTAAGTTATTTTTATCCAAAATAACAAATGCTTTAGTCATTATTCGGTCACTTTCAAATAGCTATGTTTAGATAAAGTATATAACTCAGGATCGAACGTAGTATCAAGCCAGTGTTGAGCTAGAAAATTTTCCCCTGTCATTAAAACTACTTTATTACCAATCATACAACGAAAGTTACCCCACACATTATGTGATACCTTGATTATTGGTTTCTTCATCATATTCTCCTAGATAATATAGGTATTCTACATTATATAGATTAATAAGTCAATATAAACGAACAGGGACAACATAACATTGTCCCTGATTACTCTCAATATTGTGGACGATACGCAACAGGATAGGCTACTGGGACAAAACGAACTTGAGTTTGTTGCGGATAAACAACAGGCTTATAGTTCGCCTGAATATACATTGGTCTACGCAATCCCTCACTGTTATAGTAAGTAGGCGTTACTTCTACTGTTGGCGTAGGAACAGGATTAGTTCCTTGTAGTAATGTCGTATCTCCAGTGTAACTAGGTTCTGGCGAAGTGTTTGGATTGTACTCTTGACGTGCTTGATTTACTGGCGCAGGAGGACGATAGGCAGTCTGTGTCGGATATCCTTGCTTAAGCTCCTCTATTTGCTTAGACAATGCCCTGATTTGACGTGTTTGCAGTTCGATTGCTGCCTGTTGCTGTTGTAGTAAAAATGCAGTACTACGTTGTGTTTGTTGGATTCCATAATCTTGTTGAATTGCTGCAAGATCGGATGTTGTATCTGCCCATGCAGAACCGAAAACAAAAACAGATGCTACAAAAATTAAAGACTTACTCATGATATTCTCCTATGAAGTTACATACTGTAGTTACTACTCAAATATTCGACCACCGAATATAACTTCATAGTAGTATATATAAAAATGATTTCAAGTATTATTTTACTATACCCCTAAAAATTTTTATAAGGCAGGTTTATTTTTCTGTTGCTCTAAATACCGACCTAAATTTACAACAATACCGAATAAATCACTTGCATTGGTTGTTCGCCAATCTAAGTCTAAAACAATCTGTAGTGACCTAAGCAATTCACTAGCATACTTAGCTGATTCTTTCATATCGCTACTCAGAACGGCACTATTTTCCATTATGGTTAGATACCGCTCCATATCATCGATTTTTAATTTATCAGTCATTTTTATTCTCCTGAGTAATAATAGCGGTGAGTACTGATTCTATTTCAGCAAGCTTTTTTAATTGTTCATTCATGATAATTTTCAACAAAACATTACTTGTTTTATCACGAATGATCATTGTTGCTCTCATATTTCCGAAAACTTCATCACTTAAATCGTTAATTTTTTCGTTTTCTTCTTGAGTTAAGGTTTTCATTGGATATTCCTATGCAAATTGGATAATTGGTTTCTGAGTTTAATAACAGCAGGATCAACATTCATGATTTCAACTTTCAATTCGTGCATACACTCCACAAACTCAGACGACCCTGGCGAAGGCCAATTGCTACTCTCCAGCCTTGGAAAAACATACTCAATAATCCAAGCTTCTAATGCGTCGTCTGTAGGAAGATTTTTAAAGTCAGCACCGAAATCAGTGGTTGAACTGAGATCACTAGCCATAAAAATAACGGCATCACGTATCTTAGAAAAAATCCAATGAATATCACCATGATAAATCTCATTATTAGCATAGGCGACTTTGTATTTACCAGCAAATTCTTGTAGCATTACAGCAGTCCACGACAACGAGTTATAAGGATTGGTATTCATTGTTGGATTTCTTTGTGTTTTGGTAATTTATAAATAAAAATTTCAAGTCAACTAAGTTCCCATAATTAACTAAATGCAATATTACCAAAACAAATTGCCTGAATTAAATAATCAATGCCATCGTCATCATAGTACCAATCATCAGGATCGCCAGCAAATTGTGCAATAATTTTTTCATTAATGTCAAAGTGACCAAGCTTAGGGATAAATTGATTTACTATTTCTGGTGTAATTGTTATCCATTGGTCACTAATCCGATTCTCAGGATAGCCATCCCCATTATCACGAACATCGAATTGAATAATATTTAATTCTTCATCTCGTTTAATGTTTCTGATATCTGCCCAGTATGAAATACAACCAGTTTCTACAGCATCAGTCATTAAACTTTTAATCATTTCTAATGTTTCTTGGTTCATTTTAGTGTCCTTGTTTAGTTGATATAGAGATTAAATTCCCCAGATAGTACGTGCTTTTTCTAATGAATCGACGTTATGTGCTTCCTGATTTTCAACATATTCGCCCATTCCAGTAGTGCCAGTGAATGTTGCTATTTTTAAGTCTTCATCATATTCTATTCGGTCAACACCAAAATGACTAAGAGTACATACTACTGGGTTTCCAAAATAGGAAAGAAAACCTCGAATTTCAAAACTCGCTCCATTTCCTTCATAAAGCGAAGACTCAACATCTGAAGCATATGCATTGATTGCTTCGGTTGATTGACTGATATCGCTATTTTTGTGTAGTTCTCTCAAACATTCAGCGATTTGTTTTAAACCGTTAGCATTTACAATGTACATTTTAGTGTCCTTGTTTAGTTTAGTTGATATAGAGATTATATTCGATATAGAAAAATATGTCAATATATTTTTCATTAATTATCAAGAGCATTGATTAATTTTAATCTTTGTGTCTGAAATTTAGCTAATTCTTCTATTCTCTTTTCTTCATCTATGATATCTTGTACCATGTGATTGATTTTAGTTTCAATTAATGGTTCTAATTGTTCTGGTAAATTATCCAAAGTTAAATAAAATGCACAACGTTCTTCGATAGGATTACCATATACACTATCCCCATCCCATAAGATAAGTTTAATCTCAAACTTATTATTTTTTACTCTCAATTCCCCGCTAATGCAGTCTGTGAACGTCGATTCACTATTTATATCAGGTAAGTCAACCCATGAATAATTTTTGTTATGATTTAACCATTTAGCTCTAACAAATTCATGTTCAGAAATTTTGTTTTTCTTAAAATAAAAAAACAAATTAGAACCATTAAACTTTAATACTTCATTTTTAATGATTACATTGAGAGCAATATTTTTCTTCATGATAGTATTCTTTATTTTATATTGGTGAGACTGAATTATTATAAACCAACACAAGATTATTGTCTTGCCGTTTAATATATGTAGGTGGAACACCATTACGAATTTCGTTATACTCTTTCCAAGCACTATAAGCTAAGTCTTCATCTTCTAACTCAACACATAATTCTTGTGAAGGTATTACGGTTCCTTTATTGCCTGAACGAATTAATACTTTCTTTTCGTAAAAGTCAACCAAGCACCACCAATTACCCTGTTTGATTACTTCTTCCTGACAAATAATTTCTGTTTTCATTATCTTCCAAAGCCTTTTTTAATATTTGGATCGACCTTAACATTTACCTGTTTAGTACCTTGTTTATACTCTTCAATCCAATCACAGATTAATTTTCCTTTATTTTTTGCTGTTGGGAAATTTAAAAAGATTGTTGTTTTAGCTTCATGGTAAATATCAATCTCAATACTATCATTATCTTCTTTGCCATCAAACTTCAATGCAATGCAGAAATATGGAACATACCATGCTTTCGGCTGATTTTCTAACAGCCATTCAAACACATGTACATACACAAGTCTAATGATTATTCCAACTAACATTAATTCATAGTCATTAACATCATCGTACCAACGTCGAGAAAATGTAGATAAATCATTTTGACTAGCTGCATATTCAAATACTTCATTGGCTGTGTTGACGTTTAAACCAACGTTAATTAAACGTTTAATGATAAATTCTTTGAGAATCATTCTGTTATCCCTAGATAATTTTATAAGAGGAAAGTACTAATAAGGCAGCTAAAATCAATGGTAATATCTTAAAGCAAATTTTATTAAACCAACGGTTAGTTTCTACAAACTGAGAAAAGAATACCAGATATATTGCTGTTGCAATTTGAATTATAAATAAGTTAGTCATTCTACTCTTTCAATTCGATACGGAAACATTTATCGTATGTCCCATCTGTGTTTATAAGAAAAATCGATTTTAATTTAATTTTAATTCCACGTCTTTGTGCATGGGAATATAATGTTTTTATCGACGCATGATTCTCTTCGGTATATTTTAGAAAAACAGGAGCTAATTCTAAGCATACCAGCATTGCATCGCAATCAATTACCTTTACTAATTTTGTAGGAAATTCGCTCGTTGCAATTTGTGTCGGTGTAATTTTCATTTTATTCTTTCTGGATTTTAATTAATTTTACTCTATGTCCCTATAAAAATCTATAAGGACATATGATAAAATTAATTCAGTGTTGGTTTTTGTGCGAAGTTAAAGTATTCAACACCATAACGAGTACCATTAACAGACTTCAAAGATTGATCTTCGATCTTATCATGGTCAATAACCTTAGCTTGAACATCTTTGGCTACCATGTTACGTGCAAAAGTACGTGCTTTTTCTCGTGTGGGGAAAAATAATTTCATAATGTTTCTCTCTTTCATTTAAGTTATAAATCAAATTGTACTACATAAAATATAGTTTGTTGTCGTCTCCGACATATAAATCTAAATCTCTGAAATTATCTTTGGTGATCTTGGTCAATTTGTCTCCAATTTCACCTAAGTTTCTATCCCAGAATCCTACCCCATGACCTGCCCTTGTCAACCAAAAATCATGACCTGCCATTTCTACTAATCCATACTGATGCTGATGCTGATAGTAATCACCTGTTTCTAACTCAAAAGCTTCGGTTAATAAATTATTGACCAATGCGATAAAATCAATACAGTCTTTAATTGCCTTTTCAATCGATTCTGTACTGAAGTCATCAATACAATATTCCTCGGTGAGTGATGTACCATCATTATCTGCGCTTGACCATAATGCAGCATGTAAATAATGCTTCACGAAAGTTTCTAGGTCAATCATTTATTTCTCCGTTTTGTTTAGTCAATATAGATATTATACACTGATATAGAGTTAAGTCAAGCTTTTTATTACACTGAACTATATTTTTTTAATCTTCAGAATAAATATCGTTAAAGACTTTTCCATTTTCAGTATATTCGATATCCTCGAACGATGCTGAATTGTCTAACATATCTGCAATATGTTCATCACTTTGTTCATACTCATATGCAGATTGTAGCTGCCCATAAATCCAATTTGCAAAGTCAATGAATGGTTTTTCAATTTCATTATCAATTGCATCTGCCCTTTTCATATCTTCAGGATAAAAGCTTTCATTCATGTTTGGGTAATCCAAATCAAAATCCATTGTGTATGCATGTACATAATTTGAATTACGTGAACGAGTAATCCTGACTGTTAATTCACGATTAAATTTTTCTTGTAATTGTTCAAGTTTCTCAACAATTGAGTGTAAATTTGTGTCTTGTGGTGCGTATGATTTTACTTTATCCAATGCACCAGCAACATAGCAATAATTGCCAGTATAGGATGCGCCATCTCCTTGACTTGAAAACCCAGAATATAGAATATTATCCTCGTCAATATCCAAACCAAACAATGCTGCAATGGCTATTGCATCTTCAAATACGTTATACTTATAATCAGAGTCAGCAATATAAGAATGACGAGCATTCTCAATCGCTACTTGTTTTGCTTCATCTGATAATTCACCGAATAAAAATACTTTAATTTTAGCGATACGCATGATAGAATCCTTGTTTGGTTAGTTGATATAGAGATTATATTAGATATAGAAAAGTATGTCAAGCTATTTTAAATTATTTTTTGATCTGTATCGGTTAAAATAGAATGTTTTAATGAATTAGCTAATACAAAAGCTTTATTATGTTTAGCATAAAAATCTTCACTATAAACATTACTAGAATTAACTTCACATGGTTTTAACATTGTATCATTTTTAAATGCAATATTACATAAACTATCGTTAAATGGATTGCGGATAAAAGAAACTTTATAACCAATTTCTTTAAATTGTGCTCTTACTTCTTTTCGTGTGGTATTCATTTTATTTCCCTGTTTGGTTAGTTGATATAGAGATTATATACAATATAGAAAAGTATGTCAAGCTTTATTTTTCATATAGTTATCTATTATTAGTTTAAAATACGGTTTTAACACCATCGATGTACTGATACCAGACAAAATTGTGTTGATAGACTCTAGGCAATTCAAAATGATCTGCAATAGCATTCATTCTGTCTTTAGTTGTTTTTGTCTTAAATCTACCATGATTAAATTCATATAAATTAATGGTGTTACTTTCGATATCTATGAATAAACGAGCAATTGTAGTATTATAAAGGACTACTTCACAGCATACTTGATTGG
>Ga0194135_10002547_pt1 | contig 11099 bp, 14 predicted proteins | sample LitLau_LLRF_2013_FD_134024 | JGI IMG/M metagenome (GOLD analysis project Ga0194135, IMG submission 134024) | Freshwater sediment microbial communities in response to fracking from North America - Little Laurel Run_MetaG_LLRF_2013 (version 2) | ecosystem: Environmental > Aquatic > Freshwater >... | reverse complement strand
TCAAAATAATTTCAATATTTCAAAAATCCATTTTCAACCATTTTAAAAACAATTCCGAACCACTTAAGCAACATCGCTCAGTCTTGGTTGCACCACGGCTTTATTCTAATATAAAAGTGTCCATAGGGATTTGGATGTAAAGGTTTATAATTCTCCTCCGTCCTTATTTTCAGAAAAACAAACATTGATTTGATTTACTGCAACTTTTTTTGAAAAATATGAGATATGTATAGTTATGTAATTTAAGAACATCGTCTTTTATTTTTCAGAAAATAAGACGTCCCGTCCTCAACTGGTCCAAAAAGAAGAGCGTAGAGTTAAGGAATGTTATGATTTCGGATAAACCGCTTATTGCTTTCCGCTTTTCTCCTTCCTTCGCCTTAATAATAAAGCCCTTCATAATTTTAAGGATGCCGAAATTTATTTGCAATGGTATTTCCATAACGCTTGTATTGTAATATTTGATTTTTAGAAAGTGTTGCGACGAACTAGATTTATTTCATGTAGGGTGATGGCTGGAAGACATTAAACCCATTTTGTAATCTGGACTATGGAAGAGACTTGAAAAAATCCAATTCCCATCATGAGGATATCAGAAAACTCATCAATTTTCAAACAAGCTCTCCTAACTGGCCAGGATAATTTAAATCCTTATTCCATTTCCTTCTAGGGACGACACCTGCTGATTCAATCCCGTCCCTTTAATACTTTGACTACTGGAAAATATATTTGTAGTTATTTATTTACGCATTATCTGCATCCGTCTTCCACAGATTGAAACCGGGCAAGAGGTCACATATGAAATCTAGCAAATGATGAGTCATCCAACTCCTCCAAAAATTCTTGCTCCAGAAAATGTGAACTTAATCACTATCAGTTTCCCTACCGGCGGGAGAGTACGCACTTATTTTCTCATTACCCACAATCATTGAGTGTCAATCACGCCTAAAAACATGAGCCAAATTAAGAGGATCCTCTCAAACTGGTACAGAAAGTGTTTTGCTCTCGAAATCATCATCTCCTGTAGATTCCTCATCTCGCTCCTCTCTACTAACGAAGAGGAAACGTGAGAGACTCTCTTTAAAGGTTGCTGGTGGTAGGTTTAGGCACAGACAATGCCTGTTCGCTATCATCCCTGCTGGCAAACAGGGATCCTAATAGAGATGCAAACGCATAAATATACAGAATTCCGCTCCCTCCTATTATACATTCATTCGTAAGGTCAAATGTTTTCGAATTCAAGCTACCTGGATATTGAGTTTCCCAAATTTGAATAGATTTTAAAGTTATTATGTGACAAATTTTAAATTTACAAACTGCGAAAAGTTTTTCACAGTTATTTTCTGATTCCCAGGCGAGCAACAGCTTTCTTAATTGAAGCATGAAATCAAAAATTCATCAAAATATCCACATTTTCAGGATAGATATGGGATTTTTTAAAGATACAAATAAAGTCTTAGTATGAGTGTGAAATTCAAAAGCAGTGAAATAATAAGTGAAAGACGCGGCTTGTACGAATGACAATCCGTCCTATTGTCCGGGATTTGAATTTTTTCGGCGTTGGTTTTATCTTTGGTTGATTAATTCTCCAGTGCGGTCCGTATCAGTTCACTGCTTCGACTGACATATCATAAACAACGAGTTATTTGTGGATGATTCTCAACTTGGGATATTCAAAACGGCTAGGTAAACTTATCAAGGCGCGCCTTTATTATAAAATGTGATAAATGGGTACATATTTCACCGGAAGATTTAGTTCTTTGTTCCATTGTAAAATATGATTTACGCTTTGTCCCAGGTGGACTGGCAAATTCTTGATTTGTTTGAACAATTAGTCTTTTTGATGAATCAAACCTCTCACCCATATTAATTTCTCCTTGACCTCCATCTTATTTGACCAATCGCCTTCAAATATATAGCCTGTCAATAGGTGTTGTGGTTTATTACAATGAATCCGGTATTTTAATATTATGCAACTGTATAAAGTTACAAGCGTTATAATATTTATGCCTGCGGAATGACTGGAAGGGAGGTTTCAACACAAATGCATAGAGTTTGAGTGTGTTTGCCGTAAGCAAGTTTTTTTTTTGCTCTAAGCCGATGGTTATAGTAGTTAGGGTATGATTCTCTATTTCTTGGAAATCATCCGCTTGAAGGAAATGATTATGTGACATCACGCCGTTTTTGTACTGCAATCTAATTCATAATGCTGCCTGTCGTCGCCCTCCCGTCCCAGATCTCCTATCATCACAATTTGAATTCTATTTAATATCAATAATGTTTGCCTTTTGTCATGCCCATCCTCACAGTAACTGAAAAATATCAGAATTACGCCGCTTTTGCGCCTGTATAGCGGGCATATTACGAATTATGACGCTAAAAAATATAATGTGAACCTAGAATTTGGACCAAAGTGGTCATTATAGTTTCCAATGACCAAGGTTATCCATGCATACAAATTTGCATTACTTTCCACGGAGTTTCGGAATTGGAACTTTGAAAACGGTGGATTTTTCCGACCATGTGCTGGAGGGGGGAGGGGGGTACAATACAGAGTGGGTACCCTGTGCAACATAAACGATCCGTCATCACTAAAACCTTAATATTATCACAAGCCATCACTAGTTATTTGAGGGTGGCTGGTTTATTTAAAGTTGTAAACGTTGGTATTAGCAAAATTTCTACGACATAAACCAAATTACTCATATGAGTTTATTAGTCAGCAGAGAGTGTTTGCGGCTTCCAAGAATGTAATCTCAACCGTTTTATTTGTATTGCAACTCAATTCACATTATGTACCACTTTGGTTTCACTCCTTTTCTCCTCATTGTCGTTAGCCTATAATGGGCTACAGCAATTCAAGCCTAGAAGCCGGTTGAACTACAACACTTAAACTTAAAAAATTAACAATATAAATGGATTAGCATACAGCATTTAGTGTGATCCCTTGGGCTGTAGTTTTGTGCAGTTTAGTTCATGGTAGATTTTCTTAAAGTTTGGAACCATTTGCATGTTTTGTGTGTATGATTGTTGCTAGAAAAGTTTTACAATCAAATGGCAGGCTCATCTCGGCAATTTTTGCTGGATGCACGGGATGAAGATGAGCAGGCGGAACCGTGAGTATTTACCATTAACATTAAAATACAATTTAACGAACAACTAAATATCAGGTGCGTTTATCATTCATCTTGTGTTTGAAAAAAAAATTAATTTATGGGGTAACATTCACTTAACATTTAAATATTTTAATGTAGTTCGATAAAGTATAAATTTCAAATATAATATAAATATAAATTGCAACTCCTAAGCCCTTCCAATGTAATTTTCAAAAATTAAAGTAAGTTTGAAAGTGCACATTCCTTCTCGGCTCCTAAGAAGAAAAAGTTATGCAAAAGTGTTTTTGATTTTGGTTTGGGCAGTCTAAAGAGACCAAATTCACGCACATTGCCACAAAGATTTAATAGAAATTACAAACTTTTGTTTTCTCGGTTCATCTCAGTGGTAATGAGAATCCAAATGTCAGAACTGACTCCAGCCTTCCCAATGTCTTAGAATGGGATCGGTTCCAAAAGACATACGCCGAAGAAGAACCTCAGGCTCAGAAGACATTTCATGTCTTCATGAAAATAATTAAGGTGAAACGCTAAACACCTTTAGCGAGTGAAACTTGTTTATAAATTGGATTTTGTTGTTGTGGTTGTTTAGGTTTTTTTCAGTTTAATTGCGTTCTTCTTGGTCCTGGGTGGAGCTATGATAGCCAAGAGTAGCGTCGTTCTAATGAGCTCCCAATTGCAGGATGACAAAAATATTACTCTAAAAGAAAACTCGGATTGTGGTAAATGCTTAAACTCAATCCTAAGATATTATTAACATGATTTGAGTTATGCAGAAAAAAGCTATTGTAAATCGTAACCTTATGTCAATTACTTTTTGTAATACAAATGTAACAGCTCCTGGAACACTGTCAACACCACCAGAAGAAACAGCTTATTGGACAATAATGCTCTTCATTGCTTTTGCAATTCCGGAAATCTGTGCATTCCTAAAATGCACCCGAAATTGCTTGTTTCGAAAGCGCCCGCGCCCTTCATATGCTGCATTCGCCATCCAGTTCATCTTTCAAGTATGATAATGATAAAGAAGTTAGTGGGTCATGCTTCATTTGGAAGATTACATAATGTTTCTTTTTATAAAGACCCTGCATACGATCGGCCTAGGAATATTCGTCTTTTATGTGCTGCCATCTGTTGATGTACTGAAGGGTACAGCCATTAGCAGTTCCGTCTGTCTCCTACCAACCATTTTCGGTAAATACAAAATTATCAAAACCAACCTGCTGGTTAACTGGTTAAGCTAACATCTAAAAATGACTATATTGTGACAATTTATTTATTTAGTAGGGGCACCCGGTGTTTAGTTATTCGGTCTGACTAATAGGGCATAAGTTTAGGAACCGCGGGAACGGTTTCGATTCTGTCTTTATTCATTGATATTTAATCAAATCTGTTTCTTTTCTAACTTATAGCTTCTTTATCGGCCAGAAAGAAAACGGAGTATGTCGTCTGTGTAATCGCTGTCGTTCTACAAATTGGCGGAGTTATTCTCTGGTTTACTTTTGCGCAGGAAGATTTGAAAATCAAACCATTTGTACTGTTTCCAGTATCCGTGTGGTTGATTTCATTTGGATGGTGGGAAAACTACACTGATTCCAAATCTTCATTTTGTAAGCATTATATATTAATAATCGTGGAGCACCAACACTACGATTAAGTTGCTATCCATTAGCTACAACGACTTCCATAACATTTTCATCTCAAATGTCACCTTTTTATACATACAGGGGTAATGAAGGTGATTGGCAGGCTGGGGAATGAGTTAAAGTTTACTGGAGTTTTTACAAACGCAATCATTTCCGTTTGGAAAATTCTGCTAATGTACATCACAGTGATTATTATTTTCTACATCAACAACGGGAACACCGATTACTTATTCCAAGGCTTGCCTGATGTATTTAGTTTCACAGTAAATACAAAGATTTACGGAACAGCATGTCCAACGCATGGGCTTATTATTTGGCAGGTAATCCATGGCATATTAAAAAAAAATTTCCTATGGTACAAATTCCTCAAGGAAAATCTCGCAAAGACAAAACACCGCAAGCCTTTATTCTCTCAAACAAAAGTCGCTCACTTAAACCCAAACAAAACCGGAAATCATGGGTAATTAATAATTAACGTGTCTCTTAACGCAGTGTCAGGGACTTGCTACATTGCCGTACAGGTAATTTTTGCTCCGATTGCTTTCAATTAATGTTACAGTATCCCGGGTTGAATAGTCTCTTACAATGGTAAGTAGCTTTTCGTCTGTAGCACGTTTTAGCTCCTCCAGTACCATCGCTCACCTCGAAACTGAAAAGCATCAATATATAATAAATATGAATGTGGGGAACTAAAACCTACACATGTCACTTTTAATCCTTTTTGCAGCAAATTGAACGTTGAATTAAATTTAGTAAAATTGGATTATATTCTGTTTGCTACCGATATTAGTATGAGAAAATAAGCGATTGACGGGTTTGGTCTTTAGGGGAATTCCTTGGAAAACTTTTACCATGGAAGATTTTGTCATGTACTCATGGACTATTAATTATTCTTTTCCAAGAAAAAAAAAACGATTAGTCCCAATATTAAAAAAGTAAACTATAATTCGCCCAAATTCATATATGCAAACGATGTGGTCTGTTATTTCAGCATCCCTTGTTATATCAAGTTCCGGCTGCATTCATTTGTTACACTGTTGGTAAGTTGTGCTTACGCAACATAACGAAATTCTTCATTAGATTTGTTCAAGATTAAACTTAATGTACGCAGGAAAGTACTCGTGTCAAATATGGATTCAGCGATTCAGCTTTGCCCTCCCTCTGAATTTGGCAGTTCCAATGACCATGTTGTTCCTGGGTCTGCTTTGTCATTATGAGTTGCAAAACACTTTCTATCTTCCTAGCCCATTCTTTGGAGAATTAGAATGGACATGTCCAAATGAAAAGGAAGAGGTAAGGTTGATTATCTAAATATTTGCAAAGTGGAAACATGTATTTTCGTGAATTTTTTTTTCCTAGCACTTATGGCTTTGGTTGATTTGGTACTCTTCTCAATTCTTCATTACGATTTACATCTGGTTTCCGAAAGTGGAGAGAATGGCCAAAGCGGAAGTCCTGTTTAGCACGCCCTTGTACAATGGGTTATTGGTGGATCAGTCCTTGGCATTGAGCCGGAGGCGGGAAATTGGTCATGATTTATTGGTGGATTTTGCAATTATGGACGGAAGTTTTTCATCTGCAGACTCAGAGACTCAAAACATTATTAACATACCAGATGCTTCGTTCCCGAAGATATACTTGTGCGCCACCATGTGGCATGAAACTAGGGTAAAATATTTGAATTAGTAGCCGAAAGTCACGAATATCGACGATGGAATAGATGATTTAAAATAATCGTTTTTGGTATGCAGGAAGAAATGGTTAAAATTTTTAAGAGCATTTATCGGTTGGACGCAAACCAATGCGCGTATCGACTCTACTGGAAATATCTTAAAGATCAAGAGAGTGGCTACTACGAAATGGAAAGTAATGGTTGAATATATCCACAGTATTACTCATATATATTTTTATGTAAATTGGCGTATGACTATCTTTTTTTCGTATTTACAGCTCATATATTCTTCGATGACGCATTTACACCCAGCAATGCAGAAGATCCAACTTCCGAGCCGATACTCAATCAGTACGTAAAGTGCCTCATCCAAGTAGTTGAAGAGGCAAATTTATATATTCACAAGGGATACATCCAATTGGAACTGCCGCGCAAGTGCTCTACCCCATACGGTGGTCGACTGGAATGGCTTCTACCAGGAAACACGAAACTAATCGTTCATTTGAAGGACAAAAACAAAGTCCGCCACAGGAAACGATGGAGTCAGGTCATGTACATGTACTTTATACTCGGCTATAGACTCAACATGGACAACAACCCTGACTCTGAGAATACTTATTTATTGGCCCTCGACGGAGATGTTGACTTTCAGCCAAAAGCTCTTGAGCTCTTGGTCGATCTGATGAAACGGAACAAAAGGTTGGGGGCAGCCTGCGGTCGCATTCATCCAACGGGAAGCGGTCCGATGGTTTGGTATCAAAAGTTCGAATACGCAATTGGCCATTGGCTCCACAAAGCAGCGGAGCACGTGATCGGTTGCGTTCTCTGTTCACCTGGCTGCTTTTCCTTATTTCGAGCCAGCGCGCTCATGGACACAAATGTACTGGCGCGATACACTGTCAACTCGGAAGAGCCGCGACACTACGTCCAATATGATCAAGGTGAAGATAGATGGCTCTGCACGCTCTTGCTCCAGAAAGGTCATCGAGTGGAGTATTGCGCCGCAAGTGAGTTATGCTTATAGGCGTAAATATCCAAACCAAAGAAACTTATCAAGCTTCCGCTTCTTTTCAACAGGTGACGCCTACACGCATGCTCCGGAAGGGTTCAATGAATTCTACGGTCAAAGGAGGCGATGGATTCCATCTACCATGTGCAACCTGTTGGACCTTTTGTCCGATTCCAGGAATACTGTGAACTCAAACGCAGACGTGTCGATGATTTATATTATTTACCAGGTAAAATGCTTCCTGTTCTGATTCACAATTGGGCTTATAGATGACTCTCTGTCTTTTTCTCCGTGCCTTACAATAGATTCTTCTATTTGTCGGATCAATCATTGGCCCAGGATTTATCTTCCTCACGCTATTTGCAGCCTTAACAACTTGCTTTAAATTGGAGAGGTCAACAAGCTTTATCCTAAACATTATTCCAATTTTGGTCTTTTCAATTGTATGCTGTTTCTGTAAGATGTCTACCCAGGTAATGTCAGAGTGTCATATTTCATATTTTGGAGAACATTTCACTACCATTGCCATTGTTCATTCCAGCTGAAAGTCGCCCAGATTTTATCGATCGGCTACGCCCTAACGATGGTCGCCGTGATAGTTCAGATGGCCGACACAGTCGTAAAGGAAGGGATGTTATCTCCACCGACCCTTTTCCTCGTCATTCTCTCCCTGAGTTTCGTAGTTGGAGCTATTCTGCATCCCCTCGAATTTGGATGTTTGATTCACTTGTTTACATATTATATAACGATTCCTTCAATGTATCTCCTCCTCGTCATTTTCTCGGTTGCAAACGTTAATGACATTTCCTGGGGAACTCGTGAGAATCCAAAAGACAAGGCGGCGGAAACTAGTGAAAACAAACATGGAGTGATGGAACTATTTACCACATTTTGGAAAAATTTATCCTGCTGCAGAACTACCAACGAAAAATACGGTCCTTTATCCGATGATCCTGAAATTGTGGATGTGAAGCGGCGCATTGGGAATGTCGAAGGGTAAGCCAGTTTAAATCTTTTGCGTCAATGAAGTCGCATTTTCATATCAAGTAGCGTCAATATGGACTTATTATTAAAGCGACCCGACTGTAAATTTCCTAATTACCCCCTAATTTCCTAATCCACATTGTTTCAATTGGTTAGCGTCTCAGCCAATTTCTATTCTGGTTTCGGATATCTGTTCCCAACTACCTGAATCCGACAAAATCTGTTTTCGATACGGGAAACGACCTACGGATACGGGAAAAAAACCAAAAATAAGCGTAAAATGTGTGGCCTAAATGGAAAATGTCACCACCTTCCTAGCAATAGTTACCGTCTTTCTAACGTCGTTCTGATGCTAACTTAATTATACCCGTCAAGCAAGATTTATTCCAATTTTATTTTAATTTAGTTTATGCCATGTTTCAATTCTCCATAGGCGGTTAAGCTTAATTGAGAAACGGGGAAACTTAGCGGGTTCAGAATCGTCATCGTCGTCCATTCCAACATGCAAGCTTGAAAATGCAGATGTTCTACCACCAAATGGGAATGCAACCGTCATGGGTAAAAGCAATTAAAATTACGGGGAAAGAGATACCTGGTCTAATCCTAATTTTGTTAATCGTTCCAGAACGAGGCGAGCCTGTCCCACTTTGGGCTCAAGACAAGAGCCTGGGAGGTTCAGAGAGTGACATGCTAACTGACCAGGAAGCATCGTTTTGGACGCAACTTATAGAAAAATATTTGCTTCCCATTGAAGCCAATTCGGACAGAGAAGTAGGTCCGACCGACTTTATTTCCAGTTCCGCCCAGAAATCATTTGTAATGGAACCATTTATTATTTATTCCTCTCAGGCGCGGATGAAAGAAGGACTTCTGGAGCTCCGACAGAAATGCATATTTGGATTCTTCATGATTAACGCTATTTTTGTAACCGCGATTGTGCTACTCCAAGTCCAGGAGGACTTGAGAATCAAGTGGCCTTTTGGGAAGGACTTTTACTTGGAACCAGTTGGTCTTATATTCGGCGGAGTCATTGCATTTGTTTTGGTGGTTCAGTTTGCTGCGATGCTCTTCCATCGACTTCACACTTTCAAGCACATTCTGAGCTCCACGGACGTTTCCATGCGACCTTGTCGGAATAGTAAAACCAGTCAGATTAAAGCAGAACTGAAGCGGGCCAAACGAGGAGTCGCCTTCATTCAAAGACTTCAACATTTGGATCTGGTAGCTCCAGATGGAACTTCGCGTCAAATGTTTAAGAGCTTGGAGGAAATATTTAAAACTAATCTTATTCATTCTATGAGGAGAGGTAAGTTCTGGTTTCAAGAACCTTTACAACCTGCTAAATAGTAAATAATTGTATTCCTTGTGATTAGGTGTAGCTCAGAAAAATCAAATTCTGGAAGAAGTGAGTAAAATGACCGCCTCGGCCCAAGAAAAATTTAAATCAATCAAATTACGACGGAAGCCCGGTTCGGATGGTGTGGAGGAATGGGATTTAATTACTCCTTTGGAGGACGACGAATCTGAAAATGCGCTTGAACACCTTAACGCCTTATCACATCCAAATGGACCGACTACTAGAGTACAGGCTCATGAAATTACTGTACAGGTACGAACACAGATTAATTCAAACCAAATGTTGTGTGATCGACATATCGTTTGCTTCCTGTTCCTTCCTGTTACAGGTCGAACAGCATGGAAACCCCGTCACCAACGATGGAAATTAGCTGTGACGTGTGTTGGTTCTGCAGGAAGAAAAATGAAAGCTCTCGTTAGCTCAGTCAGGAAATTGTGACCGATGAGGCTTCTCTTCAAACATGTTTTAAAATTCAAGGTTCATATTAATAAAAAGCATTTTAGTCTCATAAAGTATATCCAAAATCAATTTAGTTTTCACCTGATATCACGCTAACGGGTGACAACAAAAAATCCGTACAAACCGATTTGAGATTTTTTTTTGAAATACTGTGGCGCGGGAGGTCTTTGGAAGTTAGTTTTTCGGATTCAGCACAAAAAACTGGTCCGGGTAGGTAAACTTTATTGTTGGGATACAACATGGCTCCGAAGGCACCCACTTCCAAAGATGAAGACCTCCGAACCCACATTGGACGGTTCCTAAAATTGAACCCCGACCTCCACAAATCCAAGGCCGTGAACCATTTCCGGTTGGAAGGAGTGCCAAGACAAGCCATTTACGATATTCTTAACAGGTATGCTTATCGGAAGGCAATGGAAAGGAAACCCGGTTCCGGGAGAAAGGCGGTGAAAATGACTAGGAGAAAGCTGCTTTCACTCAAATCCTGTTTTGATGGAAAGGACTCGATTCCCCGGCGCACAGCTGTTCAAAAATTCAACAGCGATATATATCCAAAGGGATGAAAGAGAAGACTCAAATTAAATTTTTAAAGAAAATTAAGTACTCAGAAGGTCAAGTTTCAATAATTCAAACTCAGTGTCGCCGCCGTTACCGGGATTCGGCTGGTTTGGATTTCGTCATTGATGAGGAGCATTATTTCATTCTCAGCAAACCAAAAATACCAGGAAACAGTTTCTACTGCAGGAGTGACACGGGAATTGTGTCTTGAAGTGTCAAGTTTTCACCGCGGGTCAAAGTTGAAAAGAAATTTGGTTCTGGGTGGGACTGTCTCCACGTGGAATTTGATCACCTTTTTAAC
>Ga0194135_10002546_pt1 | contig 11101 bp, 9 predicted proteins | sample LitLau_LLRF_2013_FD_134024 | JGI IMG/M metagenome (GOLD analysis project Ga0194135, IMG submission 134024) | Freshwater sediment microbial communities in response to fracking from North America - Little Laurel Run_MetaG_LLRF_2013 (version 2) | ecosystem: Environmental > Aquatic > Freshwater >... | reverse complement strand
TTGAAAACCATCATCAGACAAACCTCTACAAGACAAGCTACAAACTTATATACTATGGAGGGGGAGGTAGGGGTTTGGGAGAAAATTACACAAATCAAGGAGGGGTGATGAGGAAATAATAAAATCTTGATTTCGAAATCAAGAAAGCTATCAGTGATAAAAGTATTTAGTTAGTTATTGATGTTACGTTTATTTCCTCATCAGCCCTCCTTGATTAATGTAATTTTCCACCTACCCCCTACCTCCCCCTCCCTTGTATAAGTTTGTGGCTTGTCTTGTAGAGGTTAGTCTGATGATGGTTTACAACGGAATTCGGTCACAGGTTGTTACCTCTAAGTGTGGTCCTAGTGCGATGTCGTCGTCTCCAAGATCTTCTAGTTCTACAGCTACAGCTAAGTGCAATTCACCGCGAATCGAGCCCCTGCATAGAGGAGCGCTTTTCACTATCCTATCCTAGTTTTTTATGTTGAATCTGATTCTAATAGTAAGTCATACCAGTGGAGAAGTCCATTATATTTCGGGTATTTTAGAAGCGGTTCAGCATCATTGCTATCTAATCTTTATTTTTTTTCTATTTTCCAAACAGTGTTACTGCTATCATTTTCATCACAAGTCTACGTCGCGTTTCCATAAAATATACTCCCTAAATTAGTTGAAATTTTTTTTTCTTCAAAATTGAGCTTTTAATTATTTTTACAGGTTAATTTTCCTGGTTTTCAATAACGTAGGATCTAGATATTCCTCTCTTTTTCCCCAGAAAATAATATCTTCAGGTTCTATTGCATAAAACAAGCTTTCTTAATTTATGTGATTTTTTGCGAAACAGACCAATCCTATCCACGTTTTGTGATATAAGAATCTTATGAGTACCTACCTAAAACTATGTATCAATTACAATAGGTAGGTATATTTAGTTGTAAATATTGATCATAATATTGTATTGAATGTTATCTACGCCGCTGTTGCTGTACAAATGGCTTGAATCTTAAATTCTGTTGTACACAGTATTGCACGTGGGTGATAAATCGTAAGTTGATGTAAAATTCACTCATTTATACACCATACATTCCAAACAATTAGATACCTACACCCGTAAATAATTGCAGTATGGTAAGTTCATTAAAAAGTTTAAAGAACCGTGGTGGGCGTCTATATTCAGGTAAGTCATGTAACTTTATGTTTTGTTTCTACGTAAATGTTCAGTAGATCGATAAAAAAGTGAGGTTAAGTAAAAACAGAGATGTACAGAATAAAACCCTTGCAAACCAATGGTTATTTATTACCGTAGTCACTGACCAGACTGACCTAATGATCTTACAGTTTTAAAGACAAATAAAAAATATAGGTAGTCGCTTGTATGAAGCTCCTTTTCTAAATTTTGCAAGTAGCTGCGTTTTTTATAGCAAAGAGGTCCAAAAAAATTGAGGCATGCTCATGTTTCCAGTTTGTTATGAAAGTCTTCTAATAGTTTTTGATTGCCTTTTCAGCCCATGGGTATCTTATCCATCCTTGAAGAAGAGTCTATGTTCCCCAAAGCCACTGACAAGACCTTTGAAGACAAACTGATTTCCACTCACTTGGGTAAATCCGCTCCCTTCAGGAAGCCCGCCATTCCCAAGCCTGGCTGCATTGCTGGTCACTTCGCCATTGCTCACTACGCCGGCACTGTGAGTTGAACTTCCGTAAAATTAAATACCCTATCGTTTAGACTACTGACCTCAACCAGAGGCCTGGCACTGTTATTGTTAGCGGTGTAGATACCCCAATCATGAAATTAAAACTAACTTAACCACGGTACAATAATAATAATGAAATGTTGTATGCAGGTATCCTACAACATCACTGGATGGCTTGAGAAGAACAAGGATCCGTTGAACGACACTGTTGTCGACCAGTACAAGAAGGGATCCAACAAACTGTTATGTGAAATCTTCGCTGACCATCCTGGCCAGTCGGCACCTGCCGGTGGTGATGCTGGCGGCAAAGGTATAAAAATCATCAACTAATGAATTCATTTAAGGACTGGGATAGCTTTGGAAATGTCAGTTTTAGTATTGACTAAAAGTTTCTGACAGAACTAACTTCTAGCAATGTTTTCAAATGATATCTTATTTGATATAGGTAACTCCTGTACTTCTAGTTATTATTGAGCTGACTATTTATTGATTTATTTAGCTGCTGGTGGAAAGAGAACCAAGGGTTCCGCCTTCCAGACTGTGTCTTCCATGTACAAGGTTATAAGTCCATCCCACCGTAGCACAAACAAAGCTTCAAGCTTATTGTATTGTCTAGCTAATTTGACCGCATTCATATTTCATCGATTGCTTTTGTACTCTTGGAAAGGCTTCATATGACCGAGATTCAATAATGTTTTTGACAGAGCCCCTGTTTGAGCCCTAATTTATAACTCGCTAGTCGTCTAAGCGATTTATAAATATTTTGGGCTGTGAAAGTAAAAAGAAAAAAGAGAGCACCTACCCCTAAACATGTATCTCATCACTTTCGGCTACGAGTATAAATGAATATTTTACACACACGTTTTGAGATCCAGATGCCTTCCTCGAATTAATATTTTCAAAAATTAAACTCAGATATTCAGAGTTGAGGAAGGTATTTGTGCCAAGCAGGCACTAATTGAATTGAATGTGAGACCTGTTAAGGTGCAAAAGCAATAACCATCGGAGCTTTGTAGTATACTTGTATTGTAACTCCATGCTTTACAGCGGGCGCCGTTTTCGGTTGCTGAGATTCGCTTACTTAACCATGTTAAATTATTTTGCGAGCAGGTGGTGGCCGAGGCAAAAAGGGCGGTGGCTTTGCTACTGTATCATCCTCTTACAAGGTATACCCCCCAACAGGAATCATTTTTTCTCTCTGTTTTTTTCTGGAAACTATTAGTTCTGGGTGTATCGGTGGTTTGAATCCTTGACGTCAATGTAAAGAAACCTTGCTACATTTTCTGAGTAAATGCCAAAGTTACCCCATGTCTCAACATGCAATTCTGACTAGTTTTGTAGGTAACTTTGGCATTAAAGGTTTAGCTAAAACAACTCTTTTACTAGTTGTACTCTACACCTTGAAGGTTTCTTCCTAGAACAATCTGACGTCAATGATTAAAAAATTGTCGGATTTTGGACATTTACGATTTTACAACAGAAATCGTTTTTTTTGTTTGCGTGTGTCCTTTTTTCATTTTTTCCAATGTTATATTCCCGTTTTCAGAAGTTACGTTGAAGTGAATCGTTGAATGTATTTTTCTTTTTTATAGCAAACTTAGTTGGTTTGCCGGAAAGCTATGATAAAAACTAGCCTTCTTGAGTATGTACTTGTACTTATGTACTGGATAAAGACCGCTTGCCTCAGTGTGTCGCCAGTCAATGTTATTTTTGCATGTTTTTGTGAGATTTTGTAGGTATGCATATATGCTTACAATGAACGTATCTACTACTACCATAAAACTAGCTGAAGTCGTGATAAAAAATATTCAACGAATTTGTGTGTCTTCTTTCTTGGCTAAAGAAAGATATAAAAATGTGAAGAAATTCGTTTAATTCTACCATGACGACTAAGCTTTTCAAAAAACTTAGGACCGCAGCAGGAGCAGAAACGTTTCAAAAAATCATTAATTTGGACATTATTTAACTCTCATTTCCTTTGTAACAATCAAGTTGAAACTTTATCGCTTGACTGTGTATGCTGCTGTCTTTTGAAGGCAAATGTCGAAACCCATAAAAATCGCTCTGTTTATATATATTCTCAAGGGGCCAGTAATAATTTACGTAACTTATGTTGTAAAACGACCCTCTTGGTATTTAACGAAATTTTTGACTGTTCGTTTCTATTTTCGCTGTTTATGGGGTCAGACATCACGTTTTGACTCAGTAAAATATGTGCAGTTATAGCGTTACGTAATTTATTCATGGCCCCGGAAAGAGTAGCTTTTCACCTTCAGTGGTAATCTGCAGCTTTTAATGTCGTTTTCAGTATAAAGTAATTTTCTTATTATGTTGAGCGTTACGTACTGGTGTTTCAAATGTTGGAATTATGTCCACAGGAACAATTGAACAACTTGATGACCACCTTGAAGAGCACCCAGCCTCACTTCGTCCGTTGTATCATTCCCAATGAATTGAAACAGCCTGGTGAGTACATTTTCAACTTTCATTAATTCATTCCTATATTCATTCAGAGTGCAAGAACACCTAAACTAAAAGTAAAAGTACTTCATATATTTGGTAGCTGAGTACTGAGAAATACATAGTGTTCTAAGCTTTGATGACTTCTTACCTTGTTTTTACCTTGTCTCTTTCAGGTGTAATTGACTCCCATCTTGTAATGCACCAGCTGACCTGTAACGGTGTACTTGAAGGAATCCGTATTTGCCGTAAAGGCTTCCCCAACAGGATGGTGTACCCTGACTTCAAGCTCCGGTACGATTTTCTAAAACTTTCTTATTCAAGGGAACGATAAGTGATAGACAGTCTAAACAAAACAAAAAGAGCTACGTTATTTTTGACGTAGTTTAAAAAATGTGAATTGTTATTGATATCTGAACCCTGGCAACCTTGGATTCCGGCTCGTTCCGTAGTCTTTATCTCACCTATGTATCTTCTACCGCATATTTTATCTATTGGTCCGTACAGATGCAATAGTAACTACTTAAGTATCTTGCGTTTTGGACCTTTTTTAAAAACTGAACTTAAATACTTTATCATTATAATAATATTAGGCACGTAACTGGGAGATGGACAGGGTGAGATATCTATTCCGCAGTATAGTATTAACACTTTCACTGCCGTGGGTAGCTAGACAGCGTTTTTCCGTACCACTCCTGTCGGTCGGACTGGAAAGTAGATAGTGGAAATTCATTAAAAAACCGTGGGTAGCGATTTCGCTAGACATGCAGTGCAGAATCGCTATACGAGTAACTTCGTTATTTTTCATTGCCTGAAAAAACCAACAACACTGTTTTGTTCTTTGGAGCCCTCTCTTTTATACGACCATAAGCTAAACAATGTCACGTCTTGTGAATTCATAAGACGAAAACTTGAACCCCCAGTTGCATGTCTAGCGACTTCGCTAGACGCGGACTCGTACGGAAAATTACTTGTCCAGCTAGACACTTCCCAAACTAAGCACCATGTTTAGCCTCGGCAGTGAATGTGTTAAGATGTCTATTACCTAATTTATTTATTTTTTTATTTATTTTTGTATTTGCTAATAATATAAATAATTACTTAGGCCGGAAGGAGCTCTAACTAACGAGAGGCTTAACAGTAGCTTTAAGGCTAATTTTTAATTTTATCTCCAAGATACATGATCTTGGCCCCCGCCATCATGACCGCCGAAAAGGACCCCAAGGTGGCTGCCGCCAAATGTCTGGAGTCAGTTCAACTTGACCCCGAAAGCTACCGAATCGGTCACACCAAGGCGAGTTGACTGGAAGCACCCCTGCCCCTTGAATGATTTTCCCCCGTAGTCTTTGATCCTCCCGCATCGATTTTTCTATACCCGATTCAGCATGGAGTGATGGTTTCCCTATTGTGAATGTTGTAGAAACCTTGTTTTTGGGCTATTTGCAAAGAACACTCCAAACGATAATTTCTACATTGGCGGACCCATTAGATTTGCTTAATGTTTTTTTTTTTTCATAATGAATGCTTCATAATTGAAACCTCTGGGGTGGTGGAGAGTGTGTTTCCAAAAGGTTAGCACTGCTTTTCTACTGTCCGCAATGAGATAACCCGGAAACGATATTTGCAGATCCGTAATTAATAACTGAATTTTCTAAATGTTCCGTAAACCTTTTTCTAGTCTTTGCAATAGTCCAAAAACCTTTTTCGGAGACCACCTTGTATAATTCTTTTATTTCAGATTGGGGCATGACAGTAGATGACGTTATATTACGAATTTTTGTATTGTTTTTTGTGTTTTGGTTTAATTTGGCATTTGCATCTACCTTACCAGATACAAGATCCTGTGCCCCAAGGAGGTTAACAAAGACGGTGCTGAACCGAAGAAGGCCTCTGAAATAATATTGCTCGCCTCAGGGCTCGATCCTGAACTCTACCGGTTGGGTCACACCAAGGCATGTTTTACCATCATTGTTCCATTCCTGTCAAATGTCATGTGTAACTGTCATTTATTTAACAATATCTTCAGTTACCTTCTGCACCATTATAATGCTCTTAAATAGAATCTTCCTCTAAAATGTCGGTTTCTTGATTATAATTTTTGAGTTGAATCATATTGTGTGCAGAAGGGTTTTACCAATTCCGATGAATACAATAGACCCAGTAGACGCTGAAAACGCTGATTTAAATACAATTAAATACTAAACATGTATTAATTGTTAGGTAATCTTGACATGGGCGTGACAAATGAGCAAAAATTCCCAGTCATATTTACCATTTTCCGCGTCTACCCCTTAACAATCAAAGTGAAACTTATAAAAAACGGAATTGGTAGATTGCAGATTAACCTCAAAACCTGATAAACATGGGAACTAAACTGCACTTTATCTGCAGAGTATTTGCACTTTTTACTTTTTACCTACTACTTTTTGCTTATGACGTAATACATTTGCTGAAGATGTGTCTCTCCCAAATGCTCACTCTGAAAGTATAAGCTAACCGAAGACTGTATTACGCCATGATTTGTGTTTTTTCTTCATTTCAGCATTTTGGTGTCCTGTTTTGTGCCTGACTTGTCCAGTTTGTGTTGTTTTTCCATTCAGTTTTGATTTTTTGTTCTGTTTTTTTTTTTTTAATATGCTAGATTCCGCCTTTTGGCATCCTGGGCAATCAAGGAACCATGCGACGCCGTCGCTGCAGCCAAAATCATTTTCGATGAAATTAAACTTGATCCTGATTCATACAGATTAGGTCATACTAAGGTATATCACCGTAGAATTGGAGGTTTTTATAGAGAGGGTAGATTTTGGTTTTTTTAAACACTTTAGTGGGTAGATTTTTCTCTTTCAAAATCGTAGTTTCAGTACTTTGATAACCAAAGTTACTTTTGTATCAAAAAATTCGCAGGTAAGGTCGACATTGAATTCGGGGCCCAAAAGACGTATATAGACACCCAATTTTCTATGTTTTGTTTTATTTCCCATTTTGATCTTTTTATTATAATCCAAGACCAAGAGTTGTGGCGACCAATCTCAGAAATGCCTTGGTGCGTTACTAGAACGTTTTTCAACAGAGGTTTACAAAAAATTGGTTGCTACCACCAGCCGCCAAAACTTTGAATGACGTTACGAATTGAAATACAGGTATTCTTCCGTGCTGGTGTGCTCGGTCAGATGGAGGAACTTCGTGACGACCGTCTCGGCAAGATTGTCTCTTGGATGCAGGCGTACGTCCGTGGTTACCTTAGCCGAAAGGAGTTCAAGAAGTTGCAAGACCAGAGGTGAGAAAAATGATTCATTCCCGGTGTTCTTATCACCCCAAGGATATGCTTTGTTAACTGAATTCCTATCTTCAAAATTGTAATTTAAGAATAGCTTGCAAAGACATAACCATACGGATCTAAGAATAGCTCCCGACAAGACTGTTATAATAATATGAATTTAGGAATAGCTCCTGAAAAGACTAATGGTTATATGAATTTATTTTTCGATCTTTGTTTCTAGATTGGCCTTGCAAGTGGTACAGCGCAACTTGCGCAAATACCTCAAGCTCCGCACATGGCCCTGGTGGAAGTTGTGGCTTAAGATCAAGCCTCTTCTCAATGTCACCAACGTTGAGGAGGAGATGAGGGTAAGTGTCTTTTAAAAACTATTATCTTCTTTAGAAAAAGTGGTGCGATTTGGTTCTGTAGACAAAATTTAAGCTGAAATTGTTTGTTCGTTTTACTAGTAGAAAATAGTTTAAAAAATAAACCAATTACTATCCCGTGGCGACTTAAAAACCTGTGTTTCGATAAAATGGTTGTGGGGTTTTGACAGATGTGGCGACCAACTTGGATACAATTTTAATAAAAACATTTTGAATGGTCCTCTCAGTGGGTTGAACTATTTATATACATTATTTACAGGGTTGTGGCAATTTTGCCTATATAAACACGGCTAATTGAGGTCTTGCAAAATAAAGCAGTTTTTATAACATTTAGAATTTTTGTTTCAACTTGGATTATGCAGTGAAGTTAGGACCTGGGGTCCTCTTACACTAAATTACTCATACTCTTTCTGTTTTATGCTTAATCTAGCCTCCTTAATAACGCCATGGATAGGTTCATTGGAAATATTATCCTGAATACCATTTAGCGTGTACGAGTAGTTATAATATTAGTTATGTAACCTCGAGAAAAATTATTTGTTGCAAAGATCCAACTTAAAATTAGCAAAATGTAAAAGTGTCATCATATTTCTGTCGTTAATTTTCCGCCTCGTTCATTTTTAAATATGGGTTTGGCTTACAACGTACATTCCGACCGACTCAATTGCAGCTTTTGGCGGAGATATGAGATATTAAATTCACTAGGACGTGTTGCATAGTTATTAGTCGTACACATTTTAAATTACCACTTAAACAATTTAACGCATTCGAATTGCGTAAATTTTTCCTGGTAGAGACAAATGAAAGTTGACGCTCGTTTTTCCCATTTGGCTGTTTCGGGACTTATTCTAAAGGATGCTTTTATTTATTTATTCAAATTAATCTCACTCGCAAACGCTATGAATCTGAGTTTGAATTATTATTTTTATAATGGGATTCACTCTAAGTTTACTAATTTAAGAAATCTTAAGAATGTCCGAAGTTCGAAAGAATCCATCCTTATTGGCTGAGCGCTGTGCTTTAGTAATTTCGAACATTTTTAAACTTAGAGTGAATCCAGTTAATAACTTCTTTTTTCAGTTTTGCTCCATCATAGCCCCTCTTTATTTCCTGATGGAAAATGATTAGGCAAAAATTTAACATGCATGTTAACATGTTCATCTCTTCAGTTATAAAAAATTATAATAATAATTATAATTATTACAGAGGTACCTACGTATTTGGGAAAATTACGGTGACGGGTTTTGAATTAATATAAGAAAAAATGATTGAATTTTATGGCGTTTTTTCGATTACATTTACAAAATACATTTTGCTCAGAGGATAGATTTTGATAAACTGCGTTCAGTACTTATAATAAATTGTTTTATCTAATGAGGCTATCAGAAGTTTTTGGCGATCATGGCTCACCCTTATCGTAAACAGTCTACGATATTAATAGATGGACGGTTTCAAGCTATGATTCGCGAGTACGAAATGAGTCATTTAATAAAATGCCTCACCTGTGACTGTGCCCACGGTTTACTCGATGCAGTATCCCCTCCACCTCGCTATTTCTGGAACTCCTGTAGGAGAAATTATGAGGTCACATTTTTTCGACCAACTTAATTTGAGATTTTCGCCCCACCACTTTATCCAACAATCTAAGAAGAACCCGGCACTTAACTAAACATTTACATACTTTACATTTTTCTATTCTCAATTTAACTCTGGACTCGTGATACCTCTTCATAAAAATCTTGTGGTCCTTTTTTAATTTGTCATTTTGCCAAAATATTCCAACCTACGTAGCTTTGAGATGGCCAGTCGGTCCAGTACTCGGCCGGGTTTTCGACAATTTGGTTGTAGCCGCGTCTTGCCTTCAAAATGGCCCAGGAGACGCAAGAAGAGTATATTGAGGTTCGTTTTTAGTGAAGTGGCTTATAAGTGAATACCCCAAAAACCATTGGAGTTAAATAGTCCTGGATTTAAAATTCAAGCAGTGCAATGAGTTTAATTACAAATTACAATACCATTTTTTCATTCGTTGACTTAAAATAATTGTAGCGAAGGTTGACCGGAAGTGCCGTACAGTGATTGCGGCCGTCCCTTCACCATTGCATATAATTTAATAAATCATTTTAGGGGTACTCTATTCAGATTTTCCATTCCGACGAAGAAAAATCTTAAAAAGAGTAGCCCTTATGATGGAAAATTAGAAACAAGTTTAAATAAAACAGCATTTTTGTAATTTTACAAAAAGTTGTGAGACTATATTTGGGCAGTCCAGTCATGTAAGACATGGCATGCAGTGTTCAACTTTAAGAAGTAGCATTTCAAATGGGTGTAATTTATAGACAAAATGGGGCCCTTAATATCCAGTCCGTTTCACATTTCGGATGCGGATTACATTGCCAAAATAGAGGCCCTGATAGTGGAACGACGGTGGTTTGATGTAATATGACACCTTTTTATTTTGCCAATTCCCGTTAAGGCTATTTTTTTAATAACACAAGCAGGATTGAGTTCATGGATTTGAACTATCAGAAAGAAGAACATAGATTGAGTAAAAACTCGGTTGAGTCGATTTGAATTTACCTAGGATTGCGGTGAACCCGGTTTCATAGAAATAATTGACTCAGTCCTTCTTGAACCCTAAATATTAAGTACCATTTAATTAGTTCACACCAATCGCACCACTTTAACTAAATTGTAGCTCATGTAGACCTTGTCTAATTTGCACCATCTCATTATTAGAAACTGGAGGAGAAGATGACCAAGGTTCAGGAGAATCTTGCGCGTGAAGAGAAGGCCCGCAAGGAAGTTGAGGCCCTCAACGCCACTCTCTTGGCTGAAAAGACCAAATTGCTGTCCTCTTTGGAAGGCGAGAAGGGATCTCTTGGAGCCGTACAGGAACGCGCTGCCAAGCTCCAGGCACAAAAGAATGATCTCGAATCACAACTTTCGGTAAGTCTTTTAACTAATATAATAATGTAGTGTAGAATTAGAGAAACGTTTTCTGTAAAAATTACGAGTAGTTAGGGACAAAGTTTTTCTGTCTTCTAGTAATGTCATTTTCAAGATTTTTCTTTTTCTAATAACTCAACCAGGGAATTATATTCCACCTTTGTACAGTTAGTGTTTTAGCGGTAGGTAAAGAAAGAAATTTTTAATCTTTGAATGACTGAGTTAAATTTAGGTAAATTGATTGTGAGGACATGTTTCGGTATATTAGTTGACAGAATTTCCTAGAGCTTCATTTTTGTTTATTTTCTCTAGATTTTTGAAAAAGAATGACAATGAGGGCAGAAAGTTGCCAAATGGTGCTAGGAAAGGTTCTG
>Ga0194135_10002545_pt1 | contig 11101 bp, 13 predicted proteins | sample LitLau_LLRF_2013_FD_134024 | JGI IMG/M metagenome (GOLD analysis project Ga0194135, IMG submission 134024) | Freshwater sediment microbial communities in response to fracking from North America - Little Laurel Run_MetaG_LLRF_2013 (version 2) | ecosystem: Environmental > Aquatic > Freshwater >... | reverse complement strand
ATCCCCGCCGTTCACCGATCCTTCCTCCTCCAATCTTCCCAAGGTTTCCGTTCCCCGGTGTTTTGCGATCTTTTTGATTTGACGTGAAGGGGAGTGAAAGTGAGGATTTTGAAGGGATTCCGTCCTCCTATGGTGGATCCTTCTTTAACGTTTAGTTTACTTTCTCCACTTTCTCTCTCGCCTGTCTTTGATCCCCCTGAAAGTGAAAGATGAGCTTTGATGGGAATCCTCCGTGCGGACTGATTTCTTGGATTCTTGAACGGAATTGTTGTATGTGTGTGGGTCGTGTGTGTGTGTGTGTGTGAATTCCGAATTATGTTGACGGAGATGGGTACAAGTTTTACTTTTGTTAGTGAAGGGAGGGTAGTTTCGCAGGAGTGACGGAGATAACTTGACTGACTGTTTCTGACATTTTCTTTCTTCTCTTGTTGGCTTGCTTGCTTAGCTAGCTCGGAGAGTCAGCGGGAAAGTGGTGAAAGTAAAAAGGTTGATTTTTTGAGTGAGGGAGATGAATGTTGGCGCCCGGAAGTTCTCAACTTTCTCTCCTTCCCTTTCCACGAAAACTTTCTCCTATTTTGCGCTTCACTTCCATTGCCGCGTCCCTCAGTCTTGCTCCGGACCAGCCTAGCCCTGCACGACGAAGATGAGAAAGAAGGAGGGCGAGTGATGAGGAAAAGGCTTAATTGTGGGCCTAATGACTAATTTCTGTTCCTTTATCTCTCATCTCTTCCAGGGTGTGCTGGGTGCCCATGACGTGGCCCTCCACGAAGTCTACGGAGAGGAAGCAGTCCGTGTAACCCCGCCAGCTGTCTACCCTTCCTACCTCAATGGCGGAATGGGAATGGGAGAGGAGGGAGAGAGTGACGGGGAGTCCGGGCCGCAGGTCACACGTGTCCGTCTTGTCCAATTTCAAAAGAATTCGGGGGAACCAATGGGGATCACGCTCCGCCTGACAGAGGATGGCCGATGCCTGGTAGCCCGGATCCTCCATGGCGGCATGATTCATCGACAGGCGACGCTCCACGTGGGAGATGAAATAAGGGAAATTAATGCCATCCCCGTCTATAATCAGACTGTCGACCAACTCCAGACGATGTTGGTACGCAAAAAACTGCTCTTTAATTTAACCTAACCCCAATACTACCGGAATGCTTCCCTCGGATCTCTACTCGTCCTATCCCTGTTTCGTTTGTATGTTTTCAGAGAGATGCCCGTGGATCGGTCACTTTTAAAATCGTTCCTAGCCTGCGGAGCAACCCACCCCCTTGTGAGGTAAGCCTGCTTGTTTTACTTCAGGGAATACAAAAAAAAATTTCTAGAAAACTCTCTCCGGTCGAACCAAAGTTTCTTTTATAAAAAGTTGAGGAGTGAAAGTTGAAAACTGGTGAAAGCGGAGGGTTCCGTTTGGAGGAGGATGAGGAATTATGACTTTCCTCGGTCTTCCCACCCCAGTGAAAAAAGAAGAGACCATTTATCTTCCCCTTTTCTCATCCCAAACTTTCTCCAGCGTAACCCCCCACCTCACGCTCTCGCTCTCCAGCGGCTCTCTTCCCTGGCATAATTCCCTTTCCCGGATTCCATGGTTCTTGTAAGCCCGCCGTTCCTCACTCCCTCCCACTCCCGAAAGGCCGTTGATGAGATTAAGAAACAATTTCCTAAGTAGGCGAAGAGTCCATTAAACCAAAGAGATCCTCATTTCTGCTCCACTAATCTTCTCTTTTTCTCTCTTCTTTCTTTTCTTCCATCTTCCTCCTCCTCTTCTTCCGGGCGTCTTCTGTAGCTCTTCCGGATTAACCCAGAACCAGTTCTGGTAAGCAGTGAGGAGTCAAATGACCCTCCCCCTTGGGTATTCAAGTTTTAGATGCTCAATGTTCTCCCTCTGCCCGGAATGCATGGAATCCACCAGTTACGGCCTTGTTAGATGCTTAGATTAGTGGCAGATTAAGTTTGAGAAATGGAAATTAATTGTCTTTGCTCCAGTCATTTCCAGGCCTAATCCCTCGTCTGTCCCTTGTCTTAGATTTTTGTACGTGCCCTCTTTGATTACGATCCGCTCGAGGACGAGTTGATCCCCTGCGCACAAGCTGGAATCTCATTCAAGATTGGGGATATCCTCCAAATCATCTCCAAAGACGACCCGCACTGGTGGCAGGCGAGGCTGGACACGGTGAGCACACATTTTGGTCAACGTCAAACCTATGTCTACTGTGAACCGTTATGACTTCATTGTATTCTTTTATCCTCTGGCAGCCTGCAACCTCCGCTTCCTCAACCTCTTCGACTTCCTCAGGAGCCTCTCTCGGTCACACGGCCGGGATCATCCCATCCCCGGAATTCCAGGAGTGGAGAGCTAGTCATACCCTGGCGGGAGGGAAGTCACCCGTTTCCGGCGGGATCGGTGGGAAACCCACGCCCACTCATAAACACAACAATGGAATCAATGCCCTCCTCAACTTTGACCCGACGACAGGGAACTCGAACGGGGATGATAAAATCTCCTGCTCACTCTTTGGCAAGAAGAAGAAAATGGACAAGAGGGAAAAGTACACGGCGAAGCATAGCTCAGTCTTTGAAGCTGGAGAGCTCAACACGTATGAGGAGGTGGTCCGACTCCCTTGTGAGAAACCAACTAAATCTCAGCCAGCCTCCAAATTTGTGCGTTTTCTGTTCACGAATGATCAAATTCTGTTTGGTCCTTGCAGCATTTCGGCGGAAGACGCTCGTCCTGTTAGGTGCTCACGGCGTCGGACGGAGACACATCAAGAATAGCACAATCTCCAGGCACCCCGACCTCTACGCCTATCCCATCCCCCACACGACCCGTCAACCGAGACCAGATGAGGAGGAAGGGCGAAACTACCATTTCATTTCCCATGCCAAGATGATGGCAGACATTGCAGTCAATGATTACCTTGAGTATGGGACGCATGAGGAAGCCATGTATGGGACGAAACTGGCTACGATCCGACGAATCCACGCGGAAGGCAAGCAGCGACCCAGTTAGATTTTACAAACGAAAGTTGGAGGAAACTTTGAGCCTAGTTTTGGGTTTTTTTTTGTCATTTTATTAAATTTTCCTCGTGTAGGCTTGTCTAATTGGAAACTCTTTTTATTTGTGGTCCTCCAGGACTGGTTGCCATTTTGGACGTGGAGCCTCAGGCAATGAAAATTTTAAGGACTGCTGAATTTGCTCCATTCGTCGTATTCATTGCAGCTCCGGCCGTTAGCACCGTAGGAGACGTAAGTGGATCCTCTCCCGTTCATTACGACTCGAGTCGACCCTTGGCCAGGAATAATCCCCTTTGTTCTGGATTTCAGTATGATGGAAGTCTGGAGAGGTTGGTCCGGGACTCTGAGAGTTTGCGCAAGAGCTACGGCCACCTCTTTGACATGGTGATAGTGAACAATGACATCGAGGAGACCATTTCCATTTTGGAGACGACGATGGAGAAGATCCACTCCCAGCCGCAGTGGGTCCCAGTCAGTTGGATTTACTGACCCAGACCCGGGGAGACGCCTACCCCCTCCCATAAAAGACGAAGGTCCCTCCTTTTTTAGAAAGCCGCCGCGGTGGACTCTGGGCGTGTCGGAAAGGGGTCAGCACACAGACAGAGGATATTCTCGTATTTACTTGAAATTCTACACTTAGGCTACAGGAACCAACTGCTCAACGTGTCTCTTTTACTCATCTATAACACAAACTAACTTTTAGCTAGCTAGGGACTTAGGACTCAACTCTGCCCCACAACTCCACATTCTTACTTACATCACCACCACACTACTTCTACTCTGAACTTTGTTCAAGAATGACCCACCATTTACTACACTACTGTAGAGAGAGAGAGAAAGAGAGAGAGAGCAGCCAATAGGAAGCCAGCAGAACTAGTCAAACAAAACCAAAACCACCCAATCCCACCTCACTCCTCCTCCTCAAGGGTTCTCCCTCTTAAGTAGGTTCGTCACTAACAACTTACTCAACTAAACCAATAATAAAAGGACTAAGACACAACGAACATACTTTCGGAATTTGGAGCAACCCTCCATCCAATCAGATTTAGTCCAGATTTGTTTAAGAATTACAGAAATTGAGTCCTGCTGGAACTTATATCAGCTCTTGTTGGGGTTGTTGTGTAAAGTGTAAGGTGGAGACTGAGGATTAGGCGACCTTCTTTTTCTTGCTCCATTTGAATTTACGAAATTTGAGCATGTCCGGCACGCCGTGAAAACTGTAGTAGGTATTCAGGAGGGCACGGGGATCCGTCATTTGATAACATTTCCGCTTCAGTGCTGTGGAGTGGAAAAAAGACAAGAACCAACAAATTAGAACGAGAGCTGGGAAATTTGTAGAAAAAGAATGAAAGCGAGTCACCTTTCTTGCGTCGTTTGATGGGACACCGTGGTGCTTTCTTCCGCTTCTTTCGTCTTCCTTTCTTCCCCCCTGCCCCTTTGGCCTTACTTGTTCCTTTCTTCCCGCCTCCACCTTTCTTCTTTCCGGCGACTGGACTGCTCCCTTTTTTGCTTACAACTCCTCCTGGGGCCTTCCCCTTGGGGGCCACTGCTTTCGTCCCCGTCACGGCCTTGGGATTCTTTGATTTCTCCGCCATGCTGGAAAGGTATCTCCTCTTCCCTCTCAAAAATGAACAACTTTACTTTTTCCGAACGAATTCGTTGAAAGGCGAAGTATGCAAGGTGCGAATTTGATTGACATGTACTTTTAGTTTGGCACTTTCCCTGTGTTTTCCTGATTTTTGAATAATAGCGTTGGCATGCGGAATTCTCCGAATTAATTTTACTGTAAGTTTTCCTCCTTTTTACACGTTTTCCCTTGGGTATGCATGGTCAGCCGTTTAAAATGGTTATTTAGACAGAAGCCTTCTTAGGGAAGAGCCCTTGGAACAAGTACCCCAGCTTAATCTCAGAATATCCAGAGCTTTGGAGACGTTGAGAGACGAGGGCTTTCAAACGCTCCGAAGCACGGACGACCTCTTCTGCTTCCCGGGTCTCCTTACGCATTTCTTCAATTCGGCCTAAACCCCCCAAAAGCGCAAATTAGAGGAATACAAAAAAAAACGTTTTTTTTAGTAAAAAAAAAAGTTTACCTTTCTCCACTGCGTTGATCACTTCCTTTTGCTTGTCAATGTCAAAGAGGGAATAGAGATAGGTGAGTTGCTTGTAGAGATGACAGTCCCTGTACTCCTTGCACATGAGCCCTTGACGACACCGTCCACACGGGAAGTAACCCTTGACCAATGAGAACGGAACGCGACGCTCCACGTTGTCGCAAGTCGGATCCTCACAAATGTACGCATTCTGGAATTAAGAAATACTGTTAGATTTTTGGGGAAGCAGGCCCAGGTGACAGGTGAACGTTTCGGAGGGAGTGGAATGGGTCGGCTATTGGTTACCTTGTAGTACTTGGTGACAAACTTCCGTAGAAAGAGTGTAAGGGAGTTGGAAATGTGATTAAAGAAGGGAAGCAAGGAGCCATTGCAGGCTCCGCATTTCATCAAACTGAACGTGATTTCCTTATCCTTAAAATATATAAAATTCCATTCAAGTACACACTCCAAATTCTGGTCCAACACTAATGATAATGATTGTGAAAATGACTCACCTTCCCGACGAAAAGTGATTCCAATCGAATATCCTGTCGACACGTTGGATGAGGACACTTGAAACAGAATTTCTCACAGTCCGCATATCTCTCTGCCTCCGATTCTTGGCCCAGTGATTTATCCTCACTTTCATCCACGGTTCGACGCCGTTTGAAGGCAGTCGCATCCATTCCTGTTACAAAAAGCCAACATTGAAGTGCAGCAGAAATCCAGTTGGCGGCTTCTTTTTTTTTAATTAAAAATATTAAATTGGGCTTACCCAAAGCTTCAGCGATCCTGGCCGGATCAAGTCCTTCGATTGGTTCACAAATTCGAGACACGACAGGATGGATTTGATGAGCCAAGTAATAATTTGGATCTGGAGTGAGAGTGACCTCTGCCACGTCCTCGCCTTCCACTTTCCTGGCAGCCGCAAGTTCCGAAAGATGATGCGGCAAGGCATCCGTGCAAAATAAATAAGAAACCGTGTCACCATTACGGAATTTCTTGGCCAAACTCCCTCCTTTGTTCATGCGTAGTGCCACTTGGACGTGGTAGAGCCCTTGAGCGTCTTTGTATTCCTCGGGATTCTTGGCCAATTGCTTCGTAATTAGTAAATCCTTTAGCAGAACATTCCCAGATTTCAAATTCTCGGCAATTTCGTTAAGGATTCGACAAATCTTGAACACTTTCTCATCCAGTCCTTGCTCACTCATTATTTCATCCAGAACCAATCTGGGGAAAAATCACAAAATATTGACAATATATTGGCAATTGTGGTGAACGGGCGGATCTGGTAAATTGTACCTGGCCGTGTTGGATGCAATGGGAGCCCAGTCGCGACGAACCATGTCCAGTCCCTTCAGTTCCAGGGAACTCTCACACTCTGTAATACAAGAAAACGTTGACAATTGAGCTCTTGCGTTGTAATTAAGACGAAACTAAAAACGAATTTTGCTTTCACCTCCATTCGGTTTCTGATTCCAGACGAGAGCTGCATATTTTTTCTTTTTGAGTAACAACAGGAAACGAAAGATCCCGTCAATTTCCAGTTCGAGCAACTTGTACATTTTGTTCACTTCCGTCTTGATTGTGTTCCCAATGGCAAATACTTTCTGGACTTCCTTTGTATTGGAATTGATCATGAGGGAGTCCGTGTCCCCGTAAATGACTTCGAACCCCATCCGCTCCACGGCGTCCTTGGTTTTTAGCAGAATCTCACGTCCGTACCCTGCGAAACAAATTCATTCACGTTCATCTCACATTTCAGCCATTGCAGGCATTTTTGCCCTCTTTTTCCTCACCCGTAATCATTGCAGCAAGTTCCTTGGCATAGAACCGTGAGTTTCGGAATCCAAGACATCCGTACATGGAATTGGCCGTGAGTTTGAATGCTTTCTGTCGAATATCATAAACTCGCATTTGGTCCGGCGTGACTGAAGGCCCCTTCATGAGACTCTTGACTGTACGACGACTCTCAACCAACTTTCGAATCTCCTCAGGAAGGATTCCTTTCTCAGCCGTTTCGGCCGTCTCAGCCGATGAGCCACGCGTAGTGAAGCAAATGTTGTATTCTTGGATAATGGAGGGATAGAGCGAGTTGAAGTCCATCAGAACAATAAAGTTATCATAAAATCCTTTCTTGGGGTCGAGGACCATGCCACCGGCGTAGGAAGGACCGGAACTTTTCTTCTCTCCCTCGCCTTCACCTTCAACCTTTGGAGCATTTTTTGCAAAGGGGCGATACTTGTCTGGAACAATAAAACCCTTGGAATGAAATGCGTGTAAGAGCAAATACTCGTTCCGTTCTGATCTTCCTCCTAGCAGAGTCCGAAACAAAGTGTTTCCTATGCAAAACAAAAAAATTCAGCAGGATTCTAAGAATTTAATTGAATAATTTTTGAAACTGTCCCGTAAATCCCATTTTAAATTTTAGATGAAGATCGGAGGAAAGAGAAAATTGAGGATTGAAAAGGTCAGCCGAGAGCCGATTAATGAAGTACCTGCGATTGCTGTAATTTGAAGAGCAAGGGGCATGACCTGAAGCTCATTGACAAGTCGAATGTTGAGGATGCAGTGCTGCATGCCCCAATTGATGAGAAAGTCGAGACCCTTGGCTGAATCAAAAAGTTCTTTCATTTGAGGCCCCGTCAACGTCTCGGCTTGGGTTCCGAGTATTTGGAGTACCAAATTCTGAAAGTCGTAGGATCGTGCCCTGATGAGTTCCATTGCCGAGATTTTGACATCGCAAAAGAGTCGGCCGGCCAAAGCCGACTTGTAATCCAGCGTCTTGCTGTTCTATTCGGGAGAACCAAGAAATAAATCCACATCACTTGATTTCAGAATCCAAAAGAGGTTGCTGTGAGCTCAATTGGAATTATGTTTACCTTCCCCACGGCGGAGGCTCTTTTGAGTCTTCCAATCCGTGACCAGTGTGGAACTTTCAGATTGAGGAGATGGAGTAGGAGAAGATCAAAGTTGAGGTCATGGCCCAAGTAAATGTCTGCATCAATCTGTTGGAGTTTGGCCAAGAGGCAAGCCAACAGGGCTCTCTCGGACTCCATTTTGGTTGCTTTATTCTTGGGATTCTCTTTGGAAAATACTTGGTCCACATCGAGCGGCCAAACTTCTCCAGGGGGTTTGTTTACCACTGGAAAGAAATCGAAAATTGTAGGACACTCCGGCTCTAAGAATTCGAAAAAAAAAAATGCTTTCCCGTACTGCAAAAATAGTCATGGAAAAGTTGATCCGGTTTGAGTGGGACTTGGAGTTCAAACGTTTTGTGAACAGCAACTCCGACGAATACGATCGTGTCTTTCTTGGAATTGGCATCACTCGTCGCCTGGATGTTGAGGGATGCCATAACCATGGGCGGAATCTTCATGTCACCATTCTTCTCATTCAGTCTCACGTCACCCACACCGCATACAAACTATGGACGTACACAAAAACTAAATTAAAGAAGCAAGTGACCCCGATATCCATTCGCCTTGAAGTTACCATTTCAAGTCCAAATTACCTCAATTTTGCACCAAGAGTGCTGTTGGCCAGGTTCAACTTGCTGAGGATTCCGAATTTGTAACCATGAAGGTCCTTTGAGTTTCTTTTCCAGCAAGAAATTCTCCATGAGCGGCGTCCCAGTCCCAAAAACGTGTGAAAAGGTTTCACCGTTGAGGTCAGCCGGTAGTGGTGGAAGGGCTCCCTGTAATAATCCCATAAAACCCACCAGTCAATTTGTCATTTGTCATCAAAATGATAAATCCTCATTGATCCGACGACAGTATGCCTGATGTTTACCGAGTATCGAACTTCAATGTAGTTTCCAACACTCGGGACGTCAGGAAGGTCAAAGCAGTAGCGTTTCTGGACGAGGCGAGACTTGAATTCATTAATTTTAAACTTGGGTGCTACACCTTGATCAATTTCATTGTAGACGTCAACGCCAGTCACGGAAACTTCATCCGAGGATTTCTGGTTAAAAAACTTTAAGGATTAGAATTAATGCTGACAAAGTACACCAGTACACGTCTAAATAAGTGACGGGGTTGCCTTACCATGGTATCTCTGATGAGGAGATGGACGCTTCGTGTCAAGTCCTTGACCACAATGCAACAGCTAGAATAAGTTTGCGGCTTAGTTTGAACTTTTCCAAAGAGATACAAAACTCCTGGATTCCGGGGCTCCTCGAACATGTCCAGCCAGAAGAAATTCAAAATCTGTCCAAAATCAAATGAATTGATAAAAATTTACTGTAATGCAACTGGTTTATTTAACAACGTTAGAATTCTTTTTTTTTTACCTTTGAATCTTTCGTGTCTCCTTCCTCGATAAATTTTGTTGCATCTTCATCCGTTTCCTTGATCCCATTCCCATTTGAAATGTGTCCAAAAGACTCAAAATTTTCAATCAATTTCAAGTTTCGTTCAACCTTGGGTGCTGCCGGTGCGGGTAGAGGTTTCGGCTTCTCTGGAACGATAACCGCCGGTGGTGGAGCAAGCGGAGCGTCAGCCTTCACCGTGGAAGTGGCAAGGGGTTTGGGTTTGTGGCCATTCGAAGTTGTTGATTTCTTGGGTTCTGCTGGAGCATCGTATTCGTAAGTGTCCATACTCCCTGGATCTTCATAGTCATAATTATTGTCAACTGGATCACCATAACTGCAAGAGTAGGGAGTTGATGGACAAGGCGATGGTTCTGTTTTGACAGATCCGAAAGGCACAAACTTCTTTTTTGGAACAACACTTTTCACGCGGATTAGGCGCTTCGGAGTCGTCCTTGGAACTTCTACGACCTCGTCATTATCATCCGGGTGAATGGCGCCCTGAAGGAAATTGGGCTGCGTGGAAATTTTCTGTTTCTTATTCTTGTCCTCGTGGAGCTCCTTCAAGAGGTCACCCAGAAGATCATCCCCAGTTAGTTGAGGGGTATCGGTAGGAAGACTACTGGCTTCGGATCTCTTCCGCTTCGCAGGCATCGCACTCAGCATGTCTCGAACATTTTGGAAATTGGTTCGCTGCGTCTCCTTTTCGGCTTTCTTTGCTGCTTTTTCCTTTTTACTCTTTGGTTTCTTCCGATCTGCATCCTCGTCATGATCGATTAGATCGTCATCAAAGATCTCACGCCCATCTTCCACATAGTCCCCAGCACCTGGATTCAGATGGAAATAGAAAACAAATTAAAATTAGATTCAACTCAATAATTTAAAACAAGCCATGTGGTTTCTTTCTGCCCTCAAGATTAAACACTCACCATCATCCACAATCCAGTCGTCTTTCTGACGGGAATGAACCTGCCTCGAGTATGTGCTCTCGTCAACGACATCATAAACATTCTCAAGCTCTCGGACTTCATACTTATTCTTGGCTCCTCCGGCCCGAGCATTTTTAAGCCGTTCCAATGCATCCGATCTGCCTGGCTTCTCTTGTCTTGTTCTTCGAGAGCGGTTCCGACTCAATGAATTTGAGGCTCCATCATCATCGTCTATAACGGAATTAAACAAAGTTGATTTTGGTTGTTTTGTATACTATAAAGCATAGTCTATACTAGTTCAATCAAACAGTTTCAGTTCAGTCCCTTAGTCTTACCACTCATTTTCAGTCCGTGTCACAATGGTCGATGAATGAGCTCGGGGTGGTCGGTCTCGGTGGTGTAGATCAACGATAGGAAGCAATTAGGGGACGGGAAGAAACAATGTAAGTAGCAAGGAAGCAACTTGCCCTTTACCTGACGACCTGACCTGACCTGACCGCCGTCGTCGTGCGTTACCTGGCTGGCTACTTTATGCATGCAATGAATGAAATTTGACAAAGAAATCCCACCGCAAAAGTCGACATTCCCTCCCGCGCGAGTTCTTGTTACCAAGATAAGAACGAAAGGCAGAACGAGAATGATAAAAAAAACGTTGGTAAAATTTTGACGTAATAAAGAGCATAAATCAATTAACAAACTGATAAAATAATTCAAAAGAGTAAATGATTTTCGGCAACGTTTTACCTCAATTAAAATTAATT
>Ga0194135_10002544_pt1 | contig 11103 bp, 6 predicted proteins | sample LitLau_LLRF_2013_FD_134024 | JGI IMG/M metagenome (GOLD analysis project Ga0194135, IMG submission 134024) | Freshwater sediment microbial communities in response to fracking from North America - Little Laurel Run_MetaG_LLRF_2013 (version 2) | ecosystem: Environmental > Aquatic > Freshwater >... | reverse complement strand
ATCATGGCGAAACTTGAAAAACACTCAGATTTTGTTGAGAGTTTTTTTTGATAAGAAGGAAATGTGGACAATTGGGGGGAGTTTCAAGTAAGTACATTGTTACGTTTGTAGCGGAATAATTTCTTGACAACATGTCATTTGGCCGAGTCCCAGACAAGTTGTTGTGAAAAGAAAAATTATAAGGGTAGAGATAGGGGCAAAGAGGAGATTTTATTGAAGCCACATATTTCAACTAACCTGAAATATTTTTGGAAAATTTCAAGAAGCCTGTCTCTTGCAAGCAGAAATTTCATCGAGGGGAGAAAACTCGCGACGTCAACTGTCCACAGGGCCACTTATTCATATTTATTTTAACTTCGGCTTCTGTATCTTGTTGACAACAATCGGTCATTCCCCCTACAGTTGAATACGGTTACTAAACGCCCCATCGCAAACCAAAGCACGTGCATTCTGAATGCATGAGAAGGAAAGCGGAAGCAAAGAAAATAACGGGTTATGCGGACGGCTGAACGCGCCGAACGCTCAAAATATGTCTACCTTGGTTGCTTCGTAGGATTATAGAGTGACTCATGCCGCATCTCGGCCCATTTCTAGTCTCTGGGTGTGTGCACGCCGTGAACATGTCAACCGTTTTTGAATACCCTCAAATAAGGTGCGCCATAATCCTATATTTGCTGATCCTATTCTTATTCCGAGCACGTCACGTAGTGGGAGATTTCATCAAATAATCCTGCACTCACTTGTGTGATATTAGGGGTCCACACGGTGTGTTGTGCTATCTTGTGATTAACCATGGATAATGTGGCTTGACAAACGAAATTGTAACCGTGAAAAATTAGCGCAAGTTTGGAATTTTTATTTGTTGAGCTACATAAGCAATGGCATAATACACCGTGTGGAATCCTATGTCATGATAATAATAATTATTATTTTGTAGTACCTACCTGCCTATTCATAAGTGGGTGGTGATCATGGATATCATAGTTTTCACTATTTTAACTTTTTGCATAGATGAAAAAATAATTGCCGTGTCCAAGAATTCAATGCTAAAAAAATCTTAAGAATAGGTAGTTGGAAATTTATAACTATTGGGCAAATAATAAGACTCTACTCCAAATACCGAAAATAATATGATTGTATCTACAGCAAAATATTTTAAATAGTACCTATTACAAAATCCGTGTTTAGTGATTCCCACCCAATCATTCCCATCCAACCAAATAAATATTCCATCAATTTTTAATAAATCTCTGGGAAGTTAATTCCCCTATCAATTACTTGAATTGGGAGAGGGCATTCCCCTTGGAGGGGAACAGGTGGGGGACTTACTAAATAAGGAAAAAGATAACATAGGAGTACCACGTGGGGCACGTGTGTCATATGAGTCATCCTGCACGGCGCCACGGGCTCGCCCCACCTGCTCCACGATCCCTACCACCACTGCCTGCCCACCCCTGCCATTCGCAGGGCTGGAGTGGTCCAGTAATGCATTTTGAACTTTTTGACTAGTAATTAGTATAATGGCATTGACTGATAATATAGGTATTTTGTTGGTATGTAAGAAGATACTCGTTTTAATTGTGATTATTATTATAAATAATCGTTCAAGGCCCTTTTATTTTATTTGCAAGCTCATCACATTTTATCCAAATTTAAAAAAAAAAAAAAAAACTTCATACAAACACGATTGATTATTGCAAGAATATGTGAAATCGAAAAATTCCAAGTTTTTTATGCAAAAAATGAAAATGTATTTAAGTATATACTCGTAAGCACTATTATTCAAAAACTTTAAATGTAATTTTTTAAATAAATTAAATTAAAAGCACGATAGAGATTTAATGCATAAAGTAAAAATGTTATGTGTTTTATCGGGACATAATTATAAATATAAATATTTAAGTACTTATCTAAAATACTGAAAACAACTTTTCATCAGGAAACCGAAAATTTTTTGAGCGCAGAGTTTTGAAATATGATCTTTTGCGGTTGCCAATAATTATTTTGGGCTTTTTGATTCGCGCTGCGGCCCAGTCCGCCCCTTTTGCTTTACCAGTAGCGCCCCCATTCAGCCCTTCAAAGGTTATAGCATGTTGACTTAACGTATTAGTCCGTCCCGGTAGCTCCGTCCAACAGCTGTGTCTTTTCATTTTCATTCAGGTCTGCCGCGCCTCCGGCATTTTCATTCTATTAAGCCCTCAGTATTGCGTGTTTTTTTTAGAAACTGATTTCACATTTCCAATTGATTTTCTTCAGGCAATATTCAAGCACACTACCTACATATCTTTTCTTTCAAAACTGTATACTTTGTCAATTCAGGTAACTAGTATGTCCTAAAATTTTATATTGTCTGAGTGCCCTGCCACAAGTAGGTACATTTTTTAGTAGAAAAATTATTTCAACATCAAATTTTTGTTTACTTAATGTACTTAACATTGACTACAATCAGGGAATTTACCTATCTTGGGGTTGATATGGTGAGAGTTATTGATAAAGATCTATCTTGGGGTTGATATGGTGAGAATTATTGATAAAGCTCCGATGAGGAATCGAAACAGTAACAGCGACTTTTTGGATGCATTATGAATCACAGGGACTTTACCTTTCTTGGTGGTGAGGGTTTGTTGGTCCCGTCACGGACGGCTTCCACCATATTAAGAGCTTCCGCTGTGTGACCAGCGAGACCGAATGTCTTGAGTAGTGCCGTCTTGCGTGCGTCCGGTAGCAGAAGGAAATCCGCGCCCGCTCGTTTAGACAACTCAGCTGCGTAAGGAATCAGATAAGTGTGCTGATTCAAGGCTGAAGTGAGGAGCTGCTTCTTCTAATCAGTTGGTGGAGGGCCCTCTAGCTGATTGTCACATGTTGCATATCGGCGGCCATTGTTGTTGTTATTGTGGGAGATGTTTTGCGATGTGTGTATTCTTATCTAGTGTTGGAGTGAATCCGTTCGATAAAGACATGAAGTTTTAAAATAAAGCATAATAGTTTATTAGTAGTGTATGTGTTGCCATCATTTTTGACCGCTAAAAATCTTACCTAATGATAAATCGAATATTATCGAGATATTATCTCCTGAGATTATTGATATTTAATATTGACATTTAAACTTAACCTTGAACGATACTGGAGAAGATGCGAAGACTTAAGGTTCCAGTGTTAGTATTATTCTTATGGAAATATGATTTCATTAATGTGAAGGTCATTGCGTGTAGCGTGGAGGGGGACAGGACTGATGTGGTAGGTACAAAGAGTAGTGATGCAGGGGACCGGGACTAGCCGGGCCTGGCGTCTGGGTAAATTACAACAGCGCGGCTGGCACTATTGGAAGTACCTAGTAAAGTTTTTGTCGTTCAAAACAAATCGATAGATATTTAGGTAGTGACAGGTGTTTTCTTACGGTATAGTCTCATTATTATTAGTTTTGGAGGTGTTTACAATCAAAAATTGAAAGAACATATCTCCATTGTGTCTCGTACAAAAAACAAAAGTCCCTACCAAATTATTGTACTCTTCATAATGTACTACAGATGTACTAAGTTGTGATTCGTGTATCTGTATAGTGATTAAAGGCCGCGCCCCCGTCATAGTCATTGAATAGCGTCTGCTACGTGTTGTGTTGTGATGAGTACGTATGTTGCGGACTACTCCGCTCAGTCCGTTTATCAATATAGTAACTCGCACCAAGTTAACTGAGAAAGACTCTCTTTTGTGGTTTTTGTTCATTTTTTTTTTGGATTGTGATGTGTTTTTATGTAGGATTTGCAGAAGTTTGTACTTTGTATGACCACTTCCATATTTTACATTCTAGGCCACCTATCTCATTCCCATTTGTCAGAACTTTGAAGTATGTGTAGTAATGATAATAATAATTGTGATCGTACGAGACATGATGGCAAAATGCACTTTTTTTAACAGATTGAAAACATATTGTCTTTAGACATTGCCGTCTACATGTGAAAGTTAGGAGGATGTCTTAAGTTGATAATATGTACGTAATGTTCATTTTATTGTATCTAGTAAAATTCTCATAACTAAGACTTGTTTTCGGAGCAGAATGTGCTATTATCGTACCTTCACATTTCCGTAGGTCTTTCGTTTCAGAGAGCGACACCCAATCGTAACCCTGCCCTAGAACTCCAACGTATCGTGCCTTAACGAGAATTCTTTTCGATGGATCGAGGGGTTGACTCATCTTTTCACGGCAGTTCCCATAAGAAGTCGAATCAACCCCGCTGGGATCCAGTGAAAAGAGTTCACTTATGGAGTTTGCATGGAGACCTTGCACTGCGGTCGCCCATAGAACTGTGGCTGTGTGGTAGGGGTCTGGGGAACGGGTGGTGTAGCAGGGGTCGGTCGGTAGGATATGATGGTAAACAAAGTCAAAGCACGGATTGTTAGACCCCGTTCAGAGAGTATTGCACCATTCACCGAGACTTATCTTTTACCCGCTCGATATTTGCAGTAAAAAATAATCTTCATACCCTCCCAAACAAATGTTTCTAATTCACGCCAATCCTTAAGTTTAGTTATCCATAAAATTTTTTATGGGTTGGTTTAGTTGAAGGTTTCTGTTTTCGTATTATGTAACCATTACCTATCTTAGGAACTTAATTGTATGTTTGACCATGGTTATGAATTATTGGTGTTATTGTGTTACTTTCCTGTTAATTGAAACACATTGTCCTTTGTTGGTGGTTTTGTGGTCAGTAATGTGGGACTGGAATCGCGTGTTTGACGTAGGTATTATGTGTAGGTACTTATTTCAATACAATACACATCAACTCGTAAAAATCAGACAAGTGGAATGTGAGATTTTTCATATCCGGTAGGGATATTTTATTTTTTAAGCCTGTTCATGACACAGAAGTAAAATTCAAACTAACATGAGTCAAATATATTGCGAAGGGATGGTCCAGGTCCAGCCGTAAAGGAAACCCCAAACATGTACGTACAGGTTCTGAGCCAACAACCTTTGGCCTGCCATCTTACACGCTTCTGAACATTGGGCACCATCTCGAGAACATTATTCAAAAAGTAATTTTTTACCCCTTAGAAATTCGTGACATGTCTCATTTTCCAATGCTATTGGCATTCCTCAAATTCGGTAGGTACCTTCTACACTCGTCAGATTTTTACACAGACGTTGTTTCTATGCATAATTGGTGGTAGTGTCCAAAAACGTGTCATTTTGAAGACACCTAATTTTAATCTGTAGTTCATGCTTGCCCTTTTTAACATACTTATACTAATCATTTTAGTTCTTTCTCACACTTGTATACTGATATTGAAGACTACAAGCATGTACACATCATACTTTGTACCGTAGTGTTTTCCTCTTTATATTCTGTGTTTCTTCGAGCCAGGGGCCTTATTTTGGCGGCCCAATTTAGTCAAAAGATTGCTGAATAAAAAAAATGGCCGAGGGCTGACTTGGTGGATACATTAGGCAATATCTACTTACCAATAATTGTAATACGTATTATTATTATTATTATTAACTTTGTAAGTACAAGGTACCTGGTACACATATAAAACAATTTTTGTTCGTTCTTGCGACATTTCATAAACTGAGGGCTATCTTTTCGTTTTTTTAGATAGTAGATAATATGTGAGTTTGCCTTTTTACCATGACCATGATATATGACTTGATTGGGTATTTATCGATCGGAATAATTGTTTGGTCTACTTGAACATCTACAATAATAATAATATTGCTGTTGCTGTTAGAGTCTGTAGTTAGTGTAGTTGCGGTCATATTGTTTACGCTATTTACGAGTACTTGATTAACACGTAATTCTCTCAAGCTACATATTTATAGGTATTTCCCAAGCTACTCATATTTCTGTATAGTAATCCATGCGGTTTTTTGCATGCTACATCCACCTATATTTTAATGTGGTATCCTATCTAATAGTGGCTATAAGTTGAGGCGCAGGTCCCTTGCCGGATGTAATCCGTTGCTTGGCGGCTATTCGTTTACCGATAGTTGGGTCAGGGCCTGATAACATATTGTACCATTCTACCTATTGAATTTTTTGTGGTGTATGTGCGTGGATACGAACGTCTGCCCTGGAAGCGGCGGCCTTGTGTCTTCTCTAAATTATTAATAAGCTCGTGACTCAAAATCTACCTTGGCCCTCATTACACACTACAATTTTTCCCTAATATTAGCATATTAAAGAAGAATGGAAACCCTGATCATTAAAGCAGTTTTTACTTCCCTATCTTAGTTTTTTGCTTAATCTAATAGCGTAAAACTTTCAATCTACTTCCAGTTTGATAAATTTAATATAGTACTCGTAAGTCTGTACCTATATGAAGATTATAAGAATACAAAAATAAGGTAAACGATGATTTTCGCTGCGGACAGCGACCATTGACATGACTTTACCCAATGATCAAGTGCATTGTGATTTGTGAGAGTGTGTTTTATACCTACAAAAATTCATGACTTAAGTGTTAAGTGATTGAAGTGAACAATGGCGCATCGTCGGGTTTGGAATTCCATCATTCGTCGGAAGAATCAACATTCTCTTTCGCCAGATGCCGGAAGCCATTGTAAGTACCTCATTTTTTTGGATATGTGCAGGCTATAAGTAGGGCTTTATTGTAGGCTCATTTTTCCAAGATGTGGAGGGGGTTAACGTTTCTGTTCCCAACATTTTGTACACGGTGCCAACTGGCTTCGGTCGATGGAACATAAAAACTACGATAAGAGAGTAATAGCCGTCCGACTCTAATAAGTCAAATCCCTGTAATTTTAGTTCAAAGTCGCCTTTTACTTTGTGACGTCTTTAGTTTTGACTTTCTTATCTTGGTTTTCTATGCCGAATAATAATAATAATAATAATAATAATAATAATAATAATAATAATAATGCATACAATGGAAGTTTTTGACATCACAGTACAAAAACGGGTTTACCAGCATAAAACTCCATGGCCACCGTAAATAACGCTACTCAATGAAAAGGTTCAATCAAAATAATGTAAATCAAATTTATAAATTATTTTTGTGATGATTTTTCGATACCTACTAAAATACAAAAAGGTTTCTCACCTGTGCTCTGCTCACGACGCTGATTACATGAATTTGTCGTTTATTAGGTCATTATTTCATCGCCTTTTCGATATCTTGCATGGACTTCCTGGCTTGATTACCTCCTCCGCAAGCCACATCCTTTCCTTATTCTTACGGACCCATTTAATTCATTTATCTCCATCTTTAGCCATTCAAAGAAATTCTACACTTGCATAAAAACTCCAATAACATATTGTATAAGTCGTTCAATACGTGCCTATATACAAAATTATAGGTTCCATTGGCGGCCATATTTCATTATTCACTTCAGTTATCAAAAAAAAGTTTTTTTTTTAAGTTTGATTACGTGCTTTTCAGTTTTATCTGGACTTGAATGACGATTTGTAGATATTGAAAATACATGCAGAATGTCTTACAATATGAGGGGATTAAACCCAAGATATTTTTCTAAACAAAAAATGAGTACCTATTGTAGGTACCTACTCGGTACTCGTAGGCCAATTTACTTAAAATTTCCAATTTTACTGATTTAAATAATTAATTTCTAATACCAGCCAGGTGTACAGGTATCTAGAAAATCAAAAAACAATAAATACGAGTATGTACAGTACATAGGTAGACTTTTTTTTAATAGAACTAAAAAAAAAGATAATGCTTCTGTTGAACACCATCGTGGCTTTTCATAATTTAATTCTAATGCTTATTTTCTACTTTTAGTGTGGGTCATTAACGGAATTTTCAATGTTTTCAGCTCCATTGATGAGAAGGCTGACAACAAGGCGAAATATCGCATCTCGAAGGACAATGGACAGCTCGTATGCTTGTCAGAAAAGTGCTGAATCTATCAGGTTCATGAATGAGGATGATGATTCGGATGTTTATCCCGAAGCCGATGAAGACGTCGAATTAAGAGAGAGGTCCTCTCGTAAGTTTCATCAGTTAAGTTAGTCAACAGAAATACATGTTTACGTATAATCTCTCTTTTTCTATTTGTTGTCAATTAATGCAAAAAGTTTGCACGCGTAAGTTCCTTGTCTAAAATTTCCTAAGCCCTCTCCTAGGAGTCCTAAGTTGTGTTAGCGCCTTTGACTAAAACTTGGACTTTTTCACTGGTATGAGTTATTAACAGAATCAGATTTAACATCAAAAACTAAGATAGGATAGTGAAACTGTTTCTCCGTGCAGGGGGTAAATTATATTTTAAATATTCCGATAATTGAGTAAATTACGCCCACGCGTGACGTTACTCGAGCTCAATTTCTACAACTTTAAATGCAATTTACGGCGAATTGAGGCCCTGCACAGAGGAACTGTTTTCACTGCTCTATGCTAGTTTTTTATGCTAAATCTGATTCTGTTGATAATCCATACCAGTGGAGATGTACATTAAATGTTCGATAATAAAACTTCCTGCACTTTTCACAATGGACTTTTAAATTTCATGTAGCCTATAAATAATGTTGCACATCATCCAAAGAAAATATTTGCTCTTATGTCTCATTGATTTTGGCATGGGTCCCAATTTCTTGCCATGAAATTGGCCACACGTGTTGCTTCCAAATAGAGTGAAATGCGTGTCATTGGCCCGAATGTTTACATGAGGAGGCACCCATGTAAACTCACATGATGCGGGAAAGTAAACGCACCCGCATCGCACACCAAATTTAATTATTATTCTTATCAGCTCATCAACTATGCGGTCGGTATGCGCAGTTTATGGCTTTTTCAATAAAATGATCATTTACTTTATTCTTACTAAATTGGAATTTCAAATTGGGAAGACCCGTCATGAATGCATTATAATAGGATCTTCCCATTTTCTAAATTTGGGAAATTTCGATTAATAAAAAAAGTTTAAATCGTCGTGCGACATATAATATTATGGGCCTGTGCTTTTCCGTGCTTTTCGAATTTTTCACAGTGCCCTATTTGTTACGAGAGGATAGTCTAATTAGGAACACTCCTCATTCATGAAAATTAAGTGTCAGAAAGGGGATTTGCTCTAAGTTGAATAATGTCAGAAAGTCTAGAAAGATGAAAGAAGTTACCATAGCAATCGGGTCTCGTGTTTGCAAGTTTCATTCGAACTTCGGACATTCTTAAACTTGAAATAAATCCCAGTATTATTCGTAAGTGAAAAATATACCCATGCATTTTATTCTATTTTTCTTCGTTGAAGTAGTTCGCCCGTCTCAGTTTTGAGCCTTAATTAAATTCGATGCTAGGTTTGTGCGCTATATGCACCGAGTTTTAATCAACAGGGTAACATTTGATTGCAAGGAGCAGCAATCCTACCTAAGTGTCATCCGTAATATTAATTAATCCTACTTCAACTTCATTCCGCATTAAGTGAAGACTAATTAGGATTATTAATATTTGAGAAGCACAGACGTAAAGTTGACGAATAACGGTGATCGAGTTGAGCAGTCTGAAGCGGACTGTAAAAAGTGCTTCTGAAATTGAGTAGATAATTATATGCCCCCCGACTCAGACTGTGCCATCGCCAGCTTACAATTTGTCCTCGCTCCTCAAAACTCATCTTTCACGACTCAAAAACTTTAATGCTGTCGGAAACTTCGTTTAAGAGCCTAATTAATGTGCAGTATGGCTCCTAAGTTGTGAACGAGACAACTGGTGTTTAATTCTCATATAGCATACGTATTATGCACCCTATGATTTACAATTAAATATTTACCTATATATATTTATACACATACGATAGCTAAATGCTACCGCTATGTGATACATAACTTTAGGTGGAAGAAAAAGGGAGTTCGTCGACATAGCCCTTAGAATGTAAAAAAGTCTAAGAATGTCCGATGTTACCATAGCAACCAGGTCGCGTGCCAGCACTCAGCCAATAAGGATGCAAGTTTCTTTCGAACTTCCGACATTCTTAAGATTTCTTACATTCTTAAACTTAGAGTGAATCCCACACTAATAAATACAACACTATTTACTTCATTTCGATTACAAAAAATTAAATCTGTCTTCCTTATTTGTCTGATTATAGTCGACAATTCTATTAGGTAGTAGTATTCAATCACTAATGGCTTCATATCTAGCAATAGAACAGAACTATAAAAAATTGTACCTAGGAAATATTAAAATATTATCAGCTCTTAAAGTTGATGATGAGAAATGAGTACGAGCGTCGTTTGAGTTTTAGAGTTAATTAGTAAATATCTCATAATAGAAAAGAGAATGTAGATTTCTATAATTAACCACAAATGCATTTCTTTGTTTTAGGTAAGTTGAAATCTTTCTCTCTTCCTCGAGTTTTCGGTGCTGAAACAAAATTAAGCCCGGCTTCCAGATCTGTCAGCATGTCTCCTTGTGCCAGGGGTAAGTTCCGACCCATAGACTATAGCTTTCTTGCTACTTGTGTCTTGTTGACTTCGTGGTACCTTGAAGAATGGACTTCTCCACTGGTATGAGTTTCTAACGAAATCACATTCAGCATAAAAAGCTAGGATAGGATAGTGATAACCGTTTCTCTGTGCAGAGCCTCGATAATAACTCATGCCAGTGGAAAAGTCCATAGGAAGATTTTGGAGACGACGACATCGCAACAGGGTTAAGGGGATAAGCCATAGGCCCATAAGACGATAATAAATAAATAAATAAACAAATAGGACCATACTTTAGCGTAAAAACCGATATATTTTTAACGGGTCTCAAGTTTTTACCCCCATGCAGGTGTAGTCCTAGTGCGATGTAGTCGACTTCAAGATATTCCAACACGAGTAACTCTCCGAAATTGTTATCCGCGCAGCTAACAATATACTTATATTATTATATTAACTAAGGGGTAAAATATAACGATACTCGTAAAGCTGGGAACAACATTCATTAGCATTGACCATCATCGGATGGAGATTGGCCATTGTTTTGGAAAACTTCCTAATTAAGTATATAAATGTGTTGTTCAAATCATTACGAAAGTTGTCATGTTTTGTTTCAATATCTCAATCTATGGTCAGCTGTTAGTTAGTTTCACTACAAAAATGATGCATTTTACTTGTCCTTTGATTTTCCCAGCCTCGAGAACTAGGGTTCTTT
>Ga0194135_10002543_pt1 | contig 11106 bp, 14 predicted proteins | sample LitLau_LLRF_2013_FD_134024 | JGI IMG/M metagenome (GOLD analysis project Ga0194135, IMG submission 134024) | Freshwater sediment microbial communities in response to fracking from North America - Little Laurel Run_MetaG_LLRF_2013 (version 2) | ecosystem: Environmental > Aquatic > Freshwater >... | reverse complement strand
TATATAAAGACGATGAGCTCCTTATCTACTACTCCATTGACCATAAGACTTGGTGGAGTGAAGTCGTCTGCAGTCACGACAAGTTCAACAGCATCGTCATCGCCAGAAGCCTATTTTGACGCTAGGGATAGATTGAGTAATAGTAATAGTGAAGAAGAAGTAGCGGCTTCGAAACCTGTGGCTGAAGATATGTCTTCCGAATTCAGTAAAATTAAGTTCACCGTTGGAGAAGAATCTGATGAAGATGGGGAAAAAGACTTGAAGAAAGTGCGAAAGAATGGTCATCATCATACAAATGGATCACGCCATCAACATCACCAGAAAAGTGGCCATGGGCATCACAATAGCCAAACAAATGGACACCAAGAAAAGGAAGAAAAGAAAGTTAGAGATATAAAGGAGATCTTGGCGATATACAACTCTGAACTTGGAGCCAAAGGGCTTACAGATGAAGAAGTAATTTTATTAGTGAGGGGTAAGCATATTCCTGCTTATCAACTGGAGAAAGCTGTAGATGATAATACAAGAGGCGTCAGTATAAGGTGAGCGTACCTTCAAGATATTAGATATTATGCATTTTCAATTCTAATTACTTTCTCCGGACAAGAAATCAGAATGCGCAGTTATTGGATTTGTGATTGTTCTATTTCAGACGGCAGATTTTAAGTGCCAGTATAGGGTCTAGTAAACCCTTAGAAAATTTACCGTTTCGGAACTACGACTACTCGAAAGTTTTGGGTGCTTGTTGTGAGAATGTTATCGGGTACGTGCCTGTACCTGTGGGGGTGGCCGGTCCACTCAACCTCGACGGAAAACTTTATAATGTTCCAATGGCTACCACTGAAGGATGTCTCGTAGCTAGTACAAATAGAGGATGTAGAGCGTTGATGGACAACGGAGTACGAAGTAGAGTAATTGCGGATGCGATGTCACGAGGCCCGGTCGTACGATTTCCATCAGGGATCGACGCAAGTGATGCCATGAAATGGCTAGAAGAGCCTAAGAATTTTGAAGCAATTAAACAGTCTTTCGATGCTACCAGCAGATTTGCCAGGCTGGAAAAGATTCAGTGCAAGGTAGTGTAAATATAATTCTTGTTCTTGATATAGACTTGAAAAAATTGGTTTAGTTACTTATTTACTTTTAATCGCAGATAACTGGGAGATATTTATTCGCAAGATTTGTGTCGAAAACTGGGGATGCGATGGGAATGAATATGGTTTCAAAAGGAACTGAAGCTGCATTAAAGAGACTTCAGGAGATTTTTCCTGATATGGATATTCTGTCTTTGAGTGGAAATTACTGTACGGATAAAAAATCTGCTGCTCTCAATTGGATAGAAGGAAGAGGAAAGTCTGTAATAGCTGAAGCTATTGTACCTGGTAGAGTTGTTAAAGATGTGCTTAAAACGAGTATCCCAGATTTGGTTGAACTTCACATAGCAAAAAACTTGGTTGGATCAGCTATGGCTGGCTCTATTGGAGGCTTCAATGCTCACTCAGCTAACATCGTGACTGCTATTTTTATAGCTACAGGACAGGCAAGTTTTTTTTCGTCGTATTTAATATTAGCAATGAGATGATGTTTAAATTTAGTGAATGATTCATTATTAGGATCCAGCTCAGAATGTGGCAAGTAGCAATTGTATGACTTTGTTGGAGCCACACGGAGACAATGGAGAAGATTTGTACATCTCATGTTCTATGCCTTCTATTGAGGTTGGCACGACTGGTGGAGGCACGATTCTTGGTCCACAGTCGTCATGCTTAGATATTATGGGAGTTAAAGGAGCTAGTGACACAAATCCAGGAGAAAAAGCTTGTCTGTTAGCTCGAATTATTTGTGGAACTGTAATAGCTGCTGAACTTTCCCTGCTATCTGCATTAGCAGCCGGACACTTGGTGCGATCCCATCTGAAGCATAATCGCTCAACAACTAGCGTAAACGGAAGTCCACTAAAACCGGCTGCAAGCTGTGCGAACTCAAAAATAAAGTCGGGAGCTCTCCATGAAGCTTCTTGCTTCATGACGCCTGAACTGCATGAAAAGGTTCCTTCAAAAAAGGAAGGAATTTATGGAGGAGGTCACCCAATACCAACACGCCCTTCTGTCAGTGTCACTTTGAAAACAAACTCTTCTGTGAATACTAACGGAAGAAAATCGCCTGCTAATCAAGTTGTGACAATGGATGTCTTGGGATTTCCAACTGAATGTAAACAGTCTTAATTGTTCGTCGAGAAATGTATTTGAATATTACCGATTGTGATTTTTGCTACTTACAAGGTTACACATTGAATATAACTAGAAAATTTTGATGCGAATACTAATTATAACAAGTACAGTCATCTCAGGTTCAAAAGACAATAAGAAAGTAATTGAATGTGGTTTTGAGAAGGACTGCTGAATGAGTGAATGTTGAAAAATGAAATCTGCAACAATTACAGATATACTATAAATGTGTTGATAGTAACTATTGTATTGATTTAGTTAAGTCTCTATAATATTCTGACAATGTTCATGTAGATGAGATCTTCCGAAAAAAGTGAGATATTGACATTGTCGAGTTGTAAAAATTTAGCGAATCCCTTTGTTGTGTTGAGCTTGTGCATCTATTTTGTTTAGTCTCGACTTGCTTTTCACTACCCTTAAATAATCGTGCTCAGATAATTAAGAATCTATCTAATAACCAAAGAAAGAAAAATTAATTCTTCATAAGATGTAAGGCTCAATAAAATGAAATGAATTATATTATTATGTAGTTAAATTAATAGGCTCAGCCTCCATGGGCTCAGCACTCGAGTGTGAATTATATATTTATTGCTTATCAATTGTCATTATTGTAGATTAAAACGACGTTAAACAATCTTTGGCCAGATATGCCGTTCCTGGTATTATTATGTACTATCATACTAAAATTAAAATGCCATGCCGGTCAGGCCGTGAAGGTTAGAAGTTTAAATGAAAATTGTATTTTCTTGTGCAGGAGACTAAAATCGAATGATGAAAATAAATTGTAAAATTAGAACTGGTGATATGGATTTGAATAAATAAAGTAACCTGCAGTTATTTAATCTCAGGACCTGACAATAATTTGGTTACAGTAACAATTCTCGTATATTGGCATAATTTTACAATTTTCTCTGCTGATCTGCCATTTAGTCAAGAACTACACAGCTTCTCTGCCATCGTCTTGGGGCTTGATGTAGTAATATTTGATCTTTCAAGATCTCCGTCGTTCATGTTACTTTTTAGTTGCACGGGACTGCCTATGTTTTTCATCATTTACACCCAGCTTTTCTGACCTCTCATCATCTGCTTCATAGCCAGCAGAACTTCCGGATCGAGATGACAAAGTGATATCTGAACTAGAAGTGATAGATAGTTCGTCTTCTGCAGGAAGCTGCCTTCCGATATTGGATCCCTCGAATCCGAATTCCGGCAATTGCATTTGTTTTGCAGAGTCACTTGAAAAAGGTTTGGATTGTCTTGGAGCAGATACAGTAAACGGATTTGTAGTATGAACTTTGATTTCAGGCAATTTGTTCACAGCACCAGCAATTGGAAGTCTACCGTGATTTCCATTCGAGCCCGGTAAAATACTGGCCTGCTTCGTAGATGTTGAATTTGCTGAGCTTTCTGAAGTTCCCAATTTCATGGGATCTGGAGGATTGCTACTCCACTCTTCCCTGATCTTGTCTTTTGTTACGTTTGAACACATCTTGAATCAACAGTGAATTGAAAATGCAAGCCTTTACCTTCTGAATACACTACTAGAATTTTGTAATAAGGATAAGTAATTGGCTCCAAGGCCTTCACGCTAATCTGTATGATAACATTACTACTACTAATAACAATACGAGACAAGATTGATACTTGTTTTTGTTTTGTTTTTTAGTCGATCATACTAGCTTTATTTATGTTACACCAGCCAACACGAGTTTCCATAGACCATATTGTTTGATACGAATCATATATTATCCAAATACTCTAGGTTTTCCGGCATGCTACTTATGTCTGCAACAGTATTCAGGGTTCGTCGATATTAATTGAATTTAGCTACTCTCATCCTCTTCATTATCTTCTGAAACAGGTATAGAACAGTTATAAATGTAAAGTAGTTAACTGCATTTATGCTTCTTAATATATGCTAGACTTGCCAGGCTTTTCAACCAATTCAATCTCCAGGTCTCCCTGTTCACTTCCATCAGATAATGCTTTAGTTGTCATTTTAGATGCTTGAGTAGATATCTGACTTTCTTCAACCATGTCTGCTGCAGATGGTGCCTTGTCTTCAGCAGCAGTATCAGTTGTTGAAATAGCTACCTGAACAGATCCTATCGACCCAGCCGGAACAGGATTTTCTACAACCATAAAAATAAAACCGATAAATACAGGATTATAATGACCAATGAAGGGAATAAATTAATAAACTACCATCATCGAGATCTGCATGCGTTCCTTTAGTGTTCAATTTTAGAGCCTCCGCATCCGTTTTACCACAAGCACTCGAAGTTGTAGGAATAACAGCACTGAGTTCTTTAACAGCATCAGCTAAACTTACTACAATGGAAGTTACCCATTGTAGAAGGGTTTCTTTACACATGTTCTTATCACATTCGTTGCACGGAATACTATCCCCTCCTATTACAACATCGTAGATAGCTTTGATATTTTCTCCTAAAGAAGGTGGTTCTGTCCCTTTTTCCAAACAACATCTTTTGTACGGAATTTCGTTGTTATTATTTATATTTTTGGGTTTAAAAGTGTAAGCTGGAACTTTCTCCAGCAGCCAATTTCCATCTTTTTCGTAAACAACCGCACTGCCTGCAATAGAAAAATGTACCGAACATTATTTACATTTTACAATTCAGGATACAACATCCCACTAGCGTAAATATGCTCACGCCTAAATAGTTCTTTGGTGAATTCATTCACCAAAATAGTTCTAAATAGCTTACCTTCATTTGTATCTGTTATTATGTAATGTTTAGGTATAGGTTTTGGTTCAACTACAGCAGCAGCTGCTTCGGCTTCCAGATCAGTCTTCGATTTAGCGATGGCAGCGTCAACAATAGTCTCTGATTTGTTTTCTATTCCACCATCTTCATAAAACGATGGTTTTCCAGATATATCTACGGGTTCATTCACAACGATTACTTCCGGCTCGGGCTTAGCTTCTTCTGTTGCAGCTGGTTCGAAATCTGGTGTAAGTTCGGCATCATCTGACGTATTAGCTTTACTCGACATGTTTGTTTTAGTTAGCGATTAACTATTTTAATTTCACTAGAATTTAGCTTGATACAACATAATCAAGATTAATTAAGGAATAATTCTAATTTTTAGGAATATGACATGTAAAAAGGCCTAATTTTATGAAAAGAAACACTAAAAATACACCAAACTGATCAATAAAAGTTGTCATGCAACGAAGCAAAACAATAGAAACCTATATGGAAAACAAAAAATCATAGTCATCTTCGCATCGACTGGCTAACTTCTTTCAATTGATCCAATTGCTGAGCGAACTTGTTTACAGCATCATATTGGTAGCTCAAGTGAAGGTTTATTTGTGCAAGTTTCTTCAAATTCTACATAAAAACACAAAACTAAATTTAATACACCTGTTCACATTCTCACTTGTAGACTCATTAAAAAAGAAATGCACAAACCTCATTAGTCTCATCAATGTACTTCTCACTCGCCACGAATGTATTGATAGCATTGGTCAAAGGTTGATACTAAAAACAAAATATTAAATATGAGCGATACTTCAAGAAGTCAATGAGAAGTCAGAAGCCCCAGAACAATAAGTACGCAGTTAAAACAAAGAAATCGTGTGGATCTTTATGATACTGATTAATGGTCACACTACGCAACCTTGTCTCTTGTATTTAATGCTAGACTTACGAACCTGATCCTTCCCATGAATTATACTCTCCGCAACACTCCCAAAAGTATTCACATTAAGGCAAATTTTTTCGCACAACTTAACCTTAGGCTCCTGATAAAGAGCCTTAGCTTGACTGGGAGTCGCGGCGTTAGACATGATGCTCAGGATTGTCAGGATTTTTGTCAGGCTAATCAAAATATCAAAAACTTCAAAAATTTCAAAAATTTCCAAACTTTGCAATTTGTTTTGAATTGAATGACAATAACAATAATAATGATGGTGGGTTTGAAGTTGGCGGTATTGCCACAGGTGGTTCAGGGAGAGCAACGAGGAGTAAACAAACGGAGATTGCAGCGGTTCTTCTTTCACACACTCGATCTCCGTCTTCCTTCCTGCTTGAGTGATCGCCTTCTTATCGCCAACCAAGCACTCGTTGTCGTTGTTGTTTGTTAGTTTAGTTGATTTATTACTGTTTCTATATTTTTCCATCTGCTGAAGTTGCGTCAATTGTTGACGTTGCGTTTGACTTTGTGCATTGGGAAGCGTGTAGGTTAGGTCGAGATGTCGCAGTTATTTATAGCGGAGGTTCCTCATTACCTCCCAGTAATTCTTGAGAGGTATAATAAATTCAAAGCCGGCAAGTTCTCGTTTCAGAATTTGAAGTTTTCAGAGTATTTGGACGATTCTGATCACGATTCGGGAGCTTTTGACATGTATTTCATTTGTTCCAATGGAATTGTTCCTGCTCATAGAATTGTAATTGCTAATGTGTCCAAATACATTCAGGGCATGCTAGATGATCAGGTAGGTCGGGTGGTTTTGTATAACTGAAACTGAACTGAAAGTTGCGTCATTGTTGGAAAGGTTTCAGACTAAAGGAATGTTTTATTTGTGTAAATTTTTTCAGCCTCCGTGGTTCCCTGTAAAAATTCACCTGCCAGACTTGACTGCTGACATATTAGAGATCTTGGTTGACTTGGCGTATTCCGGAGAGATGAAATTTCCTGAGGAGCTGCAGGACAATGTAATTGATGCTATGCAAGCATTGGGCTGGATTCATACTGACTGCTTGTCTGCTGATTTCGAGTTCGACGCTGCGGAAAGCTTGGACGGAGAAGACGACACAAAAGAAGTTAAATACAAGCCTACTAAAGGACTGGAAGAAAAGAGCTTACAGGAAACTGGATTGAATTTTGTTTTTCCGTCTTCGTCTACATCATTAGGATTTTCTTCGCCGAAAAGGAGAGCTACTTTTGACAAAGTGTCTGACGTCTCTAATTCTGCTATCATTTTGTCCGATGATGATTCAATGGAGATATCAAGACTACCAGATTTCGACTTGTCTGACTCAGAGGATATTCAAGTACCAGAACCAAAGAAGCCTGTAATCAACGATGGTAACTTAATAATTTTTATCGTTTTTAAACTTGATTTTGCCTCCTTAGCTTGCGCTAAATTAAAAAATTAATCAGCTAATTCTGATGTTGAAATCATTGAAGTTCCGCACACCTCTGCTGTAAACCATTCCGATGATAACCAGCGGGGCATTCAGGGCATTGTAGGAAAAATCAACTCTCCTAGAACCTCCAGCCGCAAAAGTAGTAGATCCAGTACTAATACACAAAAGTCTAACAAAGACGACCAGAAGAAGTCGAAACAAACTAAAACGGATGCAAGTAAACGTACTTCAGCAAAGAAAACAGCGCCAGCTCAAACCAAGAAAACTCCAGTGAAACAACGGGAACATAATCACGTTACTCCAGTTAAACGCTTAAAAAAAGGTGAAGCAGAAAACAGTCCCAGTACAATCGGCTCTCCTTTGACTCTGACAAAAGCTGGATCATCAGATGCTGCAGAAAACAGCGGGATATTAGCCGAGAGTCCCACTAAGCGACAACGAAGAAAACCCAAACGGTATGAGGAATTCGAAGAGATCCCTGTTGAGACCAGTCGTCCAAAAGCAACCCCGGTTAAGAGTTCAGCTGTCAAGAAAGTATCTTCTACATGTTCACCGGACAAACACAAAATTCAAACGGCGAACCAGACAATCAGCTCTAGAGATGCCGAAACGACGTCTACAAATCGAGAGGCTCTGGAACTCAAAACTGAAGCCACAACAAGCAAAAGTGCACAAACAACGAATGTGACCAATAATGTGTCTAAATCGAGTACAAAAGCATCTCGGGCTAGGCAAAAACGCAATTCAACTGAAAGTCCTTTAATAACTTCTTTCTTTTCCAAAAAAGAAGAAACTTCGGAGACCGAGAAAGCTGTGAGTGTCAGCTTTGAAAATGGTCCGTCCAATCTCGAGACTCCTTCCAAAGCAAGTAGAAAAGGCGTTCGTGGAACCAAAAGGCAAAATGAAGGTGAGATAAAATCAATAATTAATCTGAATAGTTGTTTTTAAAAGCTTTGTTAAAATACTGTCGAACTCCGGTTCTGTAGATGAAACAAATACGAAGCCTGGATGTAGAATGCTACGGCGTAAGATGACTGAAGATGGAATCGACTCTCCGTCGGGTAAGAATGACAAAGCAGGTCTCAGCTCACGCAGAAGTTCCAAAGCTACATGAAGAAATTATGTGACTACTCGTGGGCTTCCAGTCGAGTTTCTCATTGACGCAGACTTAACCAGTAAATATGTTCATTGTTATGATTAGTCAGCGTGTTCAAATGACTATACTTGATACTAATCCAAACATCATTTATTAACTTTTTCTATTTTTGTACTTGTTATATTAAATAGCAGCGACCGTTTTGAATTTTGATAGAATGATTATTATATTATCAATATATTTCAAGTCGGTCTTGCACTTAATTTTGCGTAGTATTTTAATTCAAGTTGTACTACCGAAGAAAATCGTTACCAACTGACCAACTGAATTGACATAACACTTATTTGTAAATCCTGAGTGTCCGGCTAAAATTTTGAATTTATTAATTGTAGCAGATATATTATACCAAAGTAAAACAAGGCGGGTTTCGTTTTGTTCGCTCACAACTTAAAAAACAATAATAACACTGCCTAAAATACGAGTTTCAAGGTATAAAACAATTTGCCGCAGATACATTGAATCCATGTATTACCTTCGTGAAGTACAACGATTCACTAGTTAAGACGAGTGCCTTAGATAATCTTAAAACTCTTAAATTATTGATAGAAAATCTATTTAGTAACCTTCTAAGATTCTGATCACTTTCATTTGCTTCTCTAAAAGAAATGATTAATTGATATAAATCAAATCGCCGTTGTTATTGATTGATGCATTGTTTTTAAATAATTAACTATTGCTGTTATAATATACAAGGAGGAGTTTTGTGGTCAGACAAGAATTAATGTTTATTCAATAGTTGGTGCGTGTGTACCAACAATCCTTAACGTATAATTGGTAATTCGATTTAAACCCGATGAAATAAAAAGTGTTCACTTCTACTGTGTAATATCATAAAAGTAAGTTTATTGCAATTTTAGTGTTAAAAATTAAGTCTTAAAAAGTTAAACGTATTTGAAATATCAAACGACTTCTATAGAAAACAGTATTGAGTATTGTAAGATTATCTTAGATTATTGTTAGATTATTAAGATTATCTTATATCTTAATCATGATATTCATGATAACGATTTACGAGAGAAAACCAAGCCCAAACTGACAACAGAGTATTTTAGGTAGCATTACTACCAATAGTTAATCAATGAAGCTGGTACTGTCAGGTTTTTTATATGAAATTAACCTGCACCTGTTTCCATCCAAGTAAACGTGCGTAAGTATTAGTAAATGGAATGATTAATACAAAGTACTTATAATTTATAAATAGCTAAAAATATTATGTGAACAATGTGAAGTTAGTTTCGGGTTCACTATCGATTTTGGGACTCTGTATTTCGTTTCGTTTCTAAACTTTCATACTTTTCATCGAATAAAGATGCCCAAGATACATAATACATATAAAGTACGTTCTCTTCTCTTACTCTTCAACTTCCACCGGTTCGGCCGGGAAATCTGGCGTTTCATCAGCACCATCAATTTCTGGGGGAGGATCCACAGGAGATTCTGGTTCTGGGGGAGGATCCACAGGAGATTCTGGTTCTGGGGGAGGATCCGCAGGGGCTTCTGGGGGAGGATCGGCAGGAGCTTCAGGGGAAGGTTCAGGGGGTGCTGGTTCATCGGTTTCAGTGTTTACGATAGCGGTAGAATGCTGAGTACCCTTTGAGGCAACCATTCGATCATCTATATTTCCATTTGAATTATCTGATTCTCCACAACCAACATCACTTTGCAGCATATTCCTCTTGTACTCATTTGCAAGTGCTATCATCTGAGTTGTCATATCATACATCCATATCCAAGCAGGAGCTAATTCACTTTCAGGCATACATTGGCCCTTGTCACATAAATTGCAAGGGATTGTTTCATTGCCTGATAAAGCATCAATGGGGACTATGTGCGGCTCCCGAACTTTATCAGGGTCTACGAAACATTTGTTAGTCTATTTTCAACATTACAATTACACCACAATCATAATCAATAATCTGCACACTGGGCTAGAAGGTGTACCTTGATTCTTACACGAACCATCCTTATCGGCATCTTGATTTTTTAATTCGTCTTTGATATCATCAGGAATTTTTTCTAAAACCCACGTTCCATCCTTCTCATATAGCACTGACTGCTCCGCTGTTTAAAGTATGGTTAAAATTTCATATTACTGCTAAGCCCTGTTGCTGGAATTCTATGTTTAATTAGTTTAATCAAAGAATATAACCAGAATCAAGAAACATGTAACTCCTTGTGGACTGGGAGAGATTGCGACTTTTGGGCTGCGTCTCTGGATCTTCTGCAGAAGGTTCTTCAATTTTAGGAAGGGACGCTGTAGGAGTTTTGGCTGCAGAAGGTTTTACACTAGGAGGAGCAGAAGTGACTGGAGGGTCTTCGGCTGGAACATCGTCTGGCTGAGCAGGAACTTCTGCTTCTGGTGGAACTTCTGCAGCAGATTCACTTGGAGGGACCTGTTCTGGCTCTGGCTCATCGGACATCCTGGAACTCACTACAACAAGGAAAGACTGAATTGGGTCAGTAGTCCTAATTTAGAGTTTAAACACAATAATTTTGAATAAGTTCATTTGTAATTTTTAGTATGATATTTCAATTTTTGAATTATTATCTTGGAAATGCTGCTCCATTACAAAAGGATGGTCAACAGTTTCCATAAAGATCC
>Ga0194135_10002542_pt1 | contig 11107 bp, 11 predicted proteins | sample LitLau_LLRF_2013_FD_134024 | JGI IMG/M metagenome (GOLD analysis project Ga0194135, IMG submission 134024) | Freshwater sediment microbial communities in response to fracking from North America - Little Laurel Run_MetaG_LLRF_2013 (version 2) | ecosystem: Environmental > Aquatic > Freshwater >... | reverse complement strand
TGGTGGTGGTGGTGGTCGGTGGTGGTGAATGGTGATGAAGAGGTACTGCACAAACAGACAGAAGATTTGGAGGATGAGGACCAACTTTCCTTGAAATGATTCAGTTGTTAGTGATCATTTCCCATCCAGAATCCAGAGTAGGGAATTAAGAAAGGAAACAAGTTGGCGAAGATGAGTCAAAGGCAGTTTCCATTTCCTCGCGTCTAATTTATGTGAATTGGAAATTTAAAACGAAATCCTGTTTTCTGCTGCAATTGAAAAGGGACATTGGGAAGAGACGTGTAGCTTCCAGCGACCTTTGAGAGTTAGTCCTGAATTTTAATGTTGTGCGGAGTAATTATTATTTTGGGTCCTTAATAATTAGCTATTGAAAATCAATTCCACTTTTCTTCACTCCAACTAGTCAAAGTTATTGTTTTTTAGCTTGTCAAATGATGAATGCTGATTGGTCCCTCCGCTTTGTTCCTCTCTGGTCTCTTGTAAGGACTTTAGTTAATTTCCTCCTCGAGTCAATAAATGCGTGTGTCTGTGTGAGTGTGTGTGAGTCAATTTGGAAAAAGTGGCTCGGCCAGTTTAAAAAAAATGGAAGACTCCCAGTCCCAGTTCGAGTGTGTTGATGGAGCGTTTTTGCCAGGGTGGTTGGGATTTGGAATGGAAATGATGATGGAGGATGAAAAGATGAGCAAGGGAGGATTCCTTCCTTTTTTTTCTCCCTCTTCCCTCATCAAATAAATAAGCACTGGAAAGTGGAAATGCAATTCTTCTTGGGCTTCGGAGTGCACTACTGGGATAATTGCGGCGGTATAATTCCAAGGCACTTGTCAAAATTGCTCAATGTTGCTGCCTAAATCTCTGGATAAGAATGGAAGAACTGTAGCCGTATTCTCGTAAAAAGGAGGTTTCCTTTCGAAATGGAGTCGACTGGAGTCTGGATTCGTTATGATTCCCTGCTGTCGCGGCGGAGTTTGGATGAGTCTGTTGAATTGTCAAAGTCCTTGGACCTTTTGAAACTGCTGAATTGTGCTTCTGATTGGTAAAGTGATGGGAAATTAGTTGATGATGAGGAGAAGGATGTTGACATTCCAAGACGGTTCAAGACAATGGGCTATAAAATTCTGTTTAGTCTTTTAGTTAATTTTTAACACTTGGACTCCGACTCCACTGTGCGGCGTTGGCGGTGACGGTGACGGAGCGATTATTCTAAGAACGCTCAAAGTTACCTTTAATAGAAATCAAATGTGAAAATAGGGTTCTTTGACTTGAGCATTATGTTTTTGGCTTGATCCCAAATTTGAAATTGAAATGACACTCTTTCGAATTTGAAAATGAATGAGTTTAGACCAAGGGAATTGTTTGTGACGGCGGCGTCGGGTTCCGGGTTCCCATTTCCAGCACTTCCACCTGCACCAAACCACTCACTCACGACGTTTACGCCCGAGTTTCTCCGATGAGCGTAATAGGGAGGAACAAGTAAGCGTTTCAGCGTTTCCTGGATCGGAATTGGTGGAATGGGCCTGATGCTACGTCTGTTCTGAGCGTGAATGTCATTTCGTGTCATATAATAAGTAGAGAATTGTTGAGCAATTGCCAAAGCAGTTTACTACTGATTAGGGATTTGCTCAGAGAGTAGTAACCTGTCCTTTGTGTGTTTAATAAGGGCTACTGTAACTGTAGGGCAGGGCTACGGGATTTGTTTGACTTGGACAACTGGTTACGGCCTGATAGGAGGAACTTATCGAGTCCACTTTAAAGTAAACACTGGAAGCGATTGAGTATCTTCCGTCCCTCTTAAACCTAAACTCGTCTTCCTTACCCCTTACTCCATACTCACTCACTCACTTCTTTGCTTCAACTAACTTGGAAGTTTTAAGGCTTGAGAGGTTTTTGTGGGAACCAAAAAGAGCAGGAGTGGAACAATTACTTCGTTTCGTCTGTAGTCTCCTAAGTCTCGTCGATGATCCTCCTGTGGAAGGCATGAGAAAGATTCAACTAAACTCCCCCATGGATCTACGATCTAACTGGCAAAACACCAATCCTCAATGGAGCCCAGAAACACCCTCACTTCCACTTACTTTTACCAGTACCGCATAAACCCAAGTCTAGGGTTAGGAATATGAATAAGGATGGATGCGGACCCGGAGAGGTACTTTTCCCCTGAATGCTCTTCTTAGGAAGGTAAACAATGAGCCAAGTAGATTTGGAAGGAGACCCCGACTCCGTCTATGCGTAGACTCTGTAGAGCAATGAACGTCGAGCAATCATCGTCCTTAGAACGACATGCAAAGGATTTTTAAGAGGGACTTTGCTCCCTTTTAGAACTCAACAAAGGGAACATACGAACACTCGGAAATTTGATGAACAAAAAAAAAAAACAAGGAACCCTTGTCAATTGCTATCCTCAAAAATGTTGGCTGCGTCCACATGTAACAATGTGCATTTGTTTCGTCTTGTTTAATTATCAGTAGCAGTGACACTGGATGTAGCTTTTAATTGAAAAAACTCCAAAATTCATTTAGCATCTCTTGAAATGCTCCAAAATTGGAAGGCGTGGCATGTTTAATTTCGGCAATAACTCTGACACGTAGCCAGCCTTGGCCCTTGACCCAAAACTGACTAAAATGTTGACACCTAATCACAGTAGCATAGTTTCCTGAAGTGTGATATGTATTTTTCTTTAAAGGATTATAGTTATCACGGCTGCACAATTTCATTTTGATTGAACGGAATTGAAATTTAAATTTGAAATAATAGTCAAATGTCATAAGCTAGACGCCGCTCTCAACTTTGAGATCATATTCAGAAATCATTTGCAGTTGTGAGTTTTCAGTTAGAATATTTCTAATCGGCAAAAACAGATGGCTTGATGTGGGATGTGACATTATTACTCTCCCTGTCCTCAAGCATTTTTTAACTTTTATATTAATTTTTCATTGAATCAGGGGACTCCGGCTTCTTTTTTTTCAGTATCAAATTGCAGAAAATCTCATGTCTACCAAATGTCTTGCCTTGTTTTCTGGGATTATTTCTTCCTTGAGGGCAATTTATTTATTTCTTCCTTTTTTTTTACAAGCAGTTCCGATTTCTAACTTTTGTTCATGGTTTGTTCATCTTTTGGGTACCTTCTCCCGGATTATGGTTTAACAGATGAAAAATTAGATCTTTCAAAATAGTCTTTGCCTATTAACTTCGACGGGAGAAAAGATGATTTTACTTAAGATTTTCCGAGTCATTATTAATGTTTATTTCTTTATTTGTGGTTTTGCAGGGAAAACTCAAGAGAACGGGAATTTATTGCAGACTTTATTGCAAGGACTCCAAATACAAGTGGAGAGCGATTGGCAAATTGGCTTCAGCCCGAGTCCTTTGTGGAGCCTGAAAAATGCGAGGTAACGTCAAATGTGAAGCAGGGTGTTTTTTTCCTATGTGGCTTTGTGTCGTTGATTACAAGGGTCTCCTCCCCTGTCCGCCTCTAGGATTGGGTAGAAGGAATTTATATAAAAGGATCTCTGATGAAGATGAATTGACCTCATGAACTTCCCATTTGAGTTTTGACTCTTAACTGAATGAGACTCTCTGACTTACTTTGACACTACTATTTGAGTGGCAGAGAATTAAGAATTGAGCAATTGCGTCTGGAAGGGTTAGTTTTTTTTTTTAATGGAATACTTCCGTTCAGTTTTGGACTTGCCGCACACTCCAGGCCGATTCCGCGCAAGTTTAAATGATCCCATTTAATTTGGACCTCGGAAGTGCGTGAAAGGGCATTGAGTCCATCCGTTTCCTTGTGCTCTGTAGAGTACGTTTGTTTTCTCCAATAAAAAAATGAATACCCTCGGGATTCATCTGAAGTTAAGACCCGGACATGAAAAGAAATTACAGGCCTTCGGGTCTGGGTCTGATGACACGGGACGATGGGGGAGTTTGACCTGGATGAATGGATGTCAATATTTTGATTTTTCTTTCTAAGGTGATTTTACCCAAGGAGAAGTTGAGGCGGGGAAGACTTGGAACTTTGACGTTTGTGACTCGAGACCAGTATGGAGAGAGCGTGATGTCGCCGAGTCTTGTGGTATGGAATCTACATTTTGAAACAAATAAACTTAAATTAAATTTGAAAAAAGAATTCCACTGTTTCGAAATGTAGATTTAAAGAATGTGGGGGTGGGGACTAATTAATTGGGAATTTCAATTCTTTCATGGCAGTGGTCGTGGCGGGGATTATAGTGGGGACGGAATTTGTGAAATGTATTTCCTAATGAGAAGGGCAGGGAAAGGGAAATGTAACCTGTTGCTGGGATTTAATCAAGGGTGAAATCTTCTTTCCAGTTTTAATCCAGTTTTAATGGGAACTGTCAAATGCAACGTTGAGATTAACTTTTGTTTTTACTACCCCTGAACAATGAGCAATTATTATTGTGGGGATGCGTACAGGAGTTTTGAGAGATTGGAAGAAAGAAAGAAGATCATTCATTATAAATTAAATCTTTTTTTGTTATAAAAATGTAAATCTCAACTTAACTAGGTACGACTACGAGCAGAGATAAGAAATGTTAAATGGCAGAGAATGAATGATGAGGAGAGTAAATTAATAAATCCTGGTTTGCTGTGAACAATCAACAGGTTGAGATAAAAGCGAGTCCACTTCGCAGTTCCCAGCAGCAGCAGCAGAATTCCAGACAAACGAGTTCCCAGACAGCTTTCACTCGAAGGAATTACAATATGCCGGGTTTTCTCCCTGGGACCAACGCAATCCCTGAGACACCTTTTGAGGCAACGGTGAAGGACAAGATGAGATACCAGTCAATCACCATGATGAAGGTAAGGGGAAAATTAATAATCAAAATTAATCATATTCCTCCAACCAGGGACGTTACTATTGTGCTGATGAGATGAATTACCGGGAACCGTCATTAACTTCTAATGAGGGACATGACTATACTGCAAAATAATCCTTTCCTACAAAATTAATACTTACTTTTTCCAAATCAATTAAGTGGTTCCACAATGATTTAACACCCGTCCATACTTTTTAATTGAAATGTAGGAATATGAAAACTACTCCTTTGAAGAGCTCCGACTCCTGTCACCAATTTCTAAACGGAATTCCGAGTCCATGTTGATTCGTGACAACAATGATGGGACCTACGCCGCATCTTGGTGTCCACTCTTTGTAGGCTCATATCATCTCTCTGTCACCGTGGATGGATATGCCGTCCCACAGGTGAGAAGTACTTTTGCATTTATTACAATTCCAATCAGTTTTGACCTTGACTTGAATCAACCCCAGACTAGTGAGCTCATAATTTTTTTTAATCTAAAAATCCACATTGTCTCAACCTGTTAAGATTCTCAATGACATGAAATTGGATTTTTGTGGTGACCGCATGCGGAATTTTGTGATTCTTTTTACAATTTTCATTCATAGAGGAAGGGAGTGAGGGTTGTGAGAATGAATGAATGAAAGATGGGATGATGGGGAGTCATTTGGAGGAGTTTGATAAATTACTTCTTGGATAATCCCAAAGTGGTTCTCTGCAGAAGATCATTTTTGATTCCACGTCTCTCCATCCCTAAAATCTACTCACTCGGAGTGAGTAGTGGACAAAAAATTAATGGGGAAGCAGAATTTCCGTATTCCGTGTCTCATGTTAGGTTACCCAGCCATTGCGGTCTTTGCAGAAAGGGAAATTGGCAGAGCAATCACATATCTTTTCTCCTTTCTGGTTTACAAGATAAGCTCAAAGTAATCTTAGGGTTAGGGCGGAAGGGAAACATGTGAATGTCAACATTGAGATGAAGTTTAATGCTCTCGATCTCCAATTTGTTTAATTCTAAATGCCGCAATGCTCAAATACGATAAGTAGTTTTCTGGGTTTGAAGTTTTATTTTGAATTTTAATTTGATTTTTTGTTGTTTTTAATGTAGATTTCTGCTATAGAAGTTGAAGAAGCTCCAGACGGTCCGCCGTCATTTTCCAAACGGAATGAAGACAATTCAAAAACAGTTCCGTGCCGTATCACTTATTCCAACAAGCGGAAATTCAAGGCAAGAGCGGATGATTCCTCTGGACTCCGAATCCGGGATCATCCTACCCTCCAAAGTGAGCAGTTGGGCCTAATTCCACTCAATGGGATTGTGACTTTTGTTCATGAGGTTCACAATGATGATGGGATTTGGCTGAAATTGGACGATCCTTCATTTCGGGAGTATTGCAAGCATGCGAATGCATTTCAACGGGAGGGGTGGTGTCTTCAATTTAATCAACATCTCGGTAAAACTTTCTTATTCCCATTGAAACCGCCTAAACCACTCCCAGGGGTCCAATCAGATTCCACCGTCAGAAAATCTACAGAATCTCCATCATCCACCACAGAAAACAGGTAGGAATTGATTAACTGAATTCAAGATATGACGGACACGGAAGTGGGATTATGACATGGGAATAGTGACATTGACATGCTAGGACAAGCTATATGCTGCCTGCTACACTTAAACAGTTAAAATTAAAATAAGGTCAACTTAATTTGGAGCAACTTGGGTTCGATTTGGATGGCACAAGCGGTGTACGTGCCTAAAGTGACAATTTAAAGAATAATTTATTAATGACGTCCCAACTTGACACTTTCAAGCCTTCCTGGATTGGCTAATAAAAAAAAAAGCCAACGATGAGTAGAAAGTAAGCACACAGAAGAGAAGAATATTAATTTGTCCCTTTTGATCTCGTTTTTTTTTTTGCAGCAATAGTGCCAAGGCTCTTCGACTCAATGGTGGCCAAGGAGTCTACGTTGTGATTCAAGCTGGAGTTTCTCCTCATAACATCCGCCAACGCCCCTGTCTCCGCTCTCCAGGGATTGGTATTTTACCAGTTGGAACAAAGTTAGAAGCCGTGGATGAGGTTAGACGAAGCAATGAGAAAAAACTGCAATTTGACATTTGCTGAGTGACGATTTCTTCGTGTCTTTTCAGTGTTACAATGGGGATGGCTTGTGGCTAAAGTTGGACAGAGCTACACAGAAACGATATGGTTGCGCAAAGGAAGGAGAGTCTTGGGCACTGGCTGTTGGGCTGGGGGATGTCGTCTACCTTCGTAAATGTGACAGGAAGACCGGTAAACTTGTGTAGTAATTAATCGAATTTAATCTTATTCTGCTGCTTGAGCTTAATTTCTCAATTATTATTAATTAGGTGAAGGACCACCTGGTTTCGATTTTTCTGAGGCTTCTCGTGTCCCTCAAAATGTTTATCAAAACTCAATGCCACCGCTTATTAGATTTGGATTGGCAGAGGGTCAGCAGGAAGTCGAAGATGGGAAATATGATAATGACGCTCTGGAAGAGGATCCGCATAATTTTCATATGGAAAATGTTCAAGGCAAAATTGAACCGCCAGTTACGATAAAACCAAGCTATGAAAGGACCCATGGCCAGAATTCTCCAAAGTGTGCAAATTCGGAAGCATGTGAAGATGCTCCGAAAGGAACTGGGAGGTCAAGATCCTCCTCAACATTTGGCGCTTTGCAGAAATGGCTCCAGATGAGTACAGAAAGTTTAGCCGGGGGTTCTCATGGACAATCCACATCATCCACCGGAGGAAAATCATCCCAGTCGATGTTACAGGCTTCAAAATCATTTGTGAAAGATGGGATTAATGCGTTGAGCAGTTCCTCCTAACAGTCTCCTGTGGCAGCCATTCTTACAAATTCAGCGACGCAAACTTCGCCAGATCCGGAGCGACTCCCACCTCCTCCTCCTCCCGCTCCACTGGAGTTCCCAAAAGTTCTTCAATTTAATATTGGAACGTCGCTCGAATTCCCCTTAGCAAAAAGTACCTCTTATGAACCGCAAAAATTGAAAGGGAACGAGAAACGGAAATCCCGAAGTCAGACACGCGGGAGTGGTCGAGATCGAAAGCCGTCCAAATCTCCAAGACCAGACGGGGAGAAGACTTCGTTGGTTCCAGGAGCAACGTAAAATACTTTTTTCAATTTTACCAATTTGTGAAACTACGTCTCCAATTTAACTGAATTTCTTGTATCATAATTATTTATGAATTATTTTATTTTCCAGCGGCTCCTCTACATCCACAGTGAAGGAAGCAATTGCACCAGGAGATGCTCAGAGTGTCCGAGCCGTTTTTGGAACTGTGATGTGGTATGCTGCAATTATCCATGATGCCATGGCCTCTGCTTCCTACTTGAAGTTTATTCAATCCACGGATAAGTCCCATGCCCCACTTGAAGGTCGAAATTCAACCTCAATGACAAATTCAGTCCCAGCAAAAATCCCCAAAAGAAAGGCTACGTGTTTGGGATCGGAAAACTCGCATGGTGTGGTGCTTCGACGACGATCCTCACCCGGATGTGACAGAACTCCATCCCAACGACATTCCATTGAAGCCAGTTCATCCCCGTGGCTCCTTAATACAAACCCTACAATGGCTTTGGAAGAACTGGAATTCTTATCTCAAATGTTACCCAATGGTCGGGGAATGAGAGAAAATGTTCCAAATCCGGAACAGGACGGTGTTCAAGTCCCGTCCTCATTAGGAACGAATGGTGGGGACGTAAGGAATGAGACCAAGAGACCACCCGCGGCTGTAGCAGCTCTCCAAAAGATTTGGACCCACATCAAGAAAAATTGTAACGAAGCACTTCTCCAAGAGTTATTTCGTGGTCTCCGGTACAAGATGGATGGTCCCATGAAGCCGGGAAGTGTCAAATCCAAGCGAGATCGAAAGAGTGGTAAGGGAAGTTTCCCGTGCGATTCTGAAGGGTCTCATAAAAATAGAAAGGAGAAACCAAAAGAGATTCAGGCCATGGGACGAAGTTTTCTAATGGATGATGAGGAAGAGGGAGGAGAAGCGGAGTTCTCTGTCACGGATCAATGTGAAGTCTGCCAAGTTCGGTTTAGCCGGAGAGGGAAATCACGGTGAGGACAAAGCTAAAGCATTTATTAATTTCTTGAATTATGAAAGAATTCCCTTGATTCTTCCTAGGTCAGTGCCCCCTAAATTCTTAAAATTTGTTACTTTAACTTTAGGAAATCATATTTTGGATTGTCAACACTCTGTGACAACTGCGTGGATTCCCAGTTGAAAGTGAAGCGTCAACAGTCTCATCAAGGAAGTGGTTGCAGAATTGTTGGGGCGGATGAATTCCTTCTCCAATCCCTCCCTCCTACTAATATCCACGCCTCCATTTTGAACAATGCTCTCTTCCTACTCCAAATGATCAACACTTCTCCAGGCGGATTCTGTCAGATCTCAACTAAGGAGAATGGAACACCTCTAATTTTCCCAATCGGGGATACGTTCTCTTCTTATGAGGCTCTCGGGGTGACCCAGAGTCAAATTGAAGGCAAAGAAGATTTCACAGGATCGAAACCTGATTTGACGGCAATCGAGGCTGAGGAATTTACGCCAGAGGACAAAGTAATGTTGGGGAATCTTTTGTCGGCCGGGATTGGGCGGGATTCTACTTTCCCTCCGCCTCCTAAGGAAGAACCACAGATCCGACGGAGGAAAGCAAGTAATGGGGACCATCCCATTGTCCTAGGTATATCATTTCAGACCTACTTGTAGAATAGGGAAACAAATGTGAGCGTTTAGTTGGAAAGAGTTGAAAATTGATTAATTAATTGGGTTTTCTTGTCTTAGATGAGGATTTGGGAGAGAACTTGCTGAGTAGACCATCCGCTGCTTTGCAAAAGTTCTTGGACAACACCGTTGAGCACGGAGAGAAGGAAGCCTTGTCCAAACTTTGTGGAAACGTCATTTCCTTTGTTTCCGAGAAACATGATTTAATTGCATTAAAATTATTTCTATTTCAAACCATACGGAAAGTCACTTGTCGCTCCTATGGAATGCAGGTACAGTGAATAGGATTTCTCAGCTTACAAATAATCTTGAAGCTGTGCTGGAAGCCTTTAATTTCTGGATTATTGCTTAGACTTTGGCGTGGTTGTTGCGTAATGTAAGCCAACCAGCGGCTCTTCATGACTTGTTTTGGTGGTATGCATCCACAGTAGAGCCAAAATCAGATCAGCCAGATATGAAACAGGTGAAAATATGTCTACCCTTTCCTGTGGTAAACCTAAAGATTTGCCCTTTAATGGTTAATTTTAATTGGTAATTTATAGGATGATGCGGATGATGGGTGGTGGCAAATCCGAAGTCATCCACTGGCCGATTCTCCATCCACGCTTTTCCCAATCCTCTCCGAGTCCTTTTACGTCTTGCTCCAAACCATGTCAGACATTATGAAGTTCTTGCCCATTGGATCTCCACTCCTTGAAATGGCAGTCAAATGTTGGGGAGTTTCCTTTTCACGAAAAGATCATCGATTCCTTCACAAGTAATTTTTTGAGTCAGATTGAAATGTAAGGTTATACGGTAAATTTATAACTTCGTATTTTGAATTGACAGATGCAAGATATTTCGAAACTTGAGTAAAATCATGTCACAGTTTGATGGAGAAACGGAATGGTCCAAATCCAGCGTCTCTGTTGACTGTCATGATGGAGAGAGTGAAAACTCCGTGGAGCTGACTACTTGTTTCGTAGATTTAATCCCTCATGCGGAAGTGAAAGTCTCAAGTCGAATTGCTCTTTGCTCCAGTCTTACGGATGATTCCACTGAAACGTTTTGGGAGTCTGGAGATGATGATAGGTGATTGGGTCTACTGATTTACTTCTAAAGTAAAAAAAAAATTGGGATGTGGAAATTCTTCGTGTAATTTATCCTGTTGTCTTTTGTTTTGTAGTCGGACGAAGCATATCCTTATCACAAGTCAGTCGGAAGCTCAAGTTCGCGTGGCAGCCATCTATTTGGACAATGTGAAAGACAATCTCTACAAAGTGACTTCCATTTGTACCAAAGTAGGAACACGAGTAGATGATTGTTCAATCTTTGGTGCCGTAGATGTTGATCCTAAATTCGTCGGCTGGATTTGGTTTCCAATGAAAGGTGAGTTTTCGGACATTCAGACATCCTTGGATTGACATTTGGTTTCTTTATCAGCTTATTTGTTTATATTTTTCCTAAAAATATATAGATCCATCAATCCAAGTAGTCCGATTTGATCTCAAAGGAGCCGATTCCAACATTAGAG
>Ga0194135_10002541_pt1 | contig 11108 bp, 7 predicted proteins | sample LitLau_LLRF_2013_FD_134024 | JGI IMG/M metagenome (GOLD analysis project Ga0194135, IMG submission 134024) | Freshwater sediment microbial communities in response to fracking from North America - Little Laurel Run_MetaG_LLRF_2013 (version 2) | ecosystem: Environmental > Aquatic > Freshwater >... | reverse complement strand
AGCCAAATGATTCATTCTGTTTAATGCGCGCGCATGGCGCGTTGTCGAGTAGCCGTGGTTGGGGTTGGGAGAAGTCAAGACTTGGGATTGGAGGGGGAAAGTTGACACATGGTGACAACATGCAAAAAATATAAGGTATGAGCCAAGATGGATGAAATTTGAAGAGATATCTACGCGCCGTAGCTGGCCATATCAGCTAACAAACATGGTAGATATTTGAATTCCAATGGTGCGGTTCGCCCTTAAATCCACACAAGCAAGCTTAAACAAAGAGAAAGAATGAGATGTTGATTTTTACTGTCGCTCTAATTGTGTGAGTTAATTTCCCCCGCGTCTGGAACCTTTCCCTCAATAATTCAGATGACTCATAGCTTTGGCTGTCCTCATTAGTAGTGGCGTGTTTTTAAAAGAAAACGGAGTCGGAACGACATAATCGACGTAATGTCACGGGAGGGAACTGTTTCCCCTAATTCCTGTTTGCTAATTAGCTTCTCTGCTGCAATTCAGTTAGAGAGGGAGGAATGTTAGTAAGGCGGAGTTTGTGCTGCCTGTTGGTTGGCTTCTACACGGTGTGCAGATGCTCATTTGCTTATGGCAGAAACCAAGGTTAGCGTTGCGCCATTCTTACACATTCGAGCTCGTACTTGAAAGTTCAGATATCACTATATCAGATATGGACAGAATAGTTAATTCTTTCCCCGAATCAAAGTTATTGCAGAAACCTAAGTCAATTTATACTTTCTGCCCAAATGTGGCTGCCTCGATCAACGTAGCCCATGAAACGCGTTTGTGTCTAATCGGTACTCGGTTCCAATGGGCTAAAAATAACTGCCGTCTTCATTTTTTTATTTGTCTGGAGTGATTGACCTTGCGAAAGTAGTTTGGTAGGAGGTATATTTATACATTACGTGTTAACACTTGGGATAGAAGAAGTTTTCCCTACTGCCCAGAATTGCAGTAAACCCTGCCCGTACGTCTGTGATTGGCGGAAGGGGAGTGGTGAGGGTAAGCTGTGAAATGTAGATTCTTATCCCATGGGAAGAGTGTGCCCTCCATTTAGTCGGATGTGAATTTATGTTGTTAAAGTTGAAGGGCATTTCCGTTCCTACGAGGTCTAGGAGTGTGGCCTCACACAGCCGCCGTGCTACACAGAAAGTGGAAAATTCCCAAAAGAGAAATTAGGAAACCATAGCTTTCAGATCTCTCCAGATATCCCTCATTTCCAAACGGCATACAATGGGCAAGGGAAGTTGTGGCGCATTCATCTCGAGAGTTTACTAATGGAATGACCATAATGAAAAATCCCCTGCTTCTTGTTTCCTCCAATTAAATATTCCTCTCTGGAAGGTTAGAATTCGATGAGCCAGGGCGTGATGGCAGGGGGAAATTGAGACTGGAGCGATGCGGAAACTAGGGCATGCAGAGGAGTGAGTGATTAGATGTATAATGTTTAAACCTGTGCGATATCCCTTGAATTGGAATGAGGGCGTGAGACAAGAATTAATCCAAACCATTCTTCACTTTCATCCTAATTGAGAAGAAGAGGTGAGGTGGGTATGGGTTGGATGTAGTTAATCTACACTTTCCTCCTTTGTTATTCCACTCCTCACCCTTCTTCCAGAAAGCTTCTTTTGTTCTACCGGCTGCTATAGGATGAACTTTAAACTTTATTATTCCCCTCTCAATCATAATGAAATCGTGACAAAGTAAAAGGAGAACCGCAATTCATTTCGGGATCCCCAGAAGTCATAATTTCAAACCTTCAACCAAGGAATGTCTGTCAATCAAAAAATTCAGTGGAGATTGCAAGTTTTCTAGTTAAAGAATTTGGGAGTTGAAGTTTCCAAGAGCTTGAAGTTCTGCAAGTTTACTTTTCATATTTCTCGCGTAGGGCCCTCCTCATCCTCTTTGCCTTTTAAACTAAAGGAACGAAAAAGCATTACTTCGTTCGTTTTCATTTTTGTTTTGAAAACGATCAGTTTTCGTCGTTTCTTTTTTTTTCCAACAGAAAACGGAAACATATATCTCGCAATTCACCGTTTTTTGTCTAATTTTTACCATTGTTGTTCGTTATTGCTTTCACCGAACGACAACAGCCCTATTCCCCTTCAGAGCATTTTGGCCTGAAGTTTGAGAATTATTTCAGAAACCGAAATGCTAAATTTTAGAAGAGTAGACAGAGAGGTTCTTTTCATTTGATGATTTCTGTGATACGTGCGGAGATGATAATATTTCTCATTCCTAAACGAGCATTTCTAATTTTTTTCTCTTCCTCACCCTGTGAAATTTGATTTGAGCGGCTCTCATCCGAAGTGAAAAAATCCCAGCCGTGTAAATATAGGCCAAGTTTAAAATTTCCATACCATAATTACTTTCTCTTATAAACCAACTTTCCAAATTATAAAGCAGTGTCGTTTAGTCCTTTTAGTTCAAATTTAACTTGGTATGTGTGAAGGTGTGCAGGGATTTGAGGTTCTTTTCGTTCAATTGTGGAGAGGCTTAGCTCGGGTTCTGCGAGGCCTCCAGGCCCCGTGATTAAGAATGAGTGGGAGAGGAACCCTTGAGTGTTTATTGGCGGGCGTTTTGAAAAGTGAAGTGGAGTCGCCGTGCCGTGTTCAAAGTCTTGGAATGACTCCAATCACGGAAGAGAATTTTTACAATTCCAAGGAAAACGGAGGGACAACGCCTTTTGAGCATCCATTTGAGTCTTATAGACGGAAAAGACTTTCTCGCATTTGGCAGTTGAGACGCCGCTCCTTTACGCACTTTGAATTGGAACGAGTAGATGGGGAAGTGGGGGCGGGTTCCGGAACCTTTGACAGGAATGCCCTCTTCCACCACCACAATGTAAGAAATGGGAAATGAGTGGAAATTTGTGTCATAATTATTCGAAAGGTGCAGAATTTATGCTAAGATTCTATACGAGATCCTACGGAATGACTTTTGCCTGACATAATTCCTTGATTGATATCCACTTTGACAAGAACAAGGTTCTTTTTATTACCAACGGTGTTTCCCTATAGGGAATTCAAATTGTATTGTCTAAGAAAGCTTTTAGTGGTATCAGATTAAAGAATATCTTCCCACACTCGTGTCCTCACCCACCTTTTTGTCAACACACACGCACCGCAATTACTCGCTTCGCTCTTCTTTCAAGTCTCAAGCGTCACTCTGCTTTCTTTGTAGGAGTTCCATCCAGGGGGGACCGTCTCAACTCAGAATCGACAGGAAGCGGGAAGTTTTGAAGAAGAGGAGCGTGAGGGAGGGAGGAAGTGGGACGATGAGGATGGGTCGCAATCAGATGAAGGAACATCCAATCAGGGCTCCTCTACTCATCCGGAAGATAACATAAGTCTACCAAAATCCACCAAAGGTTCATGGAGTAGTGGGAAATCCATCAATCCTACGGAAACGTAAGCAAATTCTCCTTATTCCAATTATGCAACGCATCAATTTTTTTTCTTGAAATTCGAAAGACCAGAAATGCTAAAAGATTTCATATATAATCAAAATTTACCAGAGCGACTTTTTGTTAGAACGCATTTGGGATGAGCACTATAAGAGAACCGAGCGGGAGATTTCGAGTTTACTATTTTGATTAATTTGTAATAATGTACGCATGTTATAATAATTATTACATAATACACTAGGCTAGCATGGGTTGAAGGTTTCGTAATTTGCTGTCCCGTTTCCGGCGGAGCGAGGAGGAATTTAATATCCCTCGTCGTGGGTTCCCCTCCTTCCGAAAGTGCTCCCACTTCCCCATCTGACTTTCGTGAAAGTCGAGAAAAGAATCTGAGAGAGAGAAAGTGTGTGATTGATTATTTGTGGACGGAACAAATGAGCCGCCTGCTTCCTTACTTCCTACATCCTAACGTCTTCTTGATGAGAAGAGAAGTTTTTAAACTCTTTCTCAATTTATACGTCATTATGAGGGCTGCTCCTGTGATGGAGAAACGAGGAATGATGAGGCATGGGAAGCCGTGACAGGAGAGTCGACTTTCTCTTTTCCAAAGGAGATGCCCTTTAGGTTCCGCATATTCATGAGATGCGGGAAGAGGCGCCCTCCTGTTCTTCTGCGCAAGAGACATTATTAGACCCCCAAACTCAACTTGGCATCACTTGCAATTATAATGAGAATTTAATGACAAGTTTTCTTTAGGATCGTAGCGCCGAGACCTGAGTGTGGTGATTTGGATGGGCGGAAGCGCGGCTCCAAATTAAAACGAAGACAAGCCTACTACAAAGAACGGAAACAGGTAAGAAGCCCATGCATATTTTTGATTTCTCCAGCCACTAGACTACTACTACACCACCAGCAGGGTTGAATATATTGAGACCATGTCAATGCCGTCCAAAAAAAAGTCAGCAGGAGAAAGGAACGCTTTGAGAAGGAAATGTAACGTATTTATAACTCTCCGTGCCTCCCATTCTTTCCCTTGTCTCTCTTCCCTTTCCGTGCCTGGTAAAAGCTCTCAACCAATATCAACAGCACTCAGCAGCAACAACACCAAACCAGACATGAAAGAAAGTCTGGAGCCTTGAAGGCTGATGCCCTATATTGGGCAATTCAGCCCAATCAAAACGTACCAGCACGTCACGTTTATTCCCATCTCCTGTATTGTGTAACAAGGATTGAGAATTAAAAATACGGAATTATATAAATTCAAAATCAGGAGTTAAAAGTTTCGCTGAGCGTTTTTGCGGCAGGGAGAGAACCCAAAAAGGCCGCAGCAGTCCATAGACGGCCAGGCAGAACCTCTCGTTATGACCGTTCCTCCCCAGTTTATCTTCCATTGCGAACTATAATGAATTTTGAAAATTCCCTCCTGGAAACCAACATGCATTTCTGGAAAGTGGCCGAAGTGTTGAGTCTCACTTAGACTGTTTTAAAGATGTTGGTTTGGTTGAAGCATTCGGCGCCGTTTTCTTTGTGAGAGGGTGAAATAAGTAATTTCATAAGCTCGCGCTATACTCATGCAAGTGCGCCCTCTTGTTCAAACAAAGAAATTTCCCAATTACCTTTGACATCTCGACATCTGAGAAGAGGTTGTAGCATACTCTCTTGATGTATCGGATTTGAGCCTTACTGTTGGCTGGAATTTTTTTTCAACGGAGCTGCCATGCCTTTGGGAAGGTTAAACAGGTCCCTACTCCGCGCTAACACGGGCTCGTTATGCACATGCGTCTGATTAGACAAATGCGCATCAGCTACCGTCCGGCCGAGATGATTTCACCGTTTATAATAAAAGAATAGAAAAATGCGACGCGTGTGTGAGTTTTCAGGAGACATGGAAACGGAGAGGCAGCGAATTAAAAAAAAATTATGATGATTAAAATGCGACGCCATAGCTTCTGGTGAGGAACCCAAAGCGTCGGGTTGATCTTTCCCTCAATTTCATCTCCGGGGCTTAGATTTTGTACTTTAAATTCATATTTAGAGATTAGAGGGTTATGATAATGAGAATCATATCAGACCTACCCGTCAGGGATCACATAGAAAAGGAAATTAAAAAATTACGGTCCGCCTTAGCCATAGCGAACACCTGAAGAGGTGATAGAGTTTGCAAAAGAAGATTTTTCCGTGGTGAAGCCGATAGATTCTTGAGTTGAGAATCACATATTTTATATTATATTAGTCTGACCAAACTCCAGTAATTAATATATTCTGTTCAAGAGTGCATTGGGGCCCGGGTACCCCAGTAAAGGAGCACATAAACCCAGTACCAATCCTAACAGATCTTTTCTAATAATAAGCAAAGTGAACAAAATCCCAAGAATATCTCATCGCATCCCAAGTTTTGGATTTGGGATGATGATGCTCGAAATTGGAAACAAAAGGATTTAAGAGTTTTCTAATAAATAAGTTGGAGAGCTTTTGATCTCCATCATATCCGAGGCGTTCTTTAGGGAGAGAGGAGAAAAGATGATAAGTTTTTTCTCTTCTTGTTTTCACTTTCCCTATTGAGGCTTAAAAGTCCTCTCCCCGCATTTCTCTCTTTTCTTTCTCCAGAAATTCTCCTTCCCCAACAGCCTTCACTCTCCGAGTGTCTCACAGTCTCAGTTGGAACACTGAACGGGGAAGAAGGGATTCTGCCGGCGGATTTGCCTTATATACGAGGAAACGCCTGGATTAGGTTTGGCTCTGGGCCATTTTTGACGCTCCTCTACTTTCTCCACACAACTTTTGTGAATACCAATACACGTGTGTGCCTCGGAAATTTCTCCTTAAATTAAAAAAAAAGTTTATCAATTATTCTTCGCGCGGGCTTTCAATTAGATGGGATCGAAATTTGTTCTAGTCGTGTGAGGAGGAACGCATAGGCAGGGAAACATTACCATTTCTCGGAAAGACACCCAACTTGGTTTCAAAACTGAATCAAGTTTTCCCTATTGTGTTACATTGCGAGTTCGAGGGGAATACTTTCGGAAGCAGAACCCCAACCGCAGAACTGAACTTTGGATTCTCCTAAACTTGTGACGACACGCCTCCTCAAAATTACCACAAAAGTCGGAATAAAATCTATAAAGGAACCCAATGCAAACAAGCTTGAGTTTCCAGTTTTACCAGGAATTTTGGCCGTCTGGGATTTCCTCCCGCAGTAGTGGACACTGGTCATTTTCCAGGAGATGATTTCTCGCCATTCCCAAAGTGTCCCCCGTAATGTTTTCTTTGGCTCGAATATCACCGCCGCCGCGTGATGGTGAAGGGAATCTTTTCAAATTCTCCTCTGAATTCCACGCACTTCAAGTGAGAGTGAACTGAAATTGGCCTTTGAAGGGGAGTGCCCTCCCTTGGGAAAGAAAGGTGGACGCTGACTCCTGGCAGAGGGCCGCCGGAGGGAAATTTGAGTGGAAGAATGATGGACATAAAGACAGGGCTGAGACAGCTCGTTCCAATTCTTCAACTGGATATAAAAATGGATTCACATGTAAGTAGTGTACTGCGTAAACGAAAAGGAAGAGTGGAGTTTTGAAGGTACATGAAGAGATTTCACTTCAAATCTCGTATGCGACTTCACTCAAAATCGGATTCCAAGTTCGAAGGTCATTAGGCCTGTCTGTCAGAATTGGGTTTTCTGTTCCCCGTCCGTAATTGAACGTTCTGATTCTGTTTTGAAATGGTAAAATAAATTTGAACTATTCCGCTATTATTGGATGAATGATGAATTGGAGTAAACTTTCCTTTGATATTTCGACTATCGAAAAATCCTCAAGTTCCCTCTTCCTCCCTTGTTCCTAAACGGATCATGAGTAGACAGACAAATTTCCATAAAAGGATTTCACTGGAAGTATGCCAATTCCTTCCGCCCAGGAATCAATTCCATTTCATTCCTCGTCCGTCTCATTCCACTCGAATCAACGTTTAATTGGGTTCCCTCTCTCTCTCTCTCTCCTAACTGGATGTACTTGTCGTCCTAAATTTATTGACGTTGGCCATCTCACCACTCCAACTTTCATTCCAGTCGTGAATTGGCCATGTGCTCCTTCTCTCGACTCCCCAATTACGAGCACCGGAGGGGGTTTGCATTTCATTTTATATACTTTTCCTCTCCTGTGCCAACTTTCCCCACTTTCAGTTCCTGTCTATGTTCCGAGTTTTCCTCCTTCCTTTCTACTTTCTTTGATGGAGAAAGCTGTGATGGGTGGCAGAGTGTGATGAGATAAGGGGGAACAAATATAACTGAGTGGGAGGAAAGGGATCTCTCGCTTGTCCCATTATTAAACATGGGATACAATGGAAACAAATAGCATCAGACACCAAGAAAAGATCCGCATGGATCCAATGGATCCAATGGAAAACCCCCAGTTTGCGCTTTTTGGGACTCTCCCGCCGCTTTGAGCTGACTTGACAGAAGGCTTTTGTGATTCCTTTGAAGAAAGGAAAGGATTCAAATTTTTCTTACATGTATCCGTTCCTGGTAATATTTCTTTGAGAAAATAGTTTCCAACGGCGTATTTTTCAGGAAACATAATTTCGCGCCAAATTTCTCACAAAGAGGATTTGAGTTGCATTATGCTCCTATAGTGTTAAATTTGGCACACAATTTACTCTCGTGATAAAAAGATAGCCCAGTACGTGCTCGTGCTCTTTCTTGTAGTTGTGCTTTATACTTTTAGAGAGCATTGTCGGCTAACATACAACTATATTGACATTGTGCGAAATTTTGAAATTTTTGTGTTTTGAAAAGTTCCCTTTGATAACTCAAGTTTGCGGTAAAAGAGACGAACTTGATTATTACTAGGGAAAGGTGAACTAATTTGGTCAAATTTTCATTAATTTGTTCTAAATTACTTTTGACGACTCGTAAGCTGTTGTGTTGTTAGATTCCTGAAGAAATTTCATGCTGTTGCTTATAAATGTGTGATATTGCCTTTTAGGGTCGTTCGAGAAGTTTGACCCACATCGACCGGCTTGACCTACCGACGATGCTTCTGGAAAAGGATGATGTTGACAGTGGATCAGAGCCCCATACTTCCAATTCCAGTGACCAACTTCTCCTTGTTCCTCATTCAACGGATGCTCAGATTCAGAATCGGCACTTGAGACGGAAGAAACTTGCTCGCTCACAAGTAAGTTTCTCCTCTCGAGTAACTCATCTCGACTAACTTGTTTGCGATGAATATTTTTTTGTTGAAACAACAGTTTCGGCCTTGTTTAGTAGGAGTTGCTGAGTAAAATATTTTATGTTTTTTCTTGACACAATTTGGTGTGAATTTAGGCAGCCGTGTTGATTTTTTCTGACTTAATTTATAAAAATTATGCAAACGCGAGTAGAATTTGGGATTAGATTAAATCTAATCGAATCAAACTTCCAGGGACCAAATAATAGAAACGGTGCGTACACCAAGCTAAGTTTTTATGGAAATCCAAAATCCGGAGTTTTGCCATCCTATTTGAATTCACAAATTTAGTAAATCAAGAAAAGTGACGGGTTTAATCCATTTTTAGTAGTGAAAATAAACATGAAGGATGTACTGCGCCTACGGACGTCGCACACATAGAACCACTTGAATAATTCTATCAAAAAAACAGGAGTAAAACTAAAAAGGAAACGTGACCTGAATCACATTTGATGTAATTTCCTTCCAGGTGTCCAGTTCGGAATTTTTCAGTGTCTGCTTTGACGGGGAGCTTGGGAATGGGCTTGAAGAATTTCTACCTGCTACCAGAGGAGTCACGCTCGGGTAAGTTTGCTAAGCGACCAAGTTTATTTATTTCCTTTCGCAAGCCGCCGGTACACTGCCGCCAGAAGCAGAAATCCATGAATCTCTTCTACCATCTACCGTCCTTCTGTATTCTCATTCTTCGGTTATTCGGACCTTCCTGAAGTGACTGGGAATTAGTAGACCCGTAACCTGTTCCGCGTGTCTCTCCTTGGAAACTCTAATGTGATGGATGAGTCTCCCATGACGGATTGCTTATTGGAGTTCTAACACCCAAGACAGGAGACCTCATTTCCGGCGACTCATTTGAGACGTGATCGGAATCCCGCACATTCTTTATTCACCGTCCTACAAACCAATCCACGGGGGAAGCTCATCAATCCGAAATTGAGTTTCTCCTCAACTAAGCTGAAGCTTGACATGCCCGATCCTAGGCCCAAAAGGATTCCCCATTCCAGAAAAGAATCAAATAGACATGTCTAGTTGTGCCCAATTCTGGAAAAGAAAAGGAGACGACGGAGATGAATTTATGCTTTGGAGGTGGACTAATTTTTGAGGACCTTAACTGCTTGACCCAATCTTTCCTTTGGGTAAAATCCGAAACGATTGAAAATTGTTGGGATGGGCGACTATACAGGCTTGAATGAAAAAAAATAGAGCCCCGGTAATTACAATTAAAAACAGGAAACCGTTTTTTTTGTTAAGAAAATAAGGCACCACTAGTTTTGCTCTCCCAATTTTTTCTAACGCACTGCCCCACGCGTGCGCTCCAGCGTGAGATGGGCAACGGGAGAGGTATGACAGCGGGCGCGCCAGCAGAACCATGAAAATTATTATAAGGGAACACACTTTCTCCCATCTCATTTCTACGTTCCCACTCGAGGAAATTCCGTTCCAGAACGAATCCCAGGGAACTACTTACTACTTCAGGGACTTTTGCACTTACCTCCACATTGCTCTCCTCCTGGAGCCTTGCTCGCATAAATGAGTACCTACGCTTTAAATCTTCCATGACTGACGATTGTGCGGGATTCTTGCGGTCCTTTATTTGTCAATAGTGAGCGAGAAGGGATTGGGGGGAGGGGGCGGGTTCGGATTTACTTAAGACGAGTGGATTCGAATAATGTGGTTTTCGTCTGGTCGTTTGTTTGGTAGGGATGCACTCCGACCCCTCTTTGAGAAAAAGCAATTGAAGTTGGGGAAAGTGGATATCTTTGTGGATGCCTCATCCAAAACCCCACTTCCTTCTCCGGCCACCACAGAGACTTACTTTGTGGCGGGGAAAAACCTCATCATCAAAGGTAAATAAACAAGGCGGCAGGGTTTAAAATATTCTTAACAATCACCTCTGTTTTTATCCGTTGAACCAGCTAAAGATGATTCCAAACTTGATTCCAAATTCCACTGTCGCTCTTTCAAGGAACCTTCCAGAAAACCATCGCAAGTCAGTTTAAAATGAAACAAAATAATGTTTTCCAAAACTTTGCATTTTTCAAGTTCTAATATCGTTGACGTTTGTTCCAGAGGGGTAAAACGAAATTTTTTAGTTCTTCCGCCGAAGATGCAGGAGTGGTGGGATCCCCCACCGGAGCTGCCGAGCCTGGCCTTGAACCCACTTCACCCGCCCATTCCCTCGGTTGGACCGGGGCAGTAAGACCCTCCTCGATGAGTCCCTCGGTCTCCCATGAAGGCTCCCTCAAGGTCAAACAGCCTAAACACACGAATCGCTGGAGTGGACTCTTTTCTAACTCCGCCAAGGTCCGCATCCAAAATCACGCAATCTTTAAGACTTTTTGATGTTGCCTAGGACATTCTTCTCTTCATAAAAACAACGAAATTTTAGCGCACGCAAATATTTTTTGTATTAACGGATGCTCCTTCTTTGCAAAGAATTAGCCACGGGTACTGAAATTAATATCTGCGGGCGAAAGTTACTATTT
>Ga0194135_10002540_pt1 | contig 11108 bp, 8 predicted proteins | sample LitLau_LLRF_2013_FD_134024 | JGI IMG/M metagenome (GOLD analysis project Ga0194135, IMG submission 134024) | Freshwater sediment microbial communities in response to fracking from North America - Little Laurel Run_MetaG_LLRF_2013 (version 2) | ecosystem: Environmental > Aquatic > Freshwater >... | reverse complement strand
TTTTAAACAATTCTGATCTCACACGATGGATCCAATTGCGCCTTTTCCGTCAATTAACTCTTCCCGTGTGGTTCAATCCCCCTCTCCCGTTTTATGCTACACTTCATGCGATCCAACTTGCCTAAAATGTCATCTGGCATGACGTATAGCAGAAGTGATCCTCTAAATCATGCTAATTTGTCTTTCTCGTTTATGACGTGAAGGTTAGTGATTATGAAATCCATCCGCTCCTGCATCTGTATCAAACCAAAATCCACCGAAACTTTAATTTTTATTTGAAATTAATTGGAAGAACAGTTGATTCCCATCCGATTCCGATGGGGCACGCTCCTGCTGTTTGCTAATGCTAATCAACTTGCAAGAGTAATTAAATTCCTAACTGTTTAACGTCAGAGAGGAGGAATAGCTTCATGCTCATTCGTTCACATTCATTCGTCATTTCGTTTTCCCTGTTTCTATGAATTGTGAAATGTTTCAAGATTTAATTTATTCGAATTGCGGAACAGTAAGTCTCTGAACAAGGCCAAGTTCATCCCATGCAAAGCAGAAACGTAAGCGCCTCATCTTCATCAGCGTAAGCGTAAAAACTCGAAGAGTGTGTTGTTAATATTCCTCTAATGTCCACTTAAACTGAATCAACAAAAGATAACCTTAAAAAGACTCACGGCTAATTTCAATCCTCACTGTTGTTTCAATGGTTGAAGAGAGTGAGAAAAGTACGGGCGTGGTGGGCTCTCTCAGTCAGTGACAGATTAGATAGAGGCTACGGTCAAAGGTTGAAATTGTGTTTGGGAATTATTACTTTTGACGCGCTGCTGCCGTTAAAGATTCGTCTGACTGTTTTATTGGTGCAATCAATTCTTTGTTTTATTAGCATTCCATCATTTAAAAACAATGGGACAGCGTACACCACAATTCCCTTCCGTTATGTCGTCTGTAAACGCGTGCCGCCGTTCCAATTTGACATTCCCTGTTGTATTCTTACTTATGTCAACAAAAGTTAGACATTTTGGAATGGAAATGTGGCATTTGTTGATTACTTGGCTTGGCATTTGACAAATCCCTCTCCCGCTAACCTTTTCTGCCAAATGTTTTCTGTTTCAATATTCGTTCTTATACACCAGAGCTCCATTGCTTCAGAATGTTGCCAATCGCCTTTTGTTACAAAAAAAAAAATCCCTTTTAGAAGAATATAGCGTTATATAATCTAAAAGTAAACAAAGGAGTGCGTAGAAATGTCTGGTCCAAGTAATTATTTACTCTTTCAATGATAATTCTTTTGAAGTCGAATCATTTTTAATTCTTCATGTTTCCTTGAGTCGTAAAACGATACTCTTCTAAAGGCACCCTAATGCAAAAGCACGTCCAGGTTCTTCCCGGCATGAATAAGTATGAAGCATAAAGCATAAGGAATTAGGATATAAATAAATATGAGCTCAATAATAAAATGAAAGGGTTATTTGATAGTAATCCTGCCATTTTTCATCTTGGTACATATATAACCATAACAGAAACTAAGCAGAAGCACACGGACGTAATTCCTCCGCTCCTCTTCCAGTTCCAAGTTCTTGTCTGTTCTGTAACTGCACTTTTTATTTTGAGGATAATAATATTAACTCTCTCAAACACGAGTTTCCTTGATAGGAACTGGAGTGGATTGAATGGAAGATGACAAGTAAAATCGATTAAAGCTTACAAACGAACTTTTTTTTACGAGAAACCGATAGTGGAAATATACCATCACAGCAATTTTATTTTATGAAGGATTCCTTGTTTCATTTTCAGATTACCATAAGAGAGAGCAAGAGAGCCGACCCCGTCAGATCACGTTGACATCCTCGACTCGGACAAGGTGTCCCAAATGACAGGGAGAGAGGCTCTGATAAAAACTACCATCGCCACCAATATTTTTACCATTCCGTCAGCATCAATCCATGTCCTGGAGAGTCCGCAAGGAGAAGACTGATATCAAGCCAACTTGTTCCAGTTTGTGCATGAAGTTCAATCCAGAGAAAATCTTTTCCTACGGTGAGCAAAGAAATGAGCCCTCAATTAAGTGGTTTGGAATTGCTTTAATAATATTCAGTTTTAATTGATTTCAGATGTCGTATCGAAATAATGCCCGTCATAATCCTGGATTCGTCCATGCGGAGAGTCCAATGCTCTCCGGCTGCAGTACCCCACAGCAGCAGCAGAGTGCACCTGAGAAACCCACCGAGACGTCCCCACCGCAACCCTTCTACTACGACCACCACCGGGGACACAAGAGGGGCCATTCCTATGGAGGTCCCATTAGTCCCACAACTTCAGCCTTTCATCATGCAAGGCTAGAGGCTCGTCCTTCTCATCCCAATACACATCACGGGTAACTTGTCAATAGTGTCATTGGACTTCACTCTGCTTTCTTTGCATTGGATTTCCAACTTGATTTGACGCATGTTTCCGGGATTTCCTTTGCAGGACGCTTCCCCCGATGCAAGTAACTAATTCAGCATTATTGAAGGGTCATCGGAGAGCCCTGTCAGGATGCATGCCAATGATGGGCGGAATGGGAGTCGTAGCTTGGTCCTCACTCCGTGAGCTCCAGTCTCCGTCTGGTCTCCATGCTGCTGTGCAAGGGCTCAGAAGTCGATCTCCGATTGGTGCGATTGTATTTGAGATTTAATTTCCTTGGAAACAGTTTGCTTAGTTTAAAAAAATACAACTCTTTAAAAAATATTTTGTGATTGTAATTGTTGCAGAAATTCCAGGTGAATTCCAACCCTCGTCACCGGACGGGAAGAAAAGTTTCATTAGGCCAATGTCCCCTCTGGAACCCACGCGAGAAAAAAGTTCTAAATTGGACGGGATGGAATGCGGATTCGGTCCCTGTTCCCTTCCTTACTTTAATGGCTTCGCCAATATTCGAGTTTTTGTAACCATTTTAGCCGTTCTGGTCACCCTACAGCAAGCAGTGGCCTCGGGCTATGTCAACTCTGTCATTACCACCATTGAACTCCGGTTTGAAATCCCATCAAAGTATACGGGCCTCGTCGCTTCAGCCTATGAGATGGGAAACGTCGTCACGGTGAGTCCTTACTCCCATTTCTTTTATTTCTAGTAATTTTATTTGAGATTTGAATTTATCGGCAACGACCAGTGCAACAAATCTAATTTGTGCCTTCTGTCAAATTACTCATCAACAAACTTATTTGTTGTTTTACAGGTTCTCTTTGTCTCGTATTTGGGAGCCAAGCGACATATACCAAGGTGAGTCATGGGCCAATCTTCCAATATACAAAGTTTGAGCTGTTTTCTGAACTTTGAATTAATCTTACTTAATTGGTTTCAGGTGGATTGCTGTCGGTGTACTAGTAATGGTCGTAGGCTGCGTTATTTTCACATTACCGCATTTTTTAAGTCCAACTCCAAATTCGGCTCCTCTGAATCGCCTCGAATCCAAGAGCCTTCCCGCCTCCCCTTCCGCATCGAATTCCTACATAACGTCAAGACTGACTCAACTGGAGACGGAAATCTACAGTGCCCAACTCCCCAATTCAACTTTTCCACCTCTCAATGTCACTGGGGTGACTCCAATAGAGGCTCAAAGTCTTTGGGGTAAAAACTCAGTCTGTCATTCCCAGAATCCACCACCCCCTTCCAAATTCATCTCTTCTGCAACTTCACGCCCGGGGGAGGATCCCGAAGTGGTAGTAAACCCAATTCACAATGTTGTCGAATATCCTACGGTACAACGGGAGAAAGTGGTTACAACCCCAGCTGGATGTGAAATGGAGAAATTGGAAGATGGAACTCTCAAAACCGTTGAACCCGAGAGTTTCGCTCATCCTCTAATCCTGTTTACCCTTGCTCAAATTCTACTGGGGGTTGGAGGATCTCCACTTTTTACGCTCGGCATCACTTATGTCGACGATCATGTACCGAAGGCATCCTCATCCATTTATATCGGTAAGGGCACGCTGTCCCGCCATCAATTTACTACAGTCAATGATCCTTATTTTATTTTTTTTGCTTCATAGGAATCGTGTATGCCATGGGAGCGTTTGGACCTGTTCTCGGATTTCTGCTTGGAGCGTGGCTCCTTACGATTCCGGCAACTTGGATTGCAACCTCCGTTCCAGGTTAGGAATCTGATGTTCTCACAACAAATTAAGGACTCACATTGACCTTACTTGTGTCTTTGTCTACCTGTGTACAGAAACTGAATTCATTGGAATGTGGTGGGGAGGTTTTCTGATTGTGGGTCTCCTACTCTTCATTACCTGTATGCCCTTCTTCACTTTCCCACGCTTGCTTCAAAAGTCGGAAAGCAAGGATTTAGAGTTTTCCGTTGAGGAAAGCCGAGAGGAAGAAAGTTCAAATGAGGATACAGTGGATGCAAGTTATGGACAATCCATTCGGGATATCCCTCGCTCAATGCTTCGTCTCTTAAAGTAACTTGAAAAAAAATTAACTCACGCGTCGGGGTCACTTTAAAAATGTTTTAACTGAATCCAATTTCTTCACACATTTCCTTATAGAAATCCAGCTTACGTTATAACCTGCTTGGCAGGATGCATGGAAATGAATATCATTTCTGGATTTGTCGTATTTTTACCAAAATATCTTGAGACGCAGTTTGGATTGGGAAAATCAGAGGCTTCAGTTTTTACCGGAGGAATTGCAATCCCAGGTGAGGTCAATTTCGAATCCTTTTTTACTTTCTAGCTTACTTCTTGTTTTGCATCTGTCTTAAGGGGCATTTTTCGGAATTTTGGCCGGGGGTTACATTATGAAGCGTCTCCAGCTAACACCGTCAGGGGCAGCTAAACTTGTAGTGATTACGAATTGCGTCTGCCTCCTCGGACATGCCTGCTACTTCTTCCTGGGATGCACGAATCCTAAACTGGCCGGTGCTACAATCCCATATCCGGATTCCCTCAATCCTCTGTAAGCTATTCAGACGCAACAGAAACAAAAGGTGTATACCTTCGTGAGTATTAAACTTGATTTTTACGTTACCAGGGAGTATACGCCGTACAATGTCAATTTGACTAGTTTCTGCAACTTGGACTGCAACTGTGACTCTGCCGTGGATGCACAATACGTGTGTCATGCCGGGATCACGTACTTCAGTCCATGTCATGCAGGGTGTTTGGGGAACTTGACACAATGCAGTTGTGAGACTTTCTAACCTCCAGCATTTATTCTTCCTTGTCCACTAGTTTTATATCAATTTTACAATGTTACAATCTACGAATTGTGCAGGTGCTGGCGGAGGAGACGTAACTTTGGGGGTTTGTCCTGATAGTCCGTGTACCACTCTCCTTCCCTTCATGGTCATTCTCTTCTTCATGACGGCAACAGTGAGTCATGATTGGTCAATTCCGATTTAACTTCAGTTTTATTGAATTCAAATTGTTTTAGGTGGCCATGATGCAAATGCCACTTCTCATGATTGTCCTGAGGTGAGTGATCAGTGATTGGTCCGTTTGTGTAATTTGTTGTGATAACCAGCGATGAAACATACTGTATGATGCCCACAACACAGATCCGTTTCCGAGGAAGAGCGCTCGTTTGCTCTTGGCATGCAATTCGTACTTTTCCGTCTCCTCGGCTACATTCCATCTCCCATCATCTTTGGCAACGTGATTGATTCTGCCTGCCTGCTGTGGAGTACTCGGAGATGCTCTTCAGTGGTTCCGGCAGTGAGTGGGCGGTGTCTCCGCTATGACATTTTGGATTTCAGATACAAGTAAACTTTATACCCCAACTATTTTAATGACATTTTTATTATTTTACTTGAACATGTTTTCTTTGTTGGGTTTTAGGTACGTGGGAATGTTGACGGGGTTCAAACTCATGGCTATTGCTCTCTTCCTCTACAATTTCTTCCAACTTAGACGCATGGAAAAGGAAGAGGAAAAGGCGGAACAGTTGGAGGCAGAAACAGAAGCGCTCAAAATAACATCCCATTCTGTTGACTCTATTGACAAGCGTAAGGAAATACTGTCGACACAGAAAAAAAGAAGAAGAAATTTATCATCCTGTGTCCTAATGAAATTGTATTTTCCAGTATTTGAAATTGGAGAAGTGGAAGCGGAGAGAGGGATCGGACAAGATAGAGAATCCCATTCGAAACAATTACAAGTCACGACATAGGAAAACATGAGGTGGGGTCTCGTCCTCGTCTCATCGTGAGGACTTGGCCGATACTTTAACCGAAAAAAGTATTAAAACTTCAAAACACGAACAAATTAAAGCGCATGATAATAATTTGTGTAATATTATAATCAAAATGTAAAACTATTTTAGTTGTTACATAGTGAGTTGTGGGCGTGGGCGTTGGGTTGTTGTGGTCTACACCACCTCTGTATGTATTTTGTGTAGGTGAGTGTCGGTGGCGTTAAGAATTGTGTCTTGAGTTGCACTCTGAATCATTGCAAGTGTCATAATTGTACAAAGCATCAATGCAATTGCATTAAATAATTAGGATTTAAAAATGTGAAAATGCAAGGTAAGACTCCTTCCTAACAATAACTAGTCTTTTCAACTGTAAAAATATACTGGAGAAAAAACAGAAACAAGAACTGTACTTTAGGATAATTTCTGGTAGTTAGTTAGCATGCCTTCAAGTTTGTCGAAATGTCGGAGCTACATTTCACAAGAATGTGGGTTAGCCGAGTCCACTTTTACTGGAATATTGTCGTGATACTTAAACAAATCTGTGTTAATAGTAACTAACATCACTCGTATAGTCTCTCTTGCAGGTACTATCTGCCACGTCTGCAATAATTCTTGTGAGTAATTTTAGAAATCAAGAATCACAAAGAGGAACGCTAGAAAAGACTTGACCGCATCTTTTGTTTTAATTCAATTTTAAGAGTTGAAAAACTTTCTCAGTTACCCTTTTTTAGAATTTTTTCTTTCTAAATTATTAATAATGTACCGACTTTTTTTTACGTTGGAATTTTGTTTCATCCTGGATTAGGTGTAGCTCTGGAGTGTATTTATTTAATTTATTCTTAATCATTTCCGTTTGTGGATTCAGCTCTCTCCAGTTTGTAGTTTTTAAAACCAGAAAAGGAAAAGCAGTAAAGGTTAGAGAAATTCTGGCAAGAGCGTGTCGTGTCGAATTTAGGAACCAATAAATCGAGTACTTAATTGGTTAAAAATGGGCATGTCTTAATACTCATTCTCTGAAGTGACTCCTGATAGAAATCAACTGAATTTCACTGAAAAATCATTCTGAATTCCGCTTCCGTTTTCCAGGCAGTTCCAGAGGATCCTGTTTTTTTAGGTTACTTTAGGTGAAAACCCCCGAATACAATTTCCTCTCATATGGGTTATTGAGCTCAGTCAACTTCGTCTGCTTTGTCCACAAGGGCAGGTGATGGATCCTTCTCAGTTCCGCGATTGCAACTGGGGAAAGTTCCCTTCTTCAAAAGTTCTTTCCCGAGATGGAGACCCCAGTAAGATACGAGTAGAAAGGGAAAACACACGCCTGAGTTTACTGAAAGCAGGAGAAACGTTTTCCGGAAGTGGTTCCAATGTGATGCCACTCTTTGGTCCGTATTATACCAACAAAAACATCTTATTCCAGGTAAAGTTTTCCTAATTGTTTAATTATATAACTATAAAAAGAATGCAAGGTTAATTAGTGAGAATTGTTTCAGGACAACTCCGTTGGTTTATAGTTAATAATATCCAGGATGTGAAGAGTGATGAACTTATTGGAGCATTTGACTCCTGTCAGACTTCGAATTTCTGCGAATTCCTCATAGGGACTATTTTAATCACTCGTACTGGAAAGAGACTTCGGAAGGGTGCCGTTCCAGCTTCCGCTCCATGATGAGGATGACTTTGAAACAAATTGCCGCAATAATTTTACTCATTTACTTTTATAAACACGAGTTATATTTTTTTTAGATGATACTTTCCTAAGTTTGGAATAAAATTCCTCAACCAGATACTGATTGATGATAATCCTTCAAGACTCTACACAAGTTTAAAATAAATACTGCATGCTCTTTATTAAAAAAATTATTCATTTTCATTAATCTAACCTAACAGTAAATTATGTTTTAATTGTTAAGTGTACGATGATCGGAGTTGACATCTTCTGTCACTGTGTTGGTGTCCAGTCGGGACGTCTGTTGCTGGAAGGGAAGTTAAGTTTGTTGTTAGTGTGTTAAACGCACCAATGAACATGAGGAAAATGGACCCAGGCCCCAGAATGGATCCAACCAATCCAAAGAAAAAACAAAACCCAGAACCAAAATATCTTCCGTTCTTCTTGTCTATTTAAAATTATGAATAACAAATATCGCGAAACAAATATAGATCGGAGAAAGGTAACAAGGTTCTGCGATTGAAAAATTACTGTCGAGCGAGGTCGACTGGGAAGAAGCCGAATCAGAACTTGGAATACTGAACGATTTGATCATCTCGGCCGCCATTACACGGTGTGAAATTCTAACATCCCTCCTTGTTTGATTAGTTGGATAGTTATAAGCTCGACAGTTTACCAAGCACCATTTTCATTTGGGATGAGGGAGGCACGGATAAGTTAAGGCACATAAGACATTAACTTAAAATTCATTCCAGATCTTCGTTTTACGTATGTTTGACGTCAATAATTTTGAATTATTCATATACAAACAATTCGTGAAATGATATTCACTTTGAGGTTTAGTAGACAGATTTCACTTGATTATGATGTGGATGTGATATTCTTTGGAATTTGTACAAACAACCGGCCCTAAAAATTAGTATAGCCGAGATTTCAGGGCATTCAAATCTACATTCGTTTTTTAAACAAACGATATGCACCTGAATTTCAAGATGCGGCTTCTTATTTCCATAAACATACAATACATATCTTATTTGTCAAAACGGCTGATTTTCGAAACAATTAGCAAAAAAATTCTGGAAAATTGCTATATGCAATAACATTTTGCAGATTAGCGGTACACTTTTTTCCAAAACAAGAATTTGAGTTTGGAACAAAAAGTTTGGAAAAATATTTCGAAGGTGTGTTTATGTGTTTGAGTGGAGGTGTTGCAGGCATGAATAATTGAGTTTACCCAATAGTTTATCGTAATTTATTGAATTCATTAATTATTTAATTAATTGTTTCAATTGATCGAGATATGAATCTGGTGTAGTAGACATTTGGAACAGCAGAAGTGAGGAGTTTGAATTCAGCCAATCAAGGAAGAGGAAACTAATGTGACCGACTTGTAACGTTGGGCCAGCTTAGGAACGCAATGTCGTAGAGCCATGGAGCCGTCCCAGCTTTGGGATGGGACAAGCCAAGTTAGGGGCGCCCAAAAAGTTTAGGAAAATGGAGTCACATGACGTTAGTGCCCCGTGTCATTCCACCATTGGCGTTTCTTGAGCGGTCCTTTTGCATCTTGGAGGCCGCTCCTTCTTCTTTCTCAATAAGATATACTTACTGACGTAACTGAGCTAGTTTTTAAATTGGAATAATGTGGCTCTTGGCCCGATGGCTTCAATTTTATGTTAATCGTTGGCTCATTTCAAATCTCACCATTTTATTATTCCTAAAGAATTAGGGAGCGAGAAAACACAGCGGAAAGTTTATTGACAGAAGATGACTCGGAAACTTGTGCTGGTCGGGCAATTGTGGAGTCCAGCATGGTCGTCGTATGCGTAGCTGTAGGCAGATGGACAAGTACGACGGACGAGGTCAACGTATTTCGTTTGGATGACCGGACCGGATGAGCACTGGGCCGGTTGGATCGGCGGCGTTGGGCAGCAATAATCAACGCCTGGAGCAATGAGCTCGTCTCGTCCAAGCCCATAAGGCGCAGGGAAATTCCATCTCTTGCAGGGAGAGAGGCACGCGACAGTTTGGCCGTTCTTGATCACACGAAGATCTCCCACATCGTTCTCGATCGGGCAAGCACCCAAAGATAAGGCACAATTCGTCGTCACACACGAACCGACCTGACAATGCATTATGCAACGGATTTGTTTTAACTTTTGAAAATTCGGAATTATAACTTGTAAGCTAAAAGTTTTACCTGAACACTTGGGATAATCTCGGCAGGCAGACTATAACCATCGACCAAGCTGACGTCGTACCAGACAGCGTCAGAGTTACCTGCAGGTGGAAAGTGAAATTCGACCTTTGTCTCTGCTGGGGGTTGACAACCGCCCGTTGGGCACGGAGGCATCGACTGCCCCATGACGCAGTTATTTCCGCTACCATCACAACCAGTCTTAGGCCAGAATCGACCGCCCCACCCCGCATCAGGAATATTGTATGAGCGGACTTGTCCATTGGCGAGTCGCATGATTCCTTCCGGGAGCATCGGGCCTTGTCCATTAGTTAGCGGGGACACCCAGATGTCTTGAGGACATCGGTTGGTAAACTCGATTGTTCTGGCTGCTTCCAGGAACGGCGCCGAAGCGATTAAGCAAAGCATCACGAAAAGTTTCGCCATTCTAAAGTTTTCCATAGGATTATTACGGATTAATCCAGGAGTATGTTGGAAAGGAAATTGTGTTATGATTTGAATTTTATATGCTGTAATTGAAATGTCAGCTTACCTAAATAGCTACCAAAGGTAGGAGTTCCAGAATACGTCTGATCCCAAATGACAAATTGCTGACAGTTTTATATTCATGATTTATTATTTATTCATTGATGTGCAAATTTGCAGATGAGCTCGTGTGGCGCTGGTTGTGGGATTGCCTAGAAAACTCGTGAAGTATTGGCACATTGGAAATTTATTTACTGGAAACCCATCAAATACATTTAAAGGAGCCACTGTAAATAGAAAATACGCTATTTTCCGGAAATTTTAACCATTGAAACAGAATTTATCCACATATTCATTTCTTATATATATTTTTAGTTAAAAAAAAAGTCAAATCATAGCCAAAATTCGTTGCAATATTACAAAAAAAATATGAAAAAACACATAGAAAGTGAGATGAAACCCCTCTGAAGAGCAGTGTTGCATTCACGCAGTAATGCTTTCCTGGGTATTCTTTCGTAGCTGTAGTTTTATTATGTTGTTGAGCTCCAGTTAATGGCATGATATGAAATGATAGCAGTTTTAATGGCACAGTAAATATTTCACAAAGGAGATATAAAG
>Ga0194135_10002539_pt1 | contig 11108 bp, 15 predicted proteins | sample LitLau_LLRF_2013_FD_134024 | JGI IMG/M metagenome (GOLD analysis project Ga0194135, IMG submission 134024) | Freshwater sediment microbial communities in response to fracking from North America - Little Laurel Run_MetaG_LLRF_2013 (version 2) | ecosystem: Environmental > Aquatic > Freshwater >... | reverse complement strand
TCCAATGGGGTTGCATCTTTACTTGGGGCATAATAAATTTTGACGTAAGTATCCGGGGCACCATCCTCAGCATCTGTCAATGGCAAATCTCTGAAAGAAACTTTAGTTTTAACTTCAATAGAACGTTTAAGCTCCAGTATGGATGAGAAGTAAATGAAAATGTTACCTGACGCAAAGCGTAAATTGCGTTCCACTCATAATTGAAATCACATTCAACGCAACTAAAGCAATGACGAACTTTAAACTCATCCTGAATTTTGAAAAAAAAGAGTGTAATTTGAATTTAAGCTTTAAAAACTCTGAGACTGGATTCTTAATTTATCTGTGACAAGTAATACTTTTTAAATAAACCACTTTCATGATAACACTCAAAAACGACTGTTATGAACGCTGAAATTGAATCAAGTGGGAGCTACTTGCGTCATTTGTCCAAAAAACTGTTATGTTTGCTGAGACAGGCATAATTGCGCTTAATTTTTAATCGATAATCTGCGTCAATCCTGGATAGAAAGTGTGTTTTTTAAAGATTTTATCTCCAAATCCCGGGATTAGTTGGCATTCCCTAAAACTTTTTAATCTGCAATTAAACGTAAATTGAAGTGATAATGATTATTGCTTTTTAATGTGTCACTTTAGAGTTTAGACTTCAACACTCGAAAATTTGTATTAATAAGAAGAAAAGTGAATACATTCAGGCTGTGAAAGCCATCACGATACCAAAAATGGCTCCCAAATTAGTTGTATTGCAATTAGCGTGCCTTGCACTGCTCTTTACAGTTGCCAACGGTAAGAAGTTTACACTCCATGCAAAGTAAGTCAAGTACATTATGAAATAATCCAAGCAAACATTCTTAAGCAAAAGGTTTGCATGCTCCAAATATCCTCGCCAATTCTTCTCCTTAGTAATTTACCGGCCAAGGATGTGGATGGAGGGGCTCCAGACACGTATATCAACGTTTACTACACGCCGAGTGCGACTGCGCCGTATCAACTCCTTGGTAGGACCAAGGCTGTTGCAGATAGCAAGGGTCCGGAGTTTGCCGAAATTTACGAAATCCCGGAAGGCGGAGAGAGCGATGAGGTACGAACGTCAAACTCACTTTGCCTAATTTCAGCGGTGAGGGACTTGATTTTAAATGTATGAATGATGCAGGCGTTGAAATTTGACATTTTTGATGCCGACACTCCCGATGATGGGGGACTGGATGACGGGGATGACTACATTGGGTATGTCTGGACACGCATATCCAGCATCCACGGCGGCACGGGTGGAGTTTGGACAAAAAATATTCACGGGACTGGAGGAAACCTTTACGTTACTACAATCCTATAAGAATAATCTAAAAATAAATTTGGAAAGAAAGTAAATCCGATGGTTCGTACTACTCGTTGGCCTTTCCTCGAAATCTTTCTTACGCAGTTGGTCCTTTGTCCCGACATCGCAAATCCGAGTCAAGAAAGTCAAGAAAACTGGAGCAGGTGGGTTGATTCCCAGGCCAAAGTGTTAATACTTTTACATTTACATACATCTCAAGTCCTGTCCTGCTCTGTTCAAAACTTAACTTTACAATTTAAAAGCCAAGTTTTCGACAACACTTAGGAGCTGAATCAGCGCCCACCCTACACTTTTTTGTGTTTTCTACTTCGCGTTGCTTTTGCGCTCATTAATATTTATGCCGCCTAGTTTCCTTTTCTTGCTCCTTCGTAAAGAATTTCGAATGAAGGGGATAATTGAAACGGAACGAATCCACATTTCCCCCCTATTGAGTTTTATTGTTTCGGGGTTTAGTTTTACAATGTTTGGCGTCTCTTTATTCGGGGCCACGGACACTAGAAAATGGAGCTCTCTTTAAGGAACGTGGTCTCCTCTTCTTGTCCTTTTTTGTGTTAAAAATTATATTCATCCACTTTCACCGTTCCAGCCCTTTCAAGCAGCTCATGAAATTCATGTTTTCCTTTCTCCGGGAGAAAGGAATGATCCAGGAGGACTTCGAGGGGTTTAGAGAATGGAAGGTCATAAAACAAGAAGGTTTTGGCTGATTTTGCAAAAGGAGGAGTTTTAGCAGTTCTTGTAAAAAGAGCCATTTTCCTCGTAGATAGAAAGAATGTTTCCAGTAACATGAAGCAAGGGAACATTCTGGCGGCGCGGTGCTCCAGTTACCGGTTGCGACGCTTTACGTATTCATTGCGGTCATTTCAGTTTTCATTCCCTGTGATGGATTTTATGAACTGCAAAATGGGCGTATTAAATTCCATGTAGATGATAAAATGCAGCACACAAGAGGCTAAAAATAATTGGAATAGAATTTTTTTTCCTCATGCCTCTAAAACTCCTCTCTCTCTCTCTCTACTCAAACAAGTCATCTCAAATGGAGATAAGTAAAATTTAGAACTTGGAAAAAGTGGAGCACTGAAACTGGACGGGAAAAGTAAACATGACTAATCGGATGATATTATCAAATGACGATATCCGGTCACGACAAGCAAGGAGGTAGCCCAACCACCATAAACATTACGAGCATGCATGCATGACCTCGCATCATGAGATTATTATGACTATGACGAACCCAATAACAACCCAACAGAAGACTCTGACTCTTTTAAGAGTCTTTAGTATCTTTCCAGAACCGGATAAAAAAGTAACGCTCCTTATTCCCTGTATTTCTTGGAGAATATTTTCAAACATGGGGAAATTCGCATGGTTCCTACTCGTGCTGGCGGTGATTTGCATTTCCGCCGGTGCGGTAACAGGAAATCCGAGGACGATTGAGTTGAATGATGTGGAAGAAGTGGAGGAGACTCCGCCGCAAGTGGATTACGGGGCTACCCGGATGAAGAACAAGGTTAGGGGACCTGCAGACATGGGGATTTATTATATCAACAACCCCGGGGGTAAGCTGATACCACCGCTGAGTCTGTTGAGTCTCATGAGTCATGAATCATGATGGCCAATCAATACTGCTTAATTGGAATTCGGACGTAAACCATTTGTTTTCTTTCCTTAGCATCCTGCGGTGGGTTGAGTACGTCACAATGTTCAAAAGGTTGCAGTTCCTTGGGATATCCGGTCTACTGGTGCTATCCGAAAGTTTGCTATTGTCACTATGGCTAAATTTGTTTTAATTTTATTTTATTACAAAGGCATCTTCCTACTTTACACCTATCGGAGTCGAGGAAATAAATTGACAGAAATTGATAAGTTTTTTGAATAAATTGGAATTTTTAAATGTGAAGTAATAGTGGGAGTTATTTATTTACTGTAACATGATCTGAGAATTATGTGGGAATTGGGCATCACGTTACATACAATTTATAATTCTGTTTTGAATACTGAGCAACACTTTTAAAATATTGTATGAAGCGAATTGCGTAAATGTTTGGAACAATAAGGAATAAAATTCTCCAAAAAAAGTTGAAAACCGAAAAGGGGATTTTAATTCAAAAGGCGCTAAAGGCGGTTGGTCTTTCTTTTCTCCAAAAAAAAACAACAAAAGAAAACAGGACAAATTTACAACCTCAGCCTCGGGACCCGTCCGTAAAACGCCGCAGGCCGCAGCCACAGTACCTGAAACTCCTGTTGTAAGAATCAATTAATCAATCAATCAATAAGGTAAGAATAACCAACCAGTTTAGGTGCGACTGTTGTAAAACAAAAGGGCACCGCCGGCGCGGTGCGGTACAGGCTATGCTCTTTAGTTTTGCTATTGTTCTTCTTTTGTTCTAAAACTAACATTTCCTTTAGTCATAAATTCTTTCTGGTCCCCAAGGTCTTTTGTCAAGGTTAAGTTGTCATGTGGTCCTTGTCGCTGTTGTTCACTAATTTGTGAGTTCAGCTTTAGTCATCTTGCGGTAAGCCTTTCCGGTGGAATTTTCTGTTATAATCAACTCGTCTCCATTGCATATTGTATCATTTGGAATTGCTTTCTCTGTAGTTTAATTACAGTAGAGGTTTGGTGACTTTCCCTTTTCTGACTCCGGTCCAGTGGAACTGCTTACGACAGTATGGTATATCTGTCGCTGTCTTGGATGTTTACTTTGACAACACGACGGGGATGTTCTTGAGGTGAATCTTTCATGGCAAAGTGCCTAGATTTGGATTATTTAAAATCCTAATTTTCTATCTATAATCCTAACATCCTCTCTCCATATTGACTACAGACGACACAGTTGAGGCCATTCAAGTAAGTACAAATCTACACGACAAACAAACAACGCAGGAAGAGAAGCCGTCCTTCTCTTTCATCCTCATCTGATTGATCTCGTGAGGGAATGACAGTCTCATACACCGCCGAGGTTTCCACTTGCAAAGGTTTCGGATGTTTCCTCAAACTCCTTTTTCGGTGAGTTTGAATCTTCAAAATCTTAATCTAACCGCAGCATCCACTGGGTCTCATAAACAGGAACTTAATCTCATAAAGTTTTCCCTCCAGATTTACTGCTTTACTTTCTCCGCATTCACTACATTTCCTTCTGTCTTAAAATTATTCCTCTCTTCCATTTTATTTCTAGCTGGCGAGGGAGTATCTATAAGTTAGTATGGCCGGATTTATTCTTTTTTCTTGGTTCCTATTTTGCACTGAGTGTGCTGTACCGGTTTTTCCTCAGTCCCGAGGACCAAATGTAAGTACTTCCTTCCTCACGTATGTGATTTAAAAAGACATTTTTACAATTACTCCCTCCCACCCAACTTCCACTAACAGTGCCGTTTCGTTTTCCTTTCTTCCAGAACCTTTGCGCAACTAGCCATTTACTGCGAGAAGCAAGGGAGCCTGATTCCGGTCTCATTTGTACTCGGATTCTACGTGTCAATTGTGGTGGGAAGATGGTGGGATCAGTACAGGACGATCCCATGGCCGGATGCCATTGCCTTGTTCGTTAGTGCCAGTATACATGGACAGGTACACGAGCCGTACCCGCAGTTTCGGCATCATCAAAAGTCTTTCAAATTAACCCATTCACCAAAGGCCCAAATCATATTTTCATTTTTTTTTCCATTAGGATGAAAAAGGGAGATTACAGCGACGGACAATCATGCGCTACTGTTGCCTGTCCCTCACAATGTGTTTTACTCTTATAAGTCCAAGAGTTAAAAAACGATTCCCAAGTTTGGAACATCTCGTAGATGCGGGTAAGGATGCTTATCTTGATCTCCTTACCATGAGGTCCATCCACAAAAACACATGCTTCCAAAAATCAACATTCACTTACCACCTTCCCCTTTCCCAGTTTTCTCATTTTCTTGCATTGATATTAATCTAATATTAATTATGAATTTGGATTTTTCATATGGCAGGTCTTCTCCAGGAGAGCGAGAAAAAGATAATTGAGACTTTGAATTTGAGTGTGCCTGGATACTCTAAAACGTGGTTACCGATTGTGTGGGCTTCGAGTATAGTCACTCGAGCTCGGAAAGAGGGGAAGATCCGGGATGACTTTGCAGTCAAGACACTACTGGATGAATTGAACAAGTTCAGAGCCCAATGCGGCCTTTTAATTTCTTATGACTGGATCAGCGTCCCTCTGGTCTACACGCAGGTTAGTCAGTGTCTACCCGCAAGATTTTAAGAGCTCTTATTTTACTTGAGTTTTTGAGTGATTTATTTGAATCCAGGTCGTGACGCTTGCAGTTTACACTTACTTTCTGTCCTGTATCATGGGACGCCAGTACTTGATCCCAGACCACCGTGACAATACTACCCATGCCCACAGCGGCAGTAACAGTTACAGTGCCCTTGAAGAATTGGATCTCATTTTCCCTGTTTTCACTACCCTTCAAGTACGTCAAATAATCCAATCTGGAGCCAAGGAGCAAGAGGCGTTGTCTTTAATTTCCATATTTTCTTTCTAGTTTTTCTTTTACATGGGATGGTTGAAAGTGGCCGAGTCCTTGGTGAATCCTTTTGGAGATGATGATGATGACTTTGAGGTTAATTGGCTCGTTGACAGAAATCTCCAGGTATTATTTTATGGGATGTGGATATTTCTTTGTAATGACAGCAATCATGCTTTATGCATCCCGGGAATAATTTGTACCATTTGTGTAGGTCTCTTATTTGATTGTGGATGAAATGCACCACGAGCATCCGGAATTAGTACGAGATCAATACTGGGATGAAGTATTCCCGTCCGAACTCCCATATACGGTCGCTTCAGAACAATTCCGAGATGAGCCCCCGCTGCACTCGACAGACAAAATCCTCATCTCCCGACAAGACAGTGAGGCCGTGTCCCCTCCTGTAATTAAATTGGATGACCTGGGGGAGTGTCTCGTATGCAAATTAACTAAATCTAAATTTCCTCCATTCCTTGCCTTAATTTCATATTTCGTGGAAACCTTTTCCTTTCTTATAGGACGGACGACGATCCATCGCATCCCGACGAAGAACCAATGGAAGTTCTGTTTGGCGTGAAAGACCCACCAGCATGCGTTCGAATGGAAGTCAGAGCACATTTGCTGGAAGCGTGGGGGAGAAAATGAGCAGAGCAGGATCAATCAATTCCGTTTTCAGACGATTCTTCTCCAGCCACAAGGATCATCCCTCCCCAGCCGCGGATTCCGGTACTTTTACAATAAATTGATTTTCTAATCTTCTTTCACAATCTGTAGTAATCTATTTTTAATTTAGTCTCATTCATCTGCGGAAGCATGCCAACAGTGCCACAAGGTCATAAGTTGGCAGAGGATGTGATACCGGAGTTGGACGAAAACATGATCACAATTACCTCAATGAAAGTGGAACCTAAGCCAACAATGAAGGAGATTTTTGGTCGTACTGATTCAGATACGGAAATTCTTTCCCGGCCGAACCTCCTCTCCACCTCTCCAAATATTGACATTCCAGGAACCTCGAAGCGACCTTTTGCATTTCCTAGCTCGGCTCCACCAACTCTTGTTTTTCATCCTCCTCCAAATGAAGCGCCTCGGGAGGAAGCTCAAATTGGACCGGATGGAGACCATCCTGATGACAATTTTCAAGGTACTGCTTTCGATGGTGAGATGAAGAAACTTGTAAAAAGTTTCGAATTACAACAACGCGAAGGACTAGATCGTGAAGAGGACGACGATCACGATGGATCGAAAAATCCTTTGTTAGTCGATACAAATGAGCCAACATGAAGGGAACAGTCCATTATAATTTTAATTCTTGACTTTGACTCTCTCCTTACGCTTAATTTAATGAACTTTTATTTTATCTTTGATATGTTATGCTCACATTATTGTTACCAGCCAGCCTTGTTTACCTTGAAGAGCCCAAGAGCTCACATAATTATGGAAACCACCTCGTGCCTATGTGTATGACTTGATTTTTTTTTTCTGAGAATAAAACTCTCCCACAACGCCACAACAGGCAGTCACAGACAGAAAGTGATTACTTGTTGCTTCTTCTTATCAATCAACCTCAGCTGTTTGAATTTCACTTATTTCTGTTTCTTGCATAATTCTGCATGAATTCTAATTTTGGATTAACGGAGCTCCGCTATCGAAACATCCCGAAAATTGTCAATTTTCCTTTTATGGTTGGATTTTTTACGGTGTAATTGGTGTAAAGCAGCCGGCAGCCGAAAGAAGACCAATGGATGTAAGGAAAAGGATTAAGATTCTTTAACATAAAAATGTTGAATAATAGACAAAAGCTTAAATTAATCATTTTTTTAGAGTAAACCAGGAAATTCGGAATTGAACCCAGGGGTATTGGGGACTACTGACATACGGATCCCAGTCCCGTGGGGTCACGTTTCCGGTATGTTAGCAATATTCCCAGATTTTACATTTTCTTGATTCTCAATTCAATTGACTTTGACTTCCTTCTCTACAGCCAAGGCATGGGGGGATCCTAGTGGTCAGCGTGTCCTCGCTGTACACGGTTGGATGGATAATGCCGGAACCTTTGACCGCCTAATACCACTTCTCCACCGTTCCCTTTACATCGTGGCCATCGAAATGCCTGGACATGGACGAAGTTCCCATTTGCCAACTGGTTTCCCATATCACTACATTGTCAGATTCAATTAATTACATAGTAGACGCTAGAAAAAAAGGGTTTTCTAATCTCATTTTTAATTTTTTTTTGTTTAGGACTATGTTGCCACCATTCGACGTGTTGTAAAGTATTTGGGATGGGAAAAGTATTGGTACATGGGGCACTCCATGGGAGGCTCCCTAGGTTTCCTCTTTGCATCTCTATACCATGAAGAGGTAAAAGATGGTAAAAGATTACACTCAAACGTTGACTTGAAAGTCACAGGAATTAATATTAAGGAAATTGTAAAGAGTGAAATGTCGTGTCAAATGTTGATTTCCGTCTAATTTGTAGGTAGAACGGTTTGTATCAATTGATCAAGTCAAGACTATCACGGACCCGGACTCAGAATGCCGGACTCGATTTAGTGACGGAGTGAGTGCCTTTCTTTCCTTGGACAAAGTTCAGAGGCAGGAGAATTTGGATCCAAAAGGGCTCCCATATGAGGTGACGTATCAACGACTCATTGCCTACACCCGTCACTGTGATTATCCCCTGACCGAAGCAGCGGCCAAGACCCTGTGCATCCGTGGGACGCGTCAAATCAACGAATTGGAATGGGCCTACAATCGAGATCAGCGACTCATGAGCTCATCCATTCTCCGATTCTCACATTCCGCTTATCTCGAGCTCATTCACACCTTTCGTCCTAAATTACTCATGGTGCTGGCCAATGGAGGCACAGTACCCGAACCCGAAGCCGTCCGAGCCCCAGTACGGCGAAGTTACGAAAAGTCCTGTGCCAGCTACAAGCTGGTCGGGCTCCATGGAAATCATTTCCTCCATCTTAATAATCCAGACGAGGCTGCGCAGGAAATCAATGAATTCTTTGCATAAAGTTGGTTATTCTTTTCTTTCTGATAATTATGTGCATTCTCCGTACTTTTAATTTCATAATCAATGGAAACTTGTAATTGAGATAATTTGATTTTAAATTAAACTTAATTATGCAGCAGGACCATTTTCCGGACGCTTGGTACAATATGAGGAGAATGGGAAGTGATTGTTGGATTTGCAAATGAGCCCTTCCTGGCAATCAATCGTTTCCGAGCAGGCGTGGTTGACGGGAGTTGATTTGATTTCTCCGGGGGCTCTGCAGCGTCCCTCCACGCAAGTCCTTCCGGATTGACAGTTGAGCGTGAGGCCTTTGCTCGTTCCACAGGGGGCGTTTCCTTTTACTACACAGTTCTCACCGACGAGGGAGACGGAGTAGAAGGCGACGTCCATCATTTTGTACTCTGGTTCTTGACAGACACATTTCCTTTGTTCACACGGGAGAAAGACCGTGTCGGATGCTTGGCTGTTGACAAAATTACAATCCCCGTCATACTTACACTCCCGGTCGAATTTAGTTGAGCCTGCCCCTTCTGCACCGGAACTGCTCAGTCCAGCGATTACCACAACACAAACGAGAACCCACTTCATTTTCAGCTTTTGAATTACGAAATGCCTCTTTTCTTTCAATGGAATATAAACTGGTTTACTTTTACCGAGACTTAATGAGGTTTTCTGAAGGACGGAACTGTAGGCAGTTTAATGAGTGAACCAATTAAACTCAAATTAAATACTCACTAACCGAACCAATTAGAACAATAGAAATGCGTGAACTCAACTAAAATCCAATTAAGACTAATCCCACAACGCCACTTGGGTTTCCAATGCGATATCCGGCGTTCGAAAATTCCAACGCTTCCTTTTTCCTCCTTCAAGACAAAACGGCAAAAGCTTTCTAAATTACAATTTCGACCAAGGAGGGGTACTTCTTGCCCTTTCCAGCTTTGTTGCCTTGTCACTAAATTTAGATAAAGGCAAAAGATTAAAAAAAAATTATACTCTGCATTCTGCAACTCCAACCTGAAAAACTCTTCAAGGAGCAGAATCATTTACAAATTCTATTTTATTGTTTTTTCTCTAAAATGAAGTTTTTTTTGACAAATATAGAATAAGACCCAATGCGTCTATGCTTTGAGGCAAGACGAGGTACTGGATCCGAAACCACTCCCCAACTTGCAAATGAGCCCTTCCTGACAATCTGCGGTTTCGTCGCATGGGCGATGGGCTGGAGTGGATTTGATTTCTCCCGCCGTTCGGCATCGACCTTCAGTACATCTCCGTCCCGTTTCACAGTAGAGTGTGAGTCCATTCACAGTACCGCAGGGAGCCTTACCATTAACCACACACTTCCCATTGACTGCTTCCACAGAATAAAAGGCCACATCCAGGTTCCACATCCCACTGTGCTCACGACACCCGCACTTGCCCTGCTCATAAGGAAGGTAGACCTTGCTACTTTTTGCTTGAGTGTTGCTGAAATTGCAGTCCTTGTCCTTAGTGCATGCGCGACTAAAGGCGGTCAGCTCTGTTCCACCAATGGTGTCAGTGAGGCCGAGGATGACAAAAATGCAAAACCCAATTACCTTCATGTCAATTCTTAAAATGAATATTATTTCTATCTTTGTTTTCCTGCGTGTAGGGAGGTGGAGGAGTCGAGAGCGTCTGAGAGAGGTAATGTCCCTCTGCGAATTTAACCGTGGTCGGAATTAAACTAAATCGAAAACTTTCCTCATTTAACGTGAAATTACTTTAATTAAAACTACTAATTACTTTAATCATTAGCGGAAGGTGGTGACAAATTGAGCATTGCCGACGCTCTTTAATTGGCAGGCAAATTAGAACTGAATGAATTGGAAGGCCCGGCATTTTAGTTAAAACCTCAATTTTAATTCGAGAATTAAATTTTTTTATTTGAATATATTGCAAGCTTATGGACCAAGAGGCGTAGGCTTATTTGGAATAACCTGGAGGAAGCCTGAGGAGCAAGTTGGTATTGGTAGCATCGACGCAAGTGGGTTTATGATTAATCACAGCGCAGAAAGTGTACTCATTTCTTGAGCATTTGGTGTGGCATGGATCTCCGCAGGAACCGTGTAGGCAGGCCATGTTCTCTGGACAGTCGTGATCTCTAAAGCATTTCGGGGTACAAGCTGGAGGGATCCCATTGTACCCTGCCAGCAAAATGTCCATGCTTTTAGTTTAATGTCCGAAAATTGCATAAATTGAAAAAAAAACGTTCGCACAAGTTGGACT
>Ga0194135_10002538_pt1 | contig 11110 bp, 10 predicted proteins | sample LitLau_LLRF_2013_FD_134024 | JGI IMG/M metagenome (GOLD analysis project Ga0194135, IMG submission 134024) | Freshwater sediment microbial communities in response to fracking from North America - Little Laurel Run_MetaG_LLRF_2013 (version 2) | ecosystem: Environmental > Aquatic > Freshwater >... | reverse complement strand
GTGTTAATTAATTGAACATTAATGAAAACTCTACGAAAAAAGAATAAAGTCCCCGCCACAAAAATTCAAAGTTGCACTCCGGCGTAGGTTTAAGGATTTTGGTGCAATATTCTCAAAATCATTCGTTCGTGCCTCATTCGTTTATGTAACTACTTGCTGGGCCCAGCTACTTGATAGATCGATTCCCAACAAACTCAATTTTCCTGGTTTACCATGATCGATTTGAATCGAGGTTGGTGTTAATGAACTTAATTTACTATTACAGAATACTCAAAATTTATTTATTTAATTGTTAGGAAAACGCCATGGTTGTACGAAGGGCTCTGCACACACTCCTCTCTTCTCCATCCAACCCGCTTGCCATAGTCAGGCACTCGGGTCGGAGGAAACACGGGGCGAGCGAGCGAGCAAAACTAGACCTGCTTGATTCTAGAATAGGATGGTGCATCCTTTCGATTCTAGAATCGGGCAGGTCTAATGAATTAATGAATGAATAAATGAATTAATGAACTTAAGGTCTATTAAAATTAATTCAATTTTCCTCTGTGCGGCGAAGTAGAAGAGGTTCCAGCAGGGTCCTTAGGAGATGTCGGAGTGTGCCATGGCCTTAGCCTGAGCACGGACTCGTTTCTCGTACTCGAGTCGGTTTTGACTGCAAGAATCAACAAACAAACATTTTTAGCTAAACAAAGGAGAACGAACTGTTACTCTTCCTACTTGAAATCGGAGACAGTTAAGTGAAAAAAAGAAGAGTTAAGGATCAAAGAGCTAAGTAAAGGTTAGGATTGTTTTAGTCAAGGCATCTGGGGGGGGGGGGTCGCTCGTTAACTACTGATACCGCACATCCCTCATTATGGAAAGTCAACTTACCAGTAAATTGTATAAGCTTCGGCCTGTGCCGGATCCTTGATGTTGGGCTCATTGAGGAGATCTTGGATGCCGAGAAGGATTTGCTTGATAGTAATAGCTGGACGCCAGTCTTTTTCTTCGTCAAGCAACGACAAGCAAACAGTTCCGGATGGGTAAACGTTCGGATGGAACAATGGGGGCTCAAACTTGCATTTGGGCGGTGTAGCTGGAAAGTCATCCTTGAAGATCATTCGCAATTTGTAGAGTCCACCTTCCCAGGGAGTCTGAAATGAAGAACCAGTTGTTAACCTGGAGCACAAGGATGGAACGTGCCATGTCATGTAGGACCGCAACTGGAGTTGCAGTTGGGTTTGCGCAGCCAGGCTGCGGCGGTCGCTCATGGCTCATTCCACCGCAGCCTATTGCTAATGATCGAATCCGAGTTTCTATTTCTTATGTATGATTGATTATGACTTAATCAAACGCATATAATCCGATTCTGATCTTACCCCTTTCTTGCCGGGTATCACACATTCCCAACTCATCAAATTCATTGTCCCATCTTCCTTTTTGGTCGGACGTGCTACGAAACTCTGTAAATGAGGAACAAAGCAATGAATCAGTGCTGACTGAATGGAGAAAAATTAACGTAATGTGAATCAAATTAAACTCATAAGGTGACTGGGGATAAGGAAAAGGATACATATGACATAAGGATGATGGTGACTGGGGACACTTACAAATGGATGGTCTTTTCGCCAGCCCTTCCGCTCCTCAGCAAGACGTGAAATTGCGATTCCAGACATGATTCAGGTGACCTCTCCCTGTAAAAACAATTCTCCAGTGCCAACAATTCGATTCTAAATAATGGTAAATAGAAATTAGTAATATCTAATCAAAATATAATTAAATCAAAGTAAGGAAGTAACAACATGTACCACCGTACCTGTGTACTCTGTAATTGACGGAACGCGACAGGACAGAAATGAAAAGTAAAAGGACGACGTCTTGATTGGATTCTAACTCAACGCATTCGCGGCGGGATATGGAAGGAAAGGAAGGAGAAGTGAAGAAGGGTAAAGGAAACTCTTTCCATTGTGGAAGACCCAATTCTAGTCTGCACTCCGCTCAGGCGCCTTACTTAAGACCATCCATAAGGAAAGTGTAAATTCTAAAAACAGGGTTGAGAGGAGTACGAATTGGAAGAGGAGGAAAGCGGAAGTCACGCCTTCCACAGAGACGGGCATGTACAAGGATTCCCCAAACATGGACAAAAACGGTCAACTTTCGGAAAATCACTAATTAAATTCAGTTCCGATGCAGAATGTTATACTAGAAACTAGAATTCGATAAAAGAAAAGGAAAAGTTTCCTTTCTTTTGTGAAGTTTTCCTTTTTTTTAAATAAGCGAAACCGTTTTTTGAAAAAAAGCATCATTCTTGCCCAACTCTGAATGTGGTATCTTGAATTTTGGTCCATTTCTTGACTCCCACTTTTCACATTATAGGTGAATCAGCCGGAAAGGAGAGGTCAAAGTGTTTTGTTGACATTACAAAGGTTTTCTTTTCATAGGCCATAGCCGTCTTCAAGAATTTGACAGACTACTCGGCACTCAGAAAAAATGACGGAAAGGTTGAGCTGTTTTGGTGTAGACCCAATTACATGTCACGCTTGGAACAAAGATCGAACACGTAAGTTTGGTTTGGTTTAGGATAATTATTTATAGGAGAGGAGGTCAAATTTCACTCCTGTCTGTCGTCTTTTTCTCTTCCAGAAATTGCCATATCCGCCAACAGTGCGGAGGTGCACATTTACAAGAAAACATCAAACGATTTCGTACTGACTGATGTTCTGAAGCAACATGATTTGAGAGTCACTGGGATCGATTGGGGTGCACGGACAAACCGAATTGTTACTTGCGCTGCGGTAAGCATTCGTCCGACGCTATGAGGCTACTAATACCAAAATATTGGGAAGGCAAATTTTTGATTTGTGATTCAGGATCGAAACGCCTATGTATGGACTCAAGAGGGGCCGGATCAGAAATGGAAACCGACTCTCGTACTTTTGCGAATCAACAGAGCTGCGACTTGTGTCAAGTGGTCACCGCTTGAAAATAAGTTTGCTGTCGGTTCTGGAGCACGCCTCATTTCCGTGAGCACTCTGTCTTCCCGAATTTTTTGCTTTTCTATAATACTGAATACTCATTCTAATCATATCCTTTCGTTATGGTCATTGCAGGTCTGTTACTTTGAGAAGGAGAATGATTGGTGGGTTTCGAAACATATCAAGAAGCCAATTCGTTCCACTGTGACAGCGATTGATTGGCATCCAAATAACGTGTTACTTGCTACAGGCTCAGCCGATTTTAAAGTAAATTTCTATAAAACAGTCAATCACTTCATTCTTCCTTCAGTTTCCAAGTTCTCACATTTCTAAAACCAGTAATTGTATTGGACTTCTTAGGTCCGAATTTTTTCTGCCTACGTAAAGGAAATAGAGGAGAAACCTCAGCCGACTGTTTGGGGCTCAAAGATGCCCCTGGGACAACTGATGCAAGAACTGCCTAATAATTCAGTTGGAGGTGGTGGATGGGTCCATAGCGTCTGTTTCGGCCATGATGGATCCAGATTAGCCTGGGTAAGGAGAATTTCTGTAATTTTATTTCAGCTGCATTGGACGTAAATTGAACGTCTGACACACTTTAGGTTGGGCATGATGCTTCAATTTCAATTGCCCAAGGAAACGGGAATGGTCAAGCAGTGAGTCTGTGTTTCCTTCGAACTGCCTTTCTACCCTTCCTCTCTGTAGTCTGGATAAGCCCGGACACCATTGTCACGGCAGGTAGATGAGAAGGGTCTTTTGATAAAATTATCTCCCGTCGAGCGATAAGCAAAAAAAGTCGATTTATTGAAATAAAAAAAAAAAAAATTTCATGTACATCCTGGTTCAAGTACTTCCTGGTTCAAGTACATCGTTTTTGATTCTGATTCAGGTCATACCCTTACGCCCATGATGTACAGCGTGAGTCAAATCAGTGATGGACTAAGACTGGACTTTAATGGGAAATTGGAGAGTAGTGACCAGAAGAAGGAACAGGGCGGAATGTCTGCAATGAAAAGATTTCAATCACTAGATAGACATGCCAAACTCGTGACTGAAGAAGTAAGATCATCCAAATCATCCCACTCCTGCGGTGGTAGATCCATCGGAAATGACGCATCTGAATCTCGTACATTTTGTTTCATTATTTCCAGGAGAATGAGTTGAATTCCCTCCATCAGAATTCCATTACAGGACTCCAGATCCATACGGGCTCAAAAGAGAATGGACTCAAATTGTCCAGCTCATCCATTGATGGACAAATTATACTCTGGGACCTTAAAACGCTTGTTCGGCAAATGAGGCAAATGTCACTCTAATAATCTATCCATTCATCACACCCAGAAAACTAAAAGTTCCGCAATTCCATTAGAATTTGCTTATTAGTCATTTCTCTCTCCTTGATTACTCCGATTGCCAAACTTTAAGCCTAAACTTACACCACTCTTCAAAATATCATAACGTATACAAATGTCAATCATATTTGATTTATTCTGCTTAGCATGCCTCACGGAATACTTTTCCCTTTATAAGTTCCTTGCTCCGTAACAAATTAGTAGACCCAACTAGCACCCGATTGAGTTAACATTTAGAAATTTTTGTTTCATCATCATTTTAATTGGTGAATAAAGAGTTGGAGGCTCATAGACTAAACTGGATTGTGCACTTTTAAAATACTGCTAGAGTATTTATAGGTTTCGAGTGAAGGGAAGTTATTAGAGGATTGTAGGTAATAATTTGAGGAGCCTCATCATAATTTGTCAGAACGTTATTGTGATTGTGAAAGTTATTATGGTGTCCTCGTTTCTAAAATCGGATCCGCCTCAAGCCTATCCCTTATCCAAAGGGTAAAAGTCTCTTATATGACTCATTGGGTCCGCACGTTTCCAAATAACCGTTAAAAGGGTTTTGGGCTCTCTATTGTGAAATCCTTCAATTGTCCATATTGTAGTTGTCATTTTAAAAGTTTTGAACAGAATTTCATCTAGCTTAGAAGAGAAGATTTTTATTTGGGACTCTGGATTGAGAACAATGGGTATTGGAGACGTTTTGTTTATTTACTCATCTCTGACTACGCTAAACTGGGATAAATTCCTACTCTAACTCCCTTTCCAGACGCAGAAGCTGAATTGTGTCGTCAAGTATTGTTCATTTCATTCGAGGAGATAATGGTGCGGGAAGTGTCAGTAAATTGATAACCACTTGATAATGATGGGATAAGCATAGGGTTTTGCTCCTGGGAAAGAAATCTCTCTCTGACTCATTTTTATTAGCCTCGGGAGCAGCGATCTACTTGTTAAGTTTTCTTTGAAAAATTGCTCACACCACGAAACGGAGACGAAATAATAAATTTGGAGGAGACTTCACAGAATATGGACATGGCCAAGCGCGTGGCTTTCGGAACCAGGGAATGGGCGGAATATGCAGAATACCGAATTCGAAATGGACTGTCAATTGAAGAAGGTTAATTCAAAATAATAAAAATTCTAATGGCATTTTCCGAAACTCTTTAAACTTTTACAATTTTGGTACTGACGATAAATTAATTAGGAATTCTTTGATTGATTTTTTTCCAGGTTTTACTCTTGCCATGCTGGAAATGGAAGTTCCCTTTGCACGACTTGGATTTGAAACTTTTTCAGAATTTCTTGAGGCTAATATTCCACAATTGGAACATTTACTCAAGGATTCGGACCTGAGCAGAGAACGTTCTTTAATCCCAATTGGTGAGAGCAGAGTTAACTTTTATAAAGCGTAGGGGAACTAATTAAATTAGTAAATGAACCTTAGAATCAACCGGAGACTTAAAGGTTGGCAGTCGAGTAATTTGGTTCGGAAAGGATAGCACCACTTTCAAGGGTAACAAAAACAGTTTAGTGTGTATTGGATTTTTATTTCAATATTTATCATAATTGTTTCCAATTTAATTTATTGATTACAGGGACTGTGAACTGGCTCGGAAGCATCGAACGTATTCTCTGTGCCGGAGTTTTTAGTGTAAGAAAATAATTTTTCGATCATTTAATTTAGCGTTGAGTAGAATCTGATTTAAATGTTTTCTTCTGCTATCCTGCTTGGTCCTTTTCTTATATTTGTCACAGGATGAGAAAATTGGTTCCCCATTTCCAATTTTATGGAGAGGGAAGAGACTTTTCTTTACGCCATCAGGACATTCCATTGTGCTTAGGGTCAATGAACTCATTCTCAAGTCTGACTATGCTCAAAGGCAAACCTCAATGCTCAGTAGGGCGTTGACGAAACTTATGCGCAAGGTCTCAATTCGAGAGAGACCCCGAGAAAGGAATTCTCCAGATGACTTTGTTGAAGGGGATCCCAACAAAATCCGACAGTTTGATATCATATATCCCTTTGCTGTTGGTAAACCTGCTCTAATCAAAGATTGTGAAATCATCTAATTTAACGTAGCATATACTAACTGTTTTCTCTCCGTTTCTCTCAGCCTCAGGACCAAGTGGGCTGAAAGTGAATGACACAATCATCTGGGCAAATAATGCAGGCTCATTTAAGGGCAGGGTCAAGTGGTTGGGGCATCTCAACTGCAAAAGTGGCCTCACTGTTGGAATTGACTTCGTAAAAGACGCCATTACCAATTTTTTAATTCATTTTGCTAACTACCCATTTCGCCTGTTGGCCACGTTTTTTTTTGTTTTAGAAAAAAGACATTGGAAATACTTCCGGGAGTTACGGGGGACACAAATTGTTTGATTGCAAACCAAATCAGGGGAAATTCTTGTGTATTGAATGCATTCGGAAGTCTGAGATTCAAAACATTCCAATTCAGAGCTCCGCCCTCATATCAACCCACACTTTTGAATTCAGTAATCAGGATCTTTGTCTCCAGTGGCATCGGAATCGGAACCTTCCCAGTATGTATTGTGTCAAATCTCGGATCCATCACCTGAGATGCCATGCCATTTTAATTTTTTTTTCAGGACATTTCCAACTTGGTGACATTGTCCTGTATCAACGGGATTCAAATTCTTATCTTACTGGCACGTTAGAATGGCTCGGGACCAAAGCAGAAACAGAAGTTGCTGGAATCAGATTTGTGAGTTCCTGAAGATGTCTGTATCTATTCCCTCCAATGCGATTTGCGTATTAATGCTCAGTTTTTGTTTTCGGTTTAAAGGATGCCCCAATAAGGAGCCGAGTTCGTCTGCACATAGAGCCATTGCCGTTTGAATGCCCGTCGGAGCGTGGTGACCTCGTTCTATTGGAGAAAGTTGTACCTTACACGAGAGTGACATCCGTTGAGGACCGAACTGGCTCTTCTCCCGTCACAGTCCAACGGTCGCCTTCCCAAATTCAGGCTCTGAAAGCAAGGGTTACTCACGAATGGTTCCCTCAGAAAGGAATTATTACACCTTGCATTTCCCCGGAACGTCTCAACCGTCTTATAGGTATGCAATACATCTTTCTAAGGCGCCGTTTGCCTTATCTTACCTCAAATTCAATTACTGTTTTATATGTTGAAGGTTACAAAAGAGGGATTCAAGGGCACATGAACTCTAGTCACATGGCCTCGGTTCTCTTTGCGATTTTCAGTTGCTCAGATACATTTGACTCAATTCTACTTCATACTGACGAAAATGATGATGTGGCTCTACAAATTTTAAAAGAAATACTGAGGACGGAAATAGCAAATCGAATAAGACGAAGGTTCTTTTGTCTCCCATCCAACGTTCAAGCAGTTGCACAAATTTTTAGTAAAGGTGAACAAATGACTTTGCCTGGTAAGAAAGGAGATAAATTACTATTAAATCCGTTAATTGTCGGACGAAGGGAACAGTAATTGGAGTTAATTTGTTTACCATTAGGAAACCCAGACAAAGTGCTGGAAGTTTTACTTGAAAATGTGAATCCAAATACGAAGGATGCCTTCTTGCATTACAAGGATGGCACTGTTAATTCTGTTCACCGAATCATGGCCACAACGTCCAACATTTCTGAAAACATTGTCACAATTCAACATCTACTTGAAACAGACATGAAACTGAAGAGTCTTCAATTTCAAAAGGATCCAACCCCGGCCCTCGTCGTTATCCTCCCTGAAAGGAACGAGGACTTGGCTCCTTCTAAGATTTTCATTCCAAACTTCGTTTTGGAACTGACTAGTCTCATGGTGGCGGGTGGTGAGTCTAGCACAAGTGAGATGGACTAATTTTCCTACTTATTTCCTTCTTAATTTGAACCAATTTACAATTTTTTGACTTAATTTCCAGATTCTCTTCCTCCAGAAGCTTCAAGTCCTTGTACCCTTTGTGGCGAAGTTTCGAGCACAGAGTGCCCAGATTGTGAGTTGCTGGTCTCTAAATCCACGTCCAATACCAGTTCCTCCAGTAAATTCTGTACGGAATGCTCCGAAGTGTTCCACCAGCACTGGACACGGAGAAGTCATAGGACAGTTCCTCGAGGAGGGGCGAGTGGGAAAGGCAAGTCCTTGGAGCTCCAGTCCATAATTTGCACTCGAGACAATCAATCCATCGCCTTTGTAAAATGTGGAACTGGAAAGAATGGAGAATGGATTGTTCATGACTCCATGCCTGATGGATCCAGTCCGCAAGTAACCCAATCCTAATTCCTAATTGGTTCTCTCAATAATTCATTTTCCTTTTATTTCTATTTTAAAACTTAACGTTTCTTTTCACTCCACAGGTTCAAAATGTATTCAGCCTCACAGACTGCTTGCTGTCATTAGAAAATGAACCCGCCTCTGTTCTTAGAGAATGGGACTCGTTTATTCCAGAAGTCAAAATAATTTTATCATTTGCTCACATGTGCATCTATTCGTCTGTGGAAAGCCTCAGGAACGTCACGTAGTGATACTCAAGACTAAGGTCAACTATTCTATTTAAGCCACTTAAAAAAATTAATGTCAAATAATTTTGTTAACATTCGGGACGGAAGTTGTTGGAAGGTAATTTTAGCAGCGACAACGTTTTCCGTGTCTTGTATTTGCCTCCATTTCCAGTTCAACGATGTTCATTTCATTCCGAGACAGGATTGGTTTCTCTAGGATACAAGCCACGAGCGTTCGGAACAGAGCTTCCACGTTTTCACCAGACTTGGCAGAGGTCTCGAAAAATGGAAACCCTAATTTCTCTGCAATAGCCTAGTAATTATTTTAAATTAAAATTAATCTTACAGGCCCATCTTATATTACAATTATCAGATACCTGTCCAACGAAAGGTGCTACCGTCCGGTTTTCCACTAGGTCAATTTTATTTCCCACCAGAATTTTAGTAGAGTCCTCAGGTCCATTTTCATTTGCAAAGCGAAGCCATCCTTCCACATCGTTCATGGAAATTATATCCGTCACATCATATACTAAAATAATTCCCATGGCCCCTCGTACTATGGTAGAGACAACGGATCGGAACAATTCTTGACCAGCCGTGTCCCACTGTCGAACAAATTCCACACCAGGTGCCAATTAAAGTTCACAATTCAGTCAATGAGTTTTTTAGTTTCAATAAAAATTACCCACCAGATTGAGCCGGAAGAGTTTACCACCTACAGCAATATTTCGAAATACCTTTTCAGTAAAGAATATTTGTTAGCAAGAAATAGCTTACGCTGTGGATTTTAATAAGATGTGAAAAATAAAAGGGAATTCTTACCACGTCACAGGCACAAGTAGCATTAATTTCATCACCGAATTCTTTGTTCTAGACCAAAAAACTTAATTACATCAAAAGTAAACTGGGAAGAGTTAAAATTGCGTTTTCTTGAGGCGGCACCCTTACAGCAAATCTACGTAAAATGCTCGATTTCCCGACGCTGCTGTTTCCGAGTATAACAATTTTCATTGATCTACAATTTGTACGACATTAGAATTCCACTACTGAATTGTGATTATTCAAACTTTAATTGGTCATACGGTAATGTCCCATCGCTTCCATCCGATTGGAGTTTAACAGTCATTACAGTTTGCTTGAGTTTAATTCCGTAGAGACGCGTCAACTCTTTCAAGACTAAGGGCTCACGACATAAAGGGCACCTGAGCAAGTCCAGTGAACCAAATTAGGCGCATCTTAAACCAAAACATGGATCGAGTGAACGTATAAATTTAGGAAGGATGGTTGGGAATAGAGACTGGGTTTTTATTTGATTCCCGCCCGCCGCTCAGCAGCTGATCCACTCAGTTCAGCAGGTAGACGGGAAAGGGTCTTTTTGATAAAAATTATCTTCCGCCGAGCGATAAGGGAAAAAAGGTGTTTTTGAGGTGAAAAATAAAAAATAAAAAAATCCCCCCAAAACCCCCCCAAAACAGGTAGTTTGGACCACAACATACGTCGACCACAACCTTTGTTATTCGGGCAGTGTGGTACGTACGTGTCTTCGCCATTGTTGAGATGTTGCTTGATGCAGAGGAAGTGGAAGATGTGTCCGCCGCGCGTACTGACAAAATAGTCCTTGCTTGGGTATTCTACGCAAAATAAAATACATTAAAGAAAGTGAATAGTGTCCATTATTGAACACAATCAAGTTACCTGAAGCAAAATCAAGGCAAATGGCACAGGTAAAATGCTCTGCCATTCTTGTTTTGAAAAGAAGGTGCTGGAAATAGAAAAAAAAACACTAGGAGGCTGAACCGTGTGCTGACTGATGACTTGCTAAATGTGCAGATTTAACAAAACGCGTCATGGATTCATATCTATCCCAACCACTGTCTTATCTGCCAAATGTAATGGTTATCGCAAGGAGAAGGAAAAAGCATCAAAATTGCAATAAAAAAAAAGAGAACTAATAATCAATCCTTCCTGATTTCAAGAAAATAATCTAATCGCTCCTTTTGATTATATAACGCGTTCCCAAAAAACTCGGAAAAACGTCGTCGAATAAGGAGAAGTAAAAATAGTACCAACCATCAGTCTTGCGCAGCTGAACGCGACGACTGAAGGAGCAATGAATGACGACACGGCGGCTGGATTCACGCACGAAAGACGACAATAATGATGACAAGGACTAGAACGAGGACGAAGACGACAGTTTTACGACATCGTTCTCACTTATCATTAACAAACGAGATCTCAAATCCATGATTACTGAAAATATTCTGAAAGAAAAAAAAATTACGTGTTCTTGCCAGGTCTCGAACCTGGGACCTTCTGTGTGTTAGACAGATGTGATAACC
>Ga0194135_10002537_pt1 | contig 11112 bp, 12 predicted proteins | sample LitLau_LLRF_2013_FD_134024 | JGI IMG/M metagenome (GOLD analysis project Ga0194135, IMG submission 134024) | Freshwater sediment microbial communities in response to fracking from North America - Little Laurel Run_MetaG_LLRF_2013 (version 2) | ecosystem: Environmental > Aquatic > Freshwater >... | reverse complement strand
TCGAAAACCCTTTGACACTCACCCTGTTCCTAGTGAATGGCCGTACAAGAAGACAGGCGCGGAACCAGCTCTTGCTATAACCCATTTCGTTACAGCTAAACAATCGCTTACTACCGCCTCCTCATGAGGGGTGCCGTACGTGGAATCTCCAAAACCTATGAAAAATTATGACAAACTCGTAAACTACCAGGTTTTCATTTAGTGGTTCTAGTAGGTAGGTATTTATTTATTTGTTGCTTACATCGATAATCAAAAGTAATCACGTGGCAATTAAGGTTTTGTAAGATCTTGTAAAGATGCAACCTGTGTTCCGTTGCCCGAGATCCCAGGTTACCATGAATGTAGACGACGATTGGTTCTCCTTTACTTAGTAAGGTGTCATGCATGTATTTTAGGGGCAGAGGTGATATATGCCTAAAATACACAATACATACCAGCAGTCATCAGACTACATATAGGTCAACTACGTAGCACCTACGATACGAGAAAACAACTAATTTTAAATCTTAAACATAAAAAATATTTAAATATTTAAACTAATAATGGATTGACTACCATACTACTGGTTTCACAGGTTCCACTAAGTGCAATTTCGATGTTTCTCTTGGGTTAAGGGCAAACGGTACAATCGATGAATCGGTGCTATTGATTGGCTTAAAATCCCTGGTTTAAAGACTATTGTCCCGTTCGCCCTAAGTAAATAACACCTCCCTTTCTTCTAGTAAGCGATAGGTAGGTAGGCGCGCTGGGATGATTTGTTTAATATTTGATCTAGTTTTAAAACAGCGAAAGCTTACCATACACCAAGTTGTAGGCCGCCGTTTTCTACGTAAACATTTCGTGAATTGCAGATGCCATAGTTTTCAGGATTTTTGAGTGTCTCATTTTCAGGGCGGTCCACTGAAAGTAATAATACGTATAGGTACCTACCCACTTTTATACAAATTTTGTAGGAAATTTGGTAGGTTTTATAGGTACAATAGATATGTACTTACAAAAGTAAAAGTAGAGGACTCCCCTTTGTAGAAATAAGCTGAAGTGGAAGACTAAGGGGAGTATGATAGAGATGATTATCAAAATTCCATAGTAAGAAATAATTAGTGATACGGGAAACCTGCTCTACAGGCTGCTTCATCAAAATCATAACTTTTTGGCTCTATTGTCAAATACAGGTCGATCTTTATTACTGTAAAAATTCCCCACTAAACTATTGGTTATACGAGGGCTGCTGCCTACCTTGGTAGGTAGGTACCTAAGTTCGCCGTTTCTCAAAAACGAAACGGCAATTTTTCTTGACAAATTTGTATTTTTTACTTGTTTAGACCATTTCTCATGATGATTTAAGCACTTTTAAATCCATTGAAACCAATTTCTTGTAAAAAATAAATTTTCATTCTGAATTGAACCACACCGAAAGACAACGCATCAACGGGGTCTTCCAAGAGTCAAAAATGGTGGCCTATAACTTTATTCTATAGGGAACAAAAATTAATTTACTATAAGCTAAACTGGAAGGGTGTGAAGAATAAAACGCCCGTCGTAAAAGCCCGCAGGTAATATGGATGGCTGTTCTCTTTCCGCTTGTATTATACGTATACATATACGAGACCTAGCTACATAATCCTCAATAATAAATGTTGAAAAAAACCCTAATCCACGACAGTATTTGACATAGAAGCACTTTTTCTGTGAGCCAAGAAACTGAATTAGACCTATTGAAAAAACATTTAATAGGCAGTAAAAACAACGCGGCAGTGGTGGTACACTGTAGTATCCAATTCATTGTCACTTTCACTGCCTATACAACCGTTCAGGAAAATAACTTCCGTTACACTGACAAATGTTTGCAATCAACATAACCTAATTTGCAATGTTAATTTTATTGCGGGTCAAAGGTATTGTTTCAATTAATAAATAATGAGTTAATACTGTCAAAATTGTATTACTGAGAACCATCAGGCATTTAAGATTTTTCGGTGTCTTCTTTCTTTTTCTGATCATCCGGTTTCATTGCTGGGAAGAAAAGCACTTCTTTGATATTGTTTGAGTCTGTTAGGAACATGGTTAGCCTGTCGATACCCATACCCCAACCTAGAAGCAAAAAAAAACTACAGTTTTACACACTAATAGGTATCGTCAGTATAGTTGACAAAGGTATATAAAAATCGGTTTCGGTACAGGATCATCGTCTGACGGTGGCGGTTACCTTTTGAAACAAAATTTGTGAAAAAGTGCCTAGTGATTTTTATAAACCTTTGTATAATAAATTTCCACGTAGTAGTAAGAGAGACTTGATTGACTTAGTATAGTGGAACGACTTATTGAGCATTTTGTACAGGGGGCATAGGTTCAAAATGAGGAAAATCTGCGTAAAACACTTTATTTGTCACAGACAACATATTCTGGTTTTAAAAAATTCACATTACTTTTAAAGCGATTAGGAACGTGCAAAAAAAGCCATTATTATATATTTATGTCAACTTCCTTATTGTCTACAGTTGGTTTAGCGTAATAACGTGAATCTACTTTCTTAAAGGGGGAACCTTTAAATTAGGGCATACCGGCAGTTGGAGGGAGTCCGTACTCAAGTGCTGTGCAGAAGTTTTCATCGACGAGCTGAGCCTCATCATCTCCGGCTTCCTTGTCTTTGGCCTGTTGCGCAAACCTTTCCCTTTGAACAAACGGGTCGTTCAATTCCGTATACGCATTCGCTATCTCTTTCTGGAGAACGAATAACTCAAACCTAAAACACAATTTTAGTAACCACTCAAGTCAAGAATATTAACTAGTTTTTCTTCTCAGATAAAAAAGAAACTCAGGGGAAAATGCTTCTCTATTTTGAGTGCGATGGTTGAAAAATAAACAAGGTACCCTAACAACATTATTATTTGTTCCCATCCAAATTTAGCGATTTAGAGAACTTTAAATTTTTGGCACGGTAAAACCGCCGGAAAACTTTTGAGTTAAAATTAGCCACTTGCTTTTTAATTTTTTTTCAAAGTGATTCTTTCTAATTGGAATAATTAACTTATTGTGTGTTTTCATTTTTAGTCTGAATAATAATTTAATATTTTACTGCAATAGCTCTTGTCAAACGTGAAAAATGTACATTTCGCCCTATTTTCAATTTGTTTTGCTCAAGTATATCCCAAATTAAGGTCCATAATCTAACATTGGGCATAATATTTTATCTATCGAATAATTTTTTATCGCATTTTTAATACATTTTCCGAGTGAAACTTACGCCGGACAGAAGTTTACTTAATTTCAGAAGCACCCTCATGTGAGAGAGCATGAACGCATTTTGTAGTTAAATATGTAGTGGAATCGTTTAAAAAAAGAAATATGTTGCGATGTCTTTGTCTCCAATACCAAATATGGCACTACTAACCTTTCTGTTAGACCGGGTATAGAACGATGCCACTTGGCTAGAGGACTCATAATCTGAGGATGTTCCGTACTGAATGTCGGATTAACACACGTATCTTCAATGCAGTGACCGACTAGTTTGTCCAGCAACCTAGACGTCGTGCGTGGGGGTGGACATTCCACTCCTCTCGATTCACACAAGTCACTTAGAGCTTTGTTGGCGGCCGGAGTTCCCAATTCCGAAGGGGCAGGCAACTTCACTCCCAGAATTGATTCAAGTGTAGGAAACATGGGCAATCGCTTGAAAGGGGGAGTAAAGTCCACTTCTACTTCTTGCCCTTCTTCAATGTGGTATTTGATCTTATAACTTCCATGAATTGACTTCACCATTCCTAAAATAAGGATACAAATGCTATTTTTAACATGACGAAAAATAAGGTCCTCACCTTAAAAAATACGTTTGCATTGATTGTAAACCTACTGGAGTCTGTGCAAATAAAGCTTAATGGCTAATTTTTCTTCTAAAATTTGGAAAGTTTACCAGTTTTCGCACAGGGAGTCACACCATTTTTTTATTAAACTTTATCGATTCAAGAAAAATACTAGCCATTTTATTTATTTTTTCATTTTGCCGCCTGTTTGTTTAAACACAAATATGACAAAAATGTTGAAGCTTAAAAAATTGCCGCTGATTAATATAAAACCCACCTGACAGCATAGTTTGTGTAAGGGTTATTAAATCGTTGTAATCTGCGTAAGCCATATAGAACTCGCAGGTTGTGAATTCCGGGTTGTGAGTTAGATCAATGCCTTCGTTTCGGAACTGGCGGCCAATTTCGTAGACTCTGTCTATTCCTCCCACAACTAGCATCTTGTGGTATAGCTCTGGGGCGATTCGCATGAAAAGATCCATATTGAGTTCGTTGTGGTGGGTCTTGAAAGGTTTGGCAGTGGCTCCCCCGGCAATCATGTTCATCATTGGCGTCTCAATTTCAAGGAACCCTAGATCGTCTAGGAATTTACGCACATACGAGATAATCTGGGCTCGCACTATAAATTTGCGGCGTACCGAGTCGTTTAAAATTAGATCTAAATACCTCTGGCGAAATCTCGTTTCCTGCAACGACAAAAAATTGACAATAGCATTATTAACACCCTGGTGTATAAATAATGACATATTCTCGTTGAGTCGTTGACCATGCAATAAAATATATTAACTTATTAACTACAGCACCATTCGCCAGTAGGCGTGAACAAAGACAGTTAGAAATTGAATAGTCTAAACTTAACATATCCCAAGATATACTGTTCAAATATTAGGTATATCTGCTCTATTATTTAAAGACAAAACAAAATGGGTTACTGAATCCAAAAGAAGAATTAGAGCCTTCAGTTGTTTCATCATACGACATACCTTGTCTTTCAAGCCAAAATGAAGATGGGGCAACATGTGCAAACAGGGTGTAAGAAGGGCTATTTTCTTAGGGAGAATCGACAGTTCTCCTGTTTTCGTTCTACAAGGATGACCCTCTACGCCGACAATATCTCCTCTTCTTATTCTTTCATTATCAGCATAAAACTTTTCTTCTCCGTCATAGTTGTTAACAGTAGCCATTACTTGCAACTTGACTCCTTCGCCTCGCAAATCGTAGAATATCAATTTCGCGCTAGATGACCGTATCGCGTGAATCCGCCCTTGAAAATTGAAAATAATGAATAAGTGCACTAGGTCACTGATAGTAAACGACCTTGCAGACTGCAATAATCTACACAGCTGACGCTCTGGGGTCAAGAGTTTATCACAAATCAATAGTACCTACCCGCAACACTAATTCTCACGTCATTTTTAGTCACACCAGGTTCCAAATTTTCATAACTGTCAATGACATCTTGAAGTGAGGTTGTCACTTGAAACTTGTGGGGATATGGATTTTCACCAGCTGATTTCCAATCCGCAATGGAGGTTGATCGTAATTTGAAGTATTCCTAAAAGAAAGATTATTGATCGACGGTGACGGGACTGCTGCTGATTGGTCTCTTGCTTCATTTAAATTGTTCTTGTTAAAGCAATGTCCACTCGAATCCACGCAGCCCTCTGTGTCTGCGAACCTTGGAGTCCTGTGGCTGTTACTCGATACGGCGGGCTGCGTGGCTTCGAGAGAACATTGCGACCAACAGCTTTATGTATGTTCTGTATCAAACCTATTTTTTTGATATTGTTCTTTATTCGTTTGAAAAAGCCGATAAATTGTAATATTTGTTATGGCTAATACAATGATTGATTGATTGATTGATTGATTGATGCAATCATTTTAGGGTGCCTCCGATTTTTCGAGGTTCTAGGTACAGCAACATACATTTGGTGAAATTTCAGCTTCCACTGCAGCCCCTTTTTTGGAAGCCGGAGCCGCCGGTCCCTCAGCCTTCGTAGTCTTCTCCTCTTTCTCCTTTGCTTTTTGCTCGGCCTTCTTTCTCCTTTTTAATTCACTAAAACAAATTTACGAACATTAATAATATGTTCTATTTCAGTGGGAATTTCACACCAGCTTACACGCACCTCAAGCAACGGCTTTGTTCTACTATAACTTTTCTGTTTACTAGGATTGCCCTCGTCATATCACTACTCTGCCGCAAACAAAGGAATATAGATTTCAACATTTTTTTTAGTTTTTATCTGAAACAATATTGTTGGATAAACATAAACAAATGCCAATCGACACAGGCAATTCGACACGCGAAACGGCGCCCTATTTTGAAGAACTGTAGAACATTGAATTCAGTTTAATGTACTTGTATGGCGTCATTAGACAAGTAGTGCTGTTGGTTGTAGCAATTAGCCGACAGGCTACCGAGTCATTAACAAACTACTACTTCTGTATCTACGCCAGGGCCAATATAATAGGTCAAAATTTTTGGTTTGCTCGAACCAATGGCTTACTCAAGGAGCAGCTCAGAGTTGAAGCTGAACAAATTGTTGTCAGCTTAATTGTCCAAAAATCCGGAGTGTAGAACTGGCGAGCTGATAGATCAAGCAAGTAGTTGTTTCGAATACGCCGATGGGATTTGATTTTGAAATCAACAATAAGTTCCTGACTAACCTGACGTGAAATGCAAATTTTTACTTACTTTTTGGATAGTGCCTCGGAGTCCGCCATAACAAGTTGTAATGAATAAATAATAAATAGCCTAAAAGGTTTAGATTAGTTTAGACTTAATAAAAGTGGAAATCAATGCATGTGGCTAAAATTATGGCAAAAGCGGCCATGATAGAAAACTTTTTCAAACGACAGGTTAACAAACTAAAATAAATTAAAAAAAATTAAACTGTTTAATATATTTATAACTAATAATCTATTATCTAAGTTAATTGATATCCAAGTGCATATCTAATCTTTTTAAATGGGGATAAAAATATAAATTATTAGTTGAGATGGTAATGTTGGCTCTTTCGAGACAACAAAGTACAAATAACGGTAATTAGGGGGCATCACTACAAGGGGCTACTGGGAGTAGTGACAGCTAGCGCTTTTAGCGAGAGTTTTAGTACTACTGTGTATTTCACTACGCGTGTTCGAATGCAGCGCCTCTAGAGAAGATCTCAGTACTCATTTTGTGCACGCCGGATGCCGATAACTTTTTGACATTGAGTGATGAGTGCTTGTGCTTGAGTGCCTTCCAGCCTTCCTGCTCTGCCATTTCATTTTAGTTTTTACTACTTCACTTCCTTTTTTTGGAAAGGGATTTGATTTCTCTTCTTAATTTGAAAAAGGGAGAAGATCCTAAATAACATGAGTTTTTTTGGAATAGTATTTAGATACTTACAAACGCATTGAGCGAGTGAATGGTATGTTGAATTTGCATTTCCTAAAAACCGAACTGGATATGTGAGGATGCATCTACCTGCCTACTTACCTACCAACCTACTTAGATTTAGTAGGTACTAGGTAGTCGATAAGCTTGTAATAACGACATGATATTTTATTTTAGATCAATATGTCATTAACTGAACGTTTCCCCGTTGCGGGAAAATGGCCACCATGCGCAATGAGGTTGCGGGTGGATGAAAAGAAAGCAAGAGCAAAAGCGTTAATCAATGAAAGGGCTAGGAAGCCTGACAAGCAAGAAGAGTTTGTTGCTTATGATTCAGAGGACGAGGAAGATGAGCAGGACCCCGCTGTGGAAAACACTTTTCTTAGAACTTCGTATAGTTTTATCGATTACGTTAGATCCCGTGAATTTGGATTGCGAGAAAAAAGAAAAGTGACTGCTGAATACCCGACTAGGCACATTATTAGCCATGAGCTATTTAAAGAATATCCTATTCCTCTCAACAATATGAACAAGGTTTTTTGTTCCCAGTGGTTATCTGACAAGCAAATAGTTTTTGGCACTAAATGCAACAAGGTGAGAACTCTTGGGATTGGAGTGGGTAGATTACGCTAGTTACACACAGGCCGGATATTGTAGTCCTTACAGAGGGACCCGACAACTTTTTCCCGAGCACTCAATGAACATAATGCTTTAATACCTATAATAAAGAATATTATTTTTTACTGTTGCCTCGTGACTCGTGAGTCGAGATGAGAACTAGCAACTGGTAAAAAATGATACTTCTGGTACCACTGGGTGCTCAAGAAAACGTTGACGGGTCTCTGTCGGGACAACAAAACCCGGCGTGTGTAAGACCAGCGTTAAATATTCAGACTCTTAATAGTTACCTACTCTTGAAAACAGTCGTTCGGACCCTAACTCCAGCTACTTATAATCAATTTATTAAACAAACAAAAAATCAAATTTGAATTCATATATTTAATTTCATATTTCCCTTGTAGTTGATGGTATACGACGTTGGAACTAGAAAACTGGACCATATTCCTCTGCTTCCAAGTCGAAGAGAATCTCACGCCGTCCAAGAGCAGTGTGGGATTCACTCTGCAAAGTTAAATCCTTCCAAGACAATGCTGGTAACAGGAGCCAAAAATCCTTGTGAAATCGGTATTTATCGATTACCAACAATGGATCCTCTTTGTGTTGGAGAGGTGCGTATCTTTTTCACCTTTTTTGGCTTAGTTAATCAACTTTATTCTATCGATTCCATAGCCAAATTTAGATATATATAGCCAATGGCCACTCTTACTGCTGGCCTATAACTTTCTATTTCAACTGAGACACCTGCCGACGACCTCTGGAGTAATCAATCACACAATGGTATTGAGATAGGAAAAATGGAAAATGGGCGCCGGCTTCTCAAATTCAGTAAAGGAAGGTCGTCGACAGGTTCCTCATTTAATTTACATCAATTTGAATGTATAAAATAAAAATTAAATTTAACTTGAGAACTATTCTTTTAGATTTTTTCGAGTTAGCTCTCAATGTTATTTCCCTTAGAAGTGAACTCACGCAAAGAAGAAGCCTTTTGCATTAAAGCTACAAAATTTTTATTATGCTTGCAGAACGCTCATAAAGACTGGGTATTTGATTTCTGTTGGCTGGATGATCAATATTTAGTGTCTGGATCGAGGGATAGCAAAATGGCGCTTTGGCGAATCGCTGATGATGATGTAGCTGACGAAAACTCGCCAAAGTATTTCCACATGAACCCAATGACAGTCAAGTTGTGCAAGGCTGGTTTAAAAGTTCGTGCTGTTGAATTCAATCCCGAGTATCGCGAGATTGCTGCTCTTTCACTTAATGGGTACATTCACATTTGGAACGCAGAAACGTTCAGACAGGTGGGTGAACTATACGCAGGCAAAAAGAATTTTATGTAAGATCCTCACCGAGTTGAGTCCGCACCTAATACCGTGCGTTTGGTGCGGTTGAGTCATGATTGGGTCAACTCGGTTCCGGAGAAAATATTGACTGAACTCGGTCAAGATCCAAAAAAAGGCAACTGCATATTTAAAAAAAAAACATATAGGATAAGTATTGAAAGTAAAAACGGAAGAATTGAGTCAAACAATAACTAGAAATCATGATGTCCATTGTAAAAACCTATAGACGTGTTACTGCAACGCGTTTCCTGTCCACCCATAGAAAAAGCTGTGGTCGGGACGTAAAATATATATATTTCTTATAGCGATTGTGTACTACCTATTAATATTTTTGTAAATTTAGCTAGATAACTTTGAAAACGCAAGTATGGAAATTAATTATTATTCTTTACATGCAGACTCATTCAAGAAAACTTCAGGCTAGTCAAGAAAGTGTTTGTCTTGCGGTAAAAGAAGGTGGGTTATACGCGATTGGATGCCGTTCCTATACTTTGCTGCTGGATCCCCGAACTCTGCATTCAGTCAAAAAAATTTCCGCCAAATTTAGTGGGTGTGGTAAGTTATTTCCTGTAATTTCGCTACTAGACGATTTATTATTCTATAAATATGATACCTACCGCTTTTAACAAAAATGTTTAAATTATGAATAGTACCTAGGTACCTACTTAAAAAATATAATAGTGAAATGATTAAAATGTATCAATCCACAAAAATAAGAAGCCATTAATTTATTTTTTACAAAAGATACGTACTTACTTAGGTATCTAGTTAATCAATAAAAATTATGTATGTTCTTGTCTCATAAAATAAAAAAAATGTATCAACAAAATTAACGTAGGTACTAAGCTTCAATTTACCAGAAAATTCTAATTCGTTGATAATTAAAATGACTATTAATGTTAAATTTGAGCATAGAGTAGCCCCTCTTCTTCTGTTTGCGTCTATACTTTCCTTAATTAGTTTCATATGTAAATGACGAACTACCCAACTCAGATTTACCTAATAGTGTTTACTTTCAAATTTTTTTTTCAGGTGTAAGGTGCGCAAGTTTCCAGGGAAATATCCTGACTATAGGAACGGGATTGTCAGTTATCATGTTTTATGATTTACGGGCGCAGAAGTACCTAGAGTCCAGCATTAATTCTAGTCGAACTGTTAATTTAAAATGCTCCAGAGGCTACGTTGTAAGTATCAAGTATCTAATGTTGTATTTCAAACTGCATTGTACAATGAAAAGAATATGAATTCGAAAATAGGTTTACCCGCTATTCTAAATGTTTAAAAAACATTTCTTCTCATTAAAAAGTAACATTTATAAGCTCTTATTTTGTACAGGTAGCTTGTTTTTAATAGTTATAATGTAGCACTATATCAAACCATTAGTAAGTAATATTAATGCAGGTACATATTTGTAAAAGTAGGTCCAGTAGGTATCTTATAGAGGTTTCCCTTTTTAGGTACAAAAAAAGACCAGTTATTTTTCCAACCGGCTGTATTATTGGTTCGTACGTAATAATAGGTAAGATTCTTTTATAGGTAATATATATATTCCTGTTTATTTTAGTTTCCTGATGAAGAATTTATGGAGCAACAGCATGTGAGATACACACCAGCTATTTACACTCATTGCTATGACCTGACTGGAACTCGCATCTTTGCAGCTGGTGGTCCCTTGCCTGCTAACATTTACGGCAATTACGCTGGCCTATGGCAGTGAAGGTGAATGTCTAGTCTAATTATTACTTGTTGATATGACTCTTTACTGAAATACTCAAAAATACCGTTTTAGGTAGCTTTACTATTATATACTATTTTGGATTAAACTACACTAATGTGGAAATTAGTTTCCTTAATCCTTGATTATTGTTTTTTAGTATAATAACAATAATGTATTCGTCCCATCCCTGTAGGTCAGGTAGGAACCTAATTTGGCAGACAGCAAAGAAGGAGAAGGGAATGACGTTCGCGT
>Ga0194135_10002536_pt1 | contig 11113 bp, 7 predicted proteins | sample LitLau_LLRF_2013_FD_134024 | JGI IMG/M metagenome (GOLD analysis project Ga0194135, IMG submission 134024) | Freshwater sediment microbial communities in response to fracking from North America - Little Laurel Run_MetaG_LLRF_2013 (version 2) | ecosystem: Environmental > Aquatic > Freshwater >... | reverse complement strand
GGATCTTCTCTCTCTTATGTCGCAATTTATATACGGTGAATTCTTGGAGAAAGTCATAACGGCAATAGTGGTAGTGATAGTGGTGGGAGAACATGTCACAAGGATGAAAGCGGTCTTTATTCTCATGCAGATAAAGAAAGCGTGTGGTAATATAAACTAGACATCTCTGTTGGTCGTCTCAACTAATCGAGGACATCCTCCTCCGAGAAGCCTCCCTCTTTATCCTTATAAGAGCCCATTTGTCCAACTCCAAAAGTTAAGGGACAACCGACGTCAATCTCTCTAGCTCAGTCCTTAAGTCCTTTCTTATTGTACCTTCCAGCTTTATTCATACGCGCGTGTACTACTAACCGAGTACCTAATACGAATTTCCCAACTCCCTCAGCTTTCCCTTCTATGTACCTCTAGCTTCTTTCTCGTAATTTGGAATGGTCCTACCTTTCCCAGTCTATTGTTATACGTTTAATATATGTATATGTGTTCATATGCGAGTCATTTGAACAAGAGAGATATAATTCTGAGTGACTAATCGTACACACACACACACACTCACATAGAACCAGAGAGTAGTCCTGAGAGAAAGGAATTTTTCAACGTCGAGATTTGCCATTTAGCTCTCTCTCTCTCTCTCTTGTCATACATACTCATAAGGTTTATTTTTATACTACTAACTAGTCGACTGACATGATTCCTATATTTTCATTCAATTACACAATCCCCATCTATTCTCCTCTCTCGACATAATGGGATTTCATAAGTAGCTCATTAATTCAAAAAATTCCCTTTTATCGATCTCTCCTGCTCTTCCTCACAAATCACAAAAATCACTTTCAAGTATCCTCCAACTTACAAAAAAACCAGTTTATTGATCTAAAGAAGCCACTCGATAGATTTCATCAAAAGTCTCATTTAATTGTTATAAGTAGGCTTCATACTTTACTACACATCTTGGCAACAATATCAAAAGTTACAAAAACAAAAGTCTTGAAGAATCACATGAAACGAGCACAAATAATTGCTACAAATAAGAACAATACACAAGCTCATATTAATGGAAAAACCAAGAGCCACTCCAAAGTATTGAGTGAGCTGTGCTGTGTCAGTGTATATGTGGTTGAATTTAATTCTGGAGATTTAATAAGGAGAGAGTGAAAGTCTTTCTTTGCAACATTTGACAAAGCTAAAGCACACACAGAAATATACATAACGTCATATGTATATAAAGTAAATGTTGCTCCTACAAATGGAATAAGATTTGAGGACTTGTCTAGGTATTAAGTGAAGTGGAGTGAGTTTTCACCAGAGGATGGGACGACTCTCACGAGAGAGATCTACGAATTCATTTCGTATGTACAGGAATATACACACAGAAAATATATGGATGTTCTGTGTATTTACACAGGGGGAAAGATTTAGTGAAAGGATAATACGAATGAACACACACACATACACACTTTACAATTCATGTTCTTGAATTCTCGATGTGTGTGTGTGTGTGTGTGTGTGTATGTAGTTAAGTGAGTGCTGATAATTCTAGGGAAGTGTCTGGTAGTAATGCAATGACCATAACTGTGTGTGTAAAGTGAAAGTAGGAATGAAAATATGAGAAAAGTTATTGAGGTGCTTTCATCCTATGCCTATATAGGTGTATATATATAGTTTATCTATATGGATAGATATACGTTCTATGTAGTGATGGAGTATATGAACATTTTAATCAATCCATTTTGATGATAGCCTTGTAATAAAAGTCGCTCTCTGTTCGAGTTAAAGAGACTATTACAACCACCAGAACACACTTCACACACTTACCATTTCATAATCATCTATCTTGCTGATGGACCGTAAGTACAAATTCACCGATACCTGTGTGGGTCCTGTGAGTGGCCAAAATCCATGAATGTAATCAAACAGCACATTATTTTTATCCATTATTCCAACACACACTCTTTTCATTACACCACCACCACCACCAACTCTGCTCACAACACACTCTCATATAAATATATTTTGTGTCATCATCACCAGCAGAAGTTGTCTTCGTCGTCTTATTATTTGCTGTTGCTTCTTGTTGTCGTGTCTTAGTCTTTTTCAACTTGAATGCCAGCAAAAACTCAGCGATATAATTTGCAACCAACTAGAGAGCCTACTCTAAAGGAGTTTCATGCAGAGTCTCGTCACTAATAATAATAATAATAATAATAATAATAATAATAAGATTGGCAAAGAGTTACTTCTAAGAATATATATAGAGAGATGTAGATTATATATATATATATGAAGAATGAATCATTAACACATGCAAGAACGAGAGAAAACAGCGCTATATAGAATCATTATATATATATATGCTTAATATGCAGCTGCTTGGATGTCAAAATAGCCATAATAACAAACTTGTTGTCCACAATGAAATAAGTCCTTGCAGGCCTTTCACTATAAACTCTGTATGCTTGCACACATCAATACTTTCTATTTACGTAAATTGCTTGCTTGATTAAAGTTTCATATTAGAATTATTAACTAAAAGTAGTGTATATAGAATTGTGTGCCTGAAACACATTATTGTGTGGGTGGGTACTTGTACTGTTGCAAATTGATAGATGCAAATAAACACTTAACATTTAGAAAAGTTTGAAATAATATTGTGGAGTTATTTGTTGAGTAAAACTTGGAATTTAGAACTCTCCGAACTTTCTTTCTCTTGATATTCCATGCACGCACACACACAGCGTGAATTTCGTTTCACACGAGATGAGATAACCTGATGCGTAGAAATGTTAGCATATTTTTAAAAAGGTTACACAAAGTGTTTTTCACGTAGTAATGACTACATAAAATCCGCTTCCTCAAGCATAATTTACAAACCCTGTGTATGTGCATAGAAAGAAAGGACAAGAGAGAAAGTGACATTCCAAAAAGACACAAACGTTTTTTGGGAGATAATGTGAGAAAGTGCAAAGTGACTTCCTATATATACTCACGTATCTCTACACGTATTCTATATAGAACCACGTTCTTTCTCCGTTGTACGACATGTGTGCATCGTTTCGTACTCGTCGTCCTGTGTGTTAGTAAGGGACCCTATTAAATTAGGCTTTCTGGGTGAATTTGGAAAGGCACGAGAGAGAAAGCGACGACGACGACGACGACAAGGAGAGGAAGAGTACAGGGTCAAGAGATGGAAGAACAAGTCATTTAGGATGTGTGTCACGTAGCCCGTACCTCATTCTTGTGTATTTTACCAATTACTCGTCCGTTGCAATTGAATTATTAGCATCAAGACTACTTTCACCCTGTGTAACGCCCAACCGAAATGACAGGGTGTCTTGTAAAATTCTTTCCTTCCTCTCTCTCTCGTCTTATCATCTTGTCAAATCTTCCATCTCGTTGACTTTTCTTCTCAAGTCTTTAAGGAAACCTTTCTCCTACTTTCTCTATCTGTCTCTCTCATTGTGTATACTTTCTCCGAGAAAAGACACTACAACTCCGCGTCAATACAACTCACAATAACTCACTCAGCAGTTTATACAGAATCTGTATACATACACAAAAAGTCTCTTTCTATGTGTACATTCATATCCAGACTACTACACCTGGCCACTAATATCTCCTGATTTCCTTCACTGATGTACGGGTATATGTGTATAGTAGTGGTAGCCCAAGTGAATTATTAACTCCGTACAATGAAGACGGATTATATATAGGCGACTTGTATTTCTACGTAAGTTTTGTAAGCTAGCCGGACGTGTAGAATTCAGATAGTGTGTGTGCACATCTCCCTCATGACCTTAATGTTCTTCTTGTACATTGACTTTCTCCTAACAGACCTATGGGAATTATTATCCTTCCATCTTCTTCTTTTTCTTCATCAGACTCACTTTCCTACTTCAGTCACAAACTGCATAAATCTCCATAAATCACTTTTACTCATCATTCTACAAGACTCTTTCCCTTTCTCTCTCTCACTCCACCACAAAATGTCTTAACTCGTTTTTGTATTCGTTTTTTGTCTTGCCCTAAACTGTGCTCTGCATTGTTTTCAACTACTTTCAACTTTCTGAATTTACATTCATGTCCGCCATGCTCCACCACCTTCTCTCCCTTTCCTACACGAACAATATATCTCCCTACGTACATAAAGTCTAAGATTTCACTTGTTTTTCTACCCTGTGTGTTTTGTTATCATTATTTTCTCTTTTTGTATACAGTTTCACAATAATTACTCATCCTAGGCTGTGTTCATCCTATAAAACATTTTACTGTTGTCTTCTAACTAACTTTCAAGTTTTTACGTAGACTGCACGCTCGTGTTTGCACATATACATGTACTCTACATTTATATGATTATTATTAAATAACGCCTCAAGGACACACACACGTACCCTGAATATACATATTCACTTTTGGTTTCCCATATTTTAACTTTCAATTTGACTAAGTGAGTTTCAAGGATATATGTATTATGACGTTGTCTCTCTATGTCTTCTAATCCTATCAAGTCCATAAACCATATAAGGGAGAAAGTGTAAGATCAGCTCGGAAGAGAGAGAAAGCGAAGGAGAAAGTAACGAAAGTCTTTCCTCCCTCAAGCTAAAAGTGTGGTTAGATTTTATTTATTTACAAGATCTAAAAACCTTTCACTTTCCACTTAAAATGCTTTCATAGCGTGACAACACGATTTTTAATGTAGAAATGGAGGAAACTTGCCTTCATGATTGATCTGATTTACGCTCACACTTAACTTTCGATTATGTTACTCAAATTGTGTACAATTACAGAGTTCTATTTCCCATTTTACTCAACAACGTAGCAAAGAAGCATTTTAATCTATATACTATATATTTGTATTCAAAGTACTTGAGTGAGTAATAAAGAAGTGTCAGTAATTTAATTAAAAGTGTCTGTGTGTCTTGTTGCTTGTTATTAGTTAATTCATCCACGATCCATAAAACTCCCAACAATGCTTTTATATTGATACTAACAAACTAACTGCTCCAGCACACCTAAACGTGTTTACTAAAACTACCCGGACAGTCTAAGACTACTACTTTTATCCTAATGAACTAATCTATATATATATATATAGGAATATAATCAAATAAAGGAGCTTGTATAAAAATTGCTATATAGCTTGATAAAATATATGTATATAGCTTGCTGTTATTGAAACGTTTCGCAAGCTAAATAAACTGTATATATTAAAGAAGAATGAAGTTGCATAATGTGGAAAGATCTCTGGTAAATCTAATAAAGGAATTTCATAACTAATAAGAAATAGATTCTAAAGATTTTGGATTCTAAAGTGATGAGAATCTAGAGAAGGATTTCAAACGGGGAGTTATGTAGAAGGGATACATTAATAATATAACAATGAACTATATAATGAACTAGACAAATATATAATTAATATATTTCAAACTATACACAAATGAAAGGGATTTGAAAAAACTGATTATTATAAATCGTAATCTTCATCGTAATCGAAATGGTTTGGTGGGGATTTAAACCCACTTACCATTTTCACGTCATCAATTGTCGCTATGCTCCTCACATACAAGTTGACACTAACGATTGTCGGTCCTGCCCACCACAAAATTTGGATCATTGTTACGTTACAATATTTAATAACTCAATTGGACCAATAAGCTACTATAGTCTTCCTTCTTGCCAGTGTGAATAAGTTGACAAAATAAAAGGATCATCAAAGTGTGTATTTCGTCATTAAGTCTGGTACAGTATTCCTTGATATACAAAATTGTACTTTAAACTTTGTTGTTTCACTCGTGTATATAACAAGTTCCAATTTTAACATGTTATTCATTTCCTACGCGTAAAAACTAAAAACTGCGACGAGACCAACTTTGTTAATAATAAAATCTTCGTTGCAATTCACTCGTGAAAGTTTGTACAAGACACACATTACAAAAACTCCAGTTCATTTTGTAATTTCACCTAAAAGTATCCATACACAGAATAACTGTATTTTTGTAAGCTCATTTTGGAATGAGGAAATTGGAAAAGAAAGTTTTTCCTCATTTAAATTACAATTTACATACATGAACATTAAAACAATATCAAGAATCTCCCCGCAAACTAATTGTAAGACGATGACGACCACGAGGACGGATATGAAAATTTGTTTCTTATAAACGCTACCACTACCACCAACATTTCTTCCTGAGAAGTTTTTAATTTTCCCAAGCAATTAATAGTTGATGAAATAGACGAAGTGCTCTGGTATCTGACACTTAATCAATAAATGGAAATGGAGCGTATATCTAATATCTAAGCATATGAAGTGCAGCATTCTCCTATAAAGAGACGTGTTCACAGTTTACCCAACATTGACGGCATCTCCAAATCTCAATTTCCATGCTATCCTTTCTCTCTCTCTCTCGTATACTTTCATCTTTCAAGATTGCTTTTCCCTTGATCGTGTGTGTGTAGATGAATTTACTTGCGTCTTTCAAAAGTTAAAATTAAACTCTCCTTTAGGCTATTGAGACCACACAAGACTTGAACAACAAGTCTTCTTCATATGCGTTGTACTTTATACTTCCTTCCTTCCTATCAAGAAGTATTTCCCGATTAAATTACTGAATGACGCGCGCGTGTTCATCCTATAAAAACTACACAGCCAGATTGACTGATTCTTCTTTATCTTCTCCGTCTCTTGATCATCATCATCTCTCATTCACTCATAATGAAATACATTTCAAGTCTGTTTACTTTCTTGAGAATTCTTTAGATCTTGCCTAGTTTATTTTTTCCTTTCCTTATTATTATTGTATAGATAAGATACTTCCACTCTCATCAAACAAAATCAAATAAGAGATAATAACTCTTCCGGCCTCCCTTGTTCCACGCGTCTTGTTTATTCCCAAACTTTGCTTTAGTCATTAGTGACTGCTGCTGCTGCTTTTCTATTTCACTTTTTATTCAAGCGAATCTTTAGATACTCTATAAATGTTCCTATACTCTAGTTTTTGTATTGTCTATTGTATTGAAGAGACAAAACTACTTTATATCACTAGTTAATTAGTATACATGTTCCCTCTTTGTATTCCCATCCTTCGAGCTCAGATATCCTGTTCAAAAGTTCTGTGTATAGCGGATCAGTACACACAATTCTGTACTTTATCTATTGTGTCCTTTGTAAATAATATCATTAGCTCTACTAAACATTTCCCTTACTCTAATTTCACTCTGATCATGATTCTTAGAACCTGACAAACGTTAAGAAATATTGAATCACCCTTTGTAATCTCACTCGTAGTGTTATGTCTGCATCTCTATATATATAGATACTTATCAAAGACTATCTCTTTACTAATATTATGACTACAGCCTAGTCAAATATAATCCTCAAGATTTAATCTCACAATCGTTGCCAACAAATTGAAAGCACAGTATTTGGTAAATAGTCAGGAGGAATTTGAGTACGAACAGATTACAAAACTCTCACGCAGTTCCTGAGATTATACAGCCTATAATAATAACTCTACACGCGTTCTTCTTTGGCCAAGACTCTTTGAGATTTACTCTTTGTTGTGTTATTCCTCAATTCTAAACCTACTCGTCAAAAGATCGACACGCACAAACCAAATAATGAATTAGGTTAAAACATCTTTAGTACAAATTTATTTGTAGGCTCTTTTAAATTTCCTTTTCTATTGAGGAGTTCAAGAGAGCAGAACTCAGAGCATAAAGTCTGTTCTTCAGAATCTCTCTATCTACACAGAAGAGGATAAGAGATAAGATATGTATATACACAGTCTCTACACAGAGTGTGGTGGTTAGTGAAAGTGGTTTTACACTTGTATAGGGACAGAAGAACCAAGTAGTAGTCAGAGTCAGAGAGAAAGAGATTTCTAGATAGAAATGAATGCAAAAAGCGGAAAAGCCTGCACTGCGACATCACTCTTCCCATCCATCCCTCTTCGTATCGAAAAAAGTCTTTATTTTTTATTCAATTCAACCGTGAAATCTCTTCCTGAGGTGTAATCCTCGAGAAGGAGCAGAAGGCTCTTCTTCTACATACAACGACCATATTCTACATATGCGAATCTCCAAAGGAAAGAAAGGCCAAAGGAGGAACTAGCTTTATTATAATAAATATAATAATACGTTCCTCCGTTATACATCTTTCCTCTCTCCCAGATCGAATCTAAAAACCTCCTCTCAATTCCCGTCTTTCCTACTTTCATATCCGTCTTTTATGCGTTCCCAGTAATATTCCCAGTTTACCTAATTTATCAGCCTCTTCCCATCTTACTCCTTGTTTTAATGTTCATTAATAATCGCTTTTTCGTAACATTCCTTATAACTACTGTGTATAGAACTCTACACGAGCGTCATCATCATCGTCATCATAGCTTCCCTTTCGAAGTAATATAATATTACTCTATCTCATTATATATACTCCAAACTTTTAAAGTCGTACAAGTACACATCATCATCTTGTCATCGTTGTTGTTTCCTTGTATAAACTTTCACCAAGCGATTATTGCATAGTAACGTTATTCATCACCATCGAACTATATCGTCGTTGTCGTCTTCGTCGTCGTGATATTTGTTTGTTCAAGTTGAAAATGCCTCTACATAATACAATACCCTCCATATATGCACAGAAAGAAGATTTCAAGTGGCTTAAATAACACAGAGACGTATCAAATTCCAATAAAATATTCCAGTTCACATCTCTCTTCAAAAGAAGTTTCTTTCAAGAGAATTTTTAGAAAGAAAGAGATACGTTTACACATTATCATTATTATCATCCGCCTCTATTCATGATATCATTTCAATGGGATCTCATCTACTTACTATATTAAAGTAAGGTTTCATATCTTCCTACACACTCCAAATGGTCTTTTCAATCGTTATTATTCTTCTCGTTATCAAGCACAAAAATTGGCAGGAGTTTCTTACCAAAACTCGACGCTCTCTCTTACAATTACAATATATATATATATTATAATGCCCCTATTGTATAAAACAGCTTCTCTTTTATTCAATTCCTTTTCTATGAAACCTCATCTTTCAATCCTAAATCAAAAACATATTTTTATGATCCTCCTCTTTTCAGCTTTATTCATCCTACACATATACTGTCCACACATATCACATGTATAGACATGATTGAGACAGACTCATCTAAAGTTAATGACTAAAAGCCTTCGCCCATACCTGTTCCATTAGCACCAGAGGGTCGGATTTTGTTATCGTAAGCACCACCCAAAATATGGTCGAGGATTTGTTTTTCTCTCTGCCTTGGATTGTCAGCTTTTGTAGCCCCGCTATCAAAACAAAAGTACATTGTATTACATATATAAATTGAACTTTGAATTTATTTGTACAAGATGGCTTCACTTCCCAACTGTATATATATACGTGTGGAGGCATACAAGTTACCGCAGTAGGTAACTTTATATGGATTGCCCTATGCTTTCACCATTTAAGTAGAACTTTACGGAAGAGAGAAAGCTTTTGTGGGAAAACAACTATCTATACATATATATACATGCGTATTCAATATATATCTCATATGTGTATTGATGTCCTATAAAGTTAGGATTTGTTTAGAAACTCCGTGTATAAGGTCTCCAGTGCTACCAATCAAGTAGTAGTTGACAGGGAAAAAAGCGAAATAGGAAACCTTTCAGCTTGTTGATGTCGTCGACGAGTTTTGAAGAGGAGGCTGAGAGTGAAGGAAACTCAGGAAAGGAATTACAACAAGCGACCTAAAAGAGAGAGTTGCTGCTGCTCCTTGTTGTCATAATTGAATGGACAGGAAGGGAAATAAATAGAACGAGTCTTTTTTCTCTTCATAAAAAGCTGTTTGATTGAAAAGAACTCTTTTACTGTGATTCATCTTTAGTCAAAAAATCATTGCAGCTTGTTAAGTGCAATATACATCTGGACAAAGCTATGTACTTTTCAATGTATATACTCTTTCTATACGAATGAACAAATATGCCTTCACATTTCGCGACAGCTTTTTCTTCTGTGCATAGTTTATAGTCACTTTATGAACAACATCTTGTTATCACCCGATTCCACATATACAGAACAATCAATAAGGCGTAAATCAAATATATATATATATAATTATTTGAAGACTTACAAGGCGTACTGAGGCGAGAGAACTGATTGGAGAATTAAGATGACTCCAACAAATGAAAAGGTCCGTGAGTAAGACGCAACGGCCATGGCTGGATCCGACACCCACCACCACATCATTCTTGGAAGTGATCACCAAGGATCCTCTCAAGAAGATCTGCACAAATCACAACAACAACATCGGAACATAAATATAACGTATTCTTTTCTTCTGCTCTCCTTCTCTTTATGGAACCAATATACAGATTCACTGGAACTCGTTACACACTCTAACAACAACAAAAAGAAGAAGGAAATAATGATTTTCAAGTAAATAATTAATATATACACTTAAATGCTCACATATATATTCTTATAAACATTTACTCCACACTTGACTAAAGTTTCAAAGAATCTGCTAGCTCGTTAATCAACGACTTTTATGTATACTTCACTTTCATGCGATTCGTTTCTGCTCTTGAATGTTCAACAGTTCAACATAAAATTCTTCGAATATAGTGAAAGCTGTAAAAATGAAAAAACTTGTTATGGATCACACGAGCGACCTATACATGAGGAAACAGTTGACGATATTGGTAAGGACACAAACATACATACATTACATGTATACTCTCACTGTATATTATTAAGTTCGTTAGTGAAGAAGTTGTTAGAAGTTTCATCATCATGAGAGAGAGACTTTCACATTTATTTACGCGTTCCATCATTCTTTCCATGAGGGAGAGTGACTGGATGAATGATTCAATGCAAGAGTGAAAGTACACACACACGAGAGAGAGAGTGATGGAGCAAAAACTTCTCTGGACTTTTTTACACGGCAAATCCAGAAATCACAAGCAGAACAACTTCAGGAGAGAGAGAGAGTATCCTTAGAATAACGAACACACTATACATTACACCCGAACTTAAACCTGCTTTCTTCGTGTATTACGCCAATATCGAAATTCATTTGTCACTTTCACTGTGGCAGAGCTAGAAGTCTTTTCTGACG
>Ga0194135_10002535_pt1 | contig 11116 bp, 11 predicted proteins | sample LitLau_LLRF_2013_FD_134024 | JGI IMG/M metagenome (GOLD analysis project Ga0194135, IMG submission 134024) | Freshwater sediment microbial communities in response to fracking from North America - Little Laurel Run_MetaG_LLRF_2013 (version 2) | ecosystem: Environmental > Aquatic > Freshwater >... | reverse complement strand
TGAGCTTCTGGATAGGAATCAGCAGTTTACACTATGGCTGAGCAAAGGAAGACCTGTACATTTTTGGATGGCTGGCTTCTTCAACCCTCAAGGTAAGAAGGTGTTGCTGTGGACAGTATACCTCGCGAGTATATCTCTATTAGCCTCGCTTACCTTAATGCACGGGACTTCCCCTCTCTTTGCCCAAGGTAGAAACCTTTTTCAAGACTCAGATCTCTTGAAAAATGTGTGTACTTTTTGGCCCTCATTTTTCCCTCGAATTTTTATTATGTCTACCTACATAGTTTTTTTGTAGGGTTCTTAACTGCGATGAGGCAAGAAGTGGCACGCAGCAACAAATGGGCTCTAGATTCGGTGGATTTATGCAACATAGTACTTCATCGAACAAAAGAAGAAACGGTCAAACCGCCGCAGGTTCGTATTTTTCGATGACGTGATTGATGTGTAATAAACCTTTTCAGAAATCACCGCTAAATAAAATGAAGGTTTGCGTATTGCGTAGGTATCTGAAAATAATTAGTTCCAGTCTAATTTCTGGCCATCTGGGCGTTAATTTAGTAGTTTTTAAAAGATAAGGTAGCTGCATCCTTTCGGTTGGAATATTTGTTCGCCATGCTCCACACATGGCCACTGTGCAAAATTCGAAAAGCATGGAATATCGCAGAAAAGCAAAACGCACCATGTGGGCCCCATATATTATTTTGTCTGAACAAGAGTTGGTATGTTATGTAACAATAATTACCTATTTATGGGGTTGCATTCATCATAATTATATAACCAAAAGACGCTCTGCTATGCTGAACGTTCGCTAAACTGTGTGACTTTCCGCTGTCTTAGTTAAATGTTACCTACTCTATTTTTTCCTTAGGAGGGAGTGTACGTCTACGGCCTCTACCTTGAAGGAGCTGCATGGGACAAAAACAATGCACGGCTAACGGAATCCTCGCCAAAGGTTTTGACTGTGCTCATGCCCTTGATTCATATCAGCGCGTTCAATCCATCTGTGGCGAAAAAAGACCCCGGCGCTGGCCTCTACAAATGCCCTGTTTACAAGAAACCTCAAAGAACAGACTTAACATACATCGCTAGCTTATTCCTGGACACTGCGAAGCCTACAGATCACTGGGTCATGCGGGGAGTCGCTCTTTTGTGTGACACCAAGTAATCAAGTTGTTATATTATTTGTTTATTAAAATACTGAGTTCAATTGACATGTGAGGAATGTGAGAAATGAGGCAATCAAGCCTAAAGTTACGTGCACGCCGCCAACTGTGGCGCATAATTTGATGAGAAACTGGGCGAGGGAGTCGCGCTCTTGGACAACTTTTACTTTGAGTGCGCTCATATCGTACTTGAAGAAAAGACCGGGAACGCCATGGGAGCCCATCATATGGTCAATATAACGCTCCTGGCTTTTTGTTGAATATTGGTAAGTGCTTTGACGAGACAAAAGAGTGTCCACTTCTGTAGAAATGACTTCCACGAAATACTGGTAGAGTGTAGATCCTGAATAAACAAAAGAGTAACTTATTGCACTAGTTCTAAGTTTAGGTACATATATAGGCTAGCTCTTCTAAGAGCGACTGTACGGAGATATCTTACTCCCACTCGCACAATCTGTTTCTTATCTCGTTCACTCTCATTTATTTGGGGAAGCAAAGTGTCGAACACATCTTGTGGTGTTCAAAAATCAGATATCTTTTTTTATACCTAGCTTACTCCAATAAGAGAGAGAACTGAAAAGTAAAATCCGTACGTTGGTTCTTAGATGAGCCGGACTATATTATGCTAGGTATACCTAAGAGCGAACGTTCCAAACCAGGGTTTAACGATTCCAATCTGTGATGCTCTTCAATGCCTTAAATCGTTAACCCTAGGGTGAAGGTTGAACCTTTCGCCCTAACACGTGTTAAATACGACTTTTTAAAAACTAGATCTAACATCTTGCTGTTTTAATGAGAAACGTATAGGCAGTGGAAACCTTTCTGCTAATTTACAGTCTATCATAAAACTGCAGGCAGTTTTCTAGATGAGCCAAATCTGTTCTTTAGTATGGCAAAAACCGTGAAACCTAGATTTAAGTGTAACGTAACCAACCGAAAAATTTGGCTTATGCCATAAGTCAAAATTTACGCTTAGGATTTCCTACCTTCTGTTGTAATTTTTTCATCGCCTTCCAATGGTTGAATGATGCCCGGAGTATGCTCCCCAAATGAAAATTGCTGTATTCGGTGTGTAAAATTGTAATCTTGTTCCGTAAGGAAAGCTGAAATGTGGACATGGCCCTGGGGCAATTGGAGACTTTTCCCGGCAGTTATGTGAAAATTTCCGGCAACTTTATTTAATTCCAAGTGGCCATATATTCTGCATGCATCGTACGGATCTTCCTTTGGACTTTTCCTAAAACAAAACATTATTATTTCCTATAACTGTCAGATAGCAGTTTAAAGCAGATGGCTTAACTTAACCCCTAACACTGAACTATATGTTACATACTATATGCTCACAGAGCCGCTAGTAATGCAGCTGACGTGTGGAGCGTTGACAGCCCATCACAAGCCGCTCACTGGGCGTTCAGTGAACTATTTAGTGTTTGGCAGTTACCTTTCCATACCTACCTACACAACCACGACACTCACCTAGAAGGCATCTCGTTAAATGGTCCATGAACGGTTTGCCATAGAAACTCGTGGACATGAAGATATGAGTTACTCAAATATGCATTGACGTTTTGCATATGTTCAAACTGTATTCTTTGTGCCGGCTCCAACTCAAACCATGTATCTTCTTCAGTTAGTTGTCCAAATTTTATGATATTTTGACCAGTTGAATCAAGGATATCAGCACCAACAGCTATACAAAAATTTGTTGTTTACACCATAAAAATTAAGAAATCGAATTATCCAAACAATAATGTACTGTGTATTCTTTAGCGGATTCAGACAGGAATGAGTTTATAAACTCGAGCCATTTGGAATGTTCTTTGACGGATCCATTCGATCGGACACTAAGTCAACTTTTTCTATGGAAAAGAACGCTAACCCAACCACTGTTCCTTACGATAGACCCAAGCCGAGTTTATTCGACTTTTAATGGAAAATAACAGTGAGAGCTTACTCGACTCGAAAGAAAAGAACAGGCCTAGTGGGTAGCGTTCTTGAACTCAATCACGTCTGGATCCGATTTAAAGTAGAGATGGTAGGCGTACTCGTATGCCTTAGACTTGATTGAGTCGACTCGGATCCGAAAAAAGGTTGGAAATACTTACTATGACATGGCATATGCACAGTAATGTCAACATTAAATTTCAGTTTAGCGTCAAAATCCGTGTCTGGAAGAAACTTGTAGACGATGTTGCTATGAAAGTAATACGACGTTTCAACTATTATCAGCCATAGAATAATTAAGTAGGATAACAAAGAGACTGCAAAATAAAAAGACATTTGTAATTGAGCCCATTTATAAAATTGAAGAGGATTAGGTATATAGGTATGTAAGGTAACGCTCGTGAACCTACCTGCGCCGCTTATTGGAGAACCTTCTTGGCAAACCTTTTCCACTTTAGGGAATGCATCTAAAACCTTTACAGTCTTAATATCGACAATGTTTTTAATCCTTTGCCTCAAAACCATTTTTATTGTGTCCTAAAATGTATACGGATAGGTATTTGAAAAATTCTGCGTGTGCCAAATCAATGTACACAATACAAATACAATAAACTACATTTCAGCTGGAAAATGTAAACAAACCAGCAGAACACGAAAATAGTTCTTTCCTTTGACGCATAGAGCGCAGGTTGAAAAGCATCAAAGGAAAAAAAGTTTGTTGTTTTTATCGAAATCGAACTCCAAAAGAAAACAAAATTGGCCACGTTGATTTATAAAAAGGAGGTGTTATTCTTCTGGTGGAATATATAATTTAGTTAATAAAAGGTTGATAGTTAAAGAGAAATATTAATTAAGATGCGAAGTGGTAAGTAGGCGCCTGGGTAATTATTGTTCTTATTATTTTAAATTCCTCTAGTAACCGGTATCTCAAAATAATTTTGTTGTCAATTTTAGGAGTGGTTTTTCTATCAATATTTGTGGCATCTTGCTATGCTGGAATATCCACCAATTCCTTTTTTAACGCTAATGATCGATTGCACGGAAAGCGAGTTTTATTAGAAGCTCTTTCTTCATCAGAAGTTGGTGGCATTCATTACGCCGCTGTCGGCCTCAAGATTCTCCGTGAGACGTTGCCGAGCACTGCAGTGCAATGCCAAAATCTACTGAAAACTAGCTCTGACCCAAAGGCTACAACCGAAGCTTTGTACCATGTTGCCCAAGCATTCAAAGCTATTGGGAATTGCCCTCAGCCGCTTCCGGTACTGAATATTGTCAAGAACCTTCAAAATGTCTTGGAAAAGGAAGCCAACCTGCAAGAATTGTATTATGCAGTAGAAGCGTTAGCCGCTCTTGGTCAAAAACCAGCAGACTCTGGGAAGCTTCTGAAAGCAGCTCAGCTATTGCTAAAAAAGAATGATTCTCTCGCCAACTTTGGATATTTCTTCTATATTAGTTCTAATCTTGGGAATGATGGAGCTACAGCGGCATTTAGTCGAATTGAGGACGCTCTAATTCAGGCTGATGAAGTAGATGGAACCCTGCTTCAATTTGAAGGAGGACTTAGCACAACTGGTTAGTATGGTTTTTAGTGCAGATGGTAAGTTAAAAAACCAACGACGCACGGTATAATAAATATTTTTCATTGCAGCATTAATTTTGAATGGAGTTTTTAAAGTTGGAGGTTTGGTAAACAAGCCACTGCCTCTTACTAACGCACAAGCTGTAAAATTCGCAAACTACATTTTAAGCCGAAGATCAGTCCAAACCGCCAAAGGAGTCACAAATATTTTGTTAACACTTCAAAACTTGTCGTCAAATAAGGTAGGTTATATATTAAACAGGCAGGTCTTGTTGTATTAAAAAATACTGGTTCTAAACATCCCCTTGTATTAGTTCCAGGTACCAGTAGCTATTACTTTGTCTGGTTCCGACCGAGTAACTGTCGATCAAGCCAAGCTTAACGTGAAAGTGTGCGATGTACTTGGAAACGAACTGGCCCCATTGACTGTCACAGCCGATTCTGTCACTCGCATTCCAGCCGAAATAGTTATTTTGTCAAAGAAAGCTTTACAACCCACCTCCGATAAGTAAGTCAGCACTACATATGGAGTAGGTAACACGTCATGTTATTCTACATCTTACTCGCTAGGTGCTAGATTAGCTAAGAAGGATATCGGTTATTGTCCCTCATCCTTATAACATAATTATATAGCCTGGCTCCACTAATAATGACCATACAGAGATGTTTTCCCCCTTCATTTCGATTTAAAACTAATTGTAGGGCCATTTGGATCCTCGACATGAAAGAGGGACGTCCAGAGCGTGGCAGGTACAAGGTGACTGTGAGTGCATCCTTGACAAAGAGCGACGCAAGGTTCCCTGCCACTGCCGACGCTGTGTTTTACATTAACACCCTCACAACCGCCCTCGTTGACTTTGTTGATGTAGGAATCGTCGACGCCGACCAGGCTACTCAAGGTAAACTGTCAAGGTAAGCTGCTGCACCGCTGTCCTGTTTTTTACTCTTTCATATTACAGAAATGGGTTGTAAATGGACCAATGTGTGATTTAATTGCGGAATTAGATTCAGCACAAAAAACTGATGCAGGGAAGTTCTCTTTGCAGGGTCGCCGTAGTTTGTGTAGGTGCGTGACACGTCACAAAAACCTCTCACATAAATTACGGCGGACATGAGGGTCTGCTCAGTAAGACTGGTTTAATTTTCCTACCGCAGTTTTTTAATGCTAAATCTAATATTATCTAATTAATATGATAATTATTTACGCAAACCAGTGGATAGGGCTGTTACCATAATAGTCAGTTCCCTTTATCAGAAACTGATAATCAGCCCAACGAAAATTAACATGATTCATGCTGTCTATAGGCCTCTTCTTTGTGATTGAGTTGAGTTAGCTCTCAGCTCTCAATCGCAGAGAATAAGCCTTAAGTCAACTACCCTCAGTAGTTGGTTGAATTACCTATTGTAGAAAACCCTTTTGTATGGACTGTTCAAAGATACCTAGTTATGTTTTTTTTTTCAAATATTTTTCTTCTCCTTACAGGATCCAGTATCCAAAAGTGACTGATCAGATTTTGGACGGAGATGCGCAACAAAAATTGCAATTGCGATTTACAGTTAAAGATAAAGCTGGAGGTAAAGCGATCACTGTTCACCAAGCATTCCTTCGCTTCTCTCGACCCGGAAATGATAATAGTGTCATTTTCATAGCTGAACCCGACTCTGGGAAAAACTACCGCGTGGATTTGGTATGTTAACATGCTTAAAACTATGTATAACTAGTATTATGGCCTTAGCATAAGAGGTGTAATGAAATAGTGTGAAATAGAATTTCGTAAGAAACAATTTTAGAGTAAAATATTCGCGTTCGCCCAGAAAATCATTCAAAAATTTTAGGAAAAACATTTCTGTGCGCTTTTAAAAACACTATGCCGCTCCGCTTGTTTGAAAATGAATTAGATACAAATTAGAATACAACCAAGCGGTTGAAAATAATATTATACAGTTAGGGCCCTTTCCGGAAGGTAACTCTTAATTTTTTTCGTATAAGATTAACATTGGAAAAATGCCCACAATGCACCTAGGGAGAGGTGGCCATTGGATCATTATTTACGTGTTATTAATAAATATAAGTATTTTTAAGTAGTGCTGCCCTTTCTGAACACTAGACGATAAGATTATCTTACCATTGCATAATTATTGTTGTTGTTATTATGTTCATTGAAATACTAAATAATGGTCACTTGAAGTGGCACAATATGCAAATTATAAAAAGATAACTACGAACTTTGCGGGTAAACAACCATGGACTATGTACAGTTTCTATTTTGAACTATTATTTTCAGGATTTAGGCAGCAAAGCGGTAGATTTCGGTTCCCTTTCTGGGAATTATGATTTCGAGTTAATTGTTGGGGACCCTCTAATCTCCAACTCCTTATCTTGGAAACTCGGCAAGATTAACCTCAAGTTTTCATCGGAGCCTAAAGATGTCGTGACGGAATCACCGTACCACCCTAAGCCGGAGATTCAGGTGAAATACAATAATTATAATTTCGACTTTGCGAAGTTAGGACCTGCGGATTATAGTGAACCTGTAAAATTTTCGGCGCCAATCTCATCTTTCCACCGATTTTTTGAAACTACAACCTGAAATATCTTGGCTTTATCGAAGTTTTCTAATAGGTACTTCAAGAATAACACCCACAAATCGTTTCATTCTATGTTTCTGTCCAATTTTCATAGATTTCATCACTCCGTAAATCCCTTAAAAGAATTTAAGATAACAAGAAGTGAGCAAAATACAAAACGAATAACATGCCCATGCAAAAAATTCGGTGAATAAAACTGATAATATCACGGAACCCAATTTACAGCGCCTTTTGACGTCAATCGTCTTTAATGAGTTCCAAATCTCACTGTCCGCATCACAGTGTTAATAGTCCTATTAGTGATGTGGTAAATTAGATCATTTTGGTTTTTAACTTCTGTCGGAGATCTTGGTAATTCTAGACCTTCCGACTAAAACACATAAGTAGTATACAGTATCTACCGAACTGATCAATGAATTTGAACGGTCACAAAATGCTATGTATTTACTTTCGTTACTCTTGTTTCAGCACATGTTCCGTGAACCAGAAAAGCGGCCTGCACGCTTCGTATCTGATTTATTCAGTATTTTAGCAGCAATTCCTTTGTTGGTTTTGCTTATCATGTGGGCACGTCTGCGCGTCAACGTATCTAATTTTTCGTTCTCTTTGTGGACGTTCGCTTATCACCTTGGATTGGCTGGTACATTCACTCTCTTCGGTCTCTTTTGGCTAAGGCTCAATATGTTTGAAACTATAAGATATCTTGTTGGCATTGGCGCAGTAACATTCATTTCGGGAAATAAGTTATTAAGTTCAATTTCAAGAAGCAGGAAATAGGCAGTCCATCATTAGGTATAAAGCTTTTTATAAAAAAATATTCTGCAACTCAAGTGTTCAATAAATTACAAACTTGCTTAATTGAATCCATTTCTTATTTGTTCTTATATAGGTAAATTTAATAATTTAAAAAATATATAGGTTGCTACCTGTTCCACGAGTTGTAATGAGTATTATTAATGTTGTATTAGAGACAGACAGAATTTTGTGAAAAGTAGGTGCACATACTTAGTATACCTTACTTCTACTATAATAGCCCTCTATAAATAATGGATCTCTCGCAGTATATACCTATATCCCACATTATTGGTACCTTAGCAGCTTGGTGCATAATATGTGTACTTACTGGAGTTCATATTTTTATAGAAAGATAAAAATCCGCCACTAACAACTGACAAAACTATCTACCAAAGAGACTTTGGAATATTTAAAAAATGCCGCTTTTTTGGAAGTTCTAATGCCACGTTCGCTATCTATGGGTTTGTTTTGTTTTCTTCTGCTAGTGGTATGTGAATAAAAAATCTGATTTCGATTTTAATATACTTAGGTATCTATCACGTTCAGTATTAAAATATACCTATTACATTAGAATGCGTTGATCGTAATCTTTATAACTTTGGATCAGTGAATTTTAAGATTAAAGTCCTAGACACTGAAAGTGACGCCAGACGCCATTCGAATTATGCAACTATCCATCTCATTTTGTTTATCATCACATCTTATTCGCCGACAAGAAAGTATATTTACAAGCCATATAATTAACTAATTAAAAATGGAGACTGTTCCACCAATGGATGTTAATGAAAACATGAAAAAGGATCAAAATGCCGAATATTTCAAAGCCTTGGAGGATTGGATGAATTGTTGTCTCTTGAGCGGATTGCCAATGCCCAATATTGCACTTGCACTTCCTCCTTTAATGAACTTTGGCCTTCCTCCTGCCCCTGGTCTACTTTTTGCTCTGAATTTTCCTCCTCTACCTGCTGGAAATCTAGTTCGTCCACCAACATTTAACACCCCCATACCCCCTCAAGTTTTTGGAGAAAGTAAGTAAAATAATAATAATTTCTTTTTGCAGCGAAGTTGGGACCTAAGGTCCTTTCTTGCACTTAACTGCTGAACTTAAGCAGACCTCCTGATTATAGTGGGCTCCGAACCATTTAGCCATACGTCTATACTATTATCACTTAACAAATAAGTCATATGAGATTTGGAAAATAAGATAAATTTCACTTCATACGTGACTTGAACTCATGACCTCACGCATGATAGAACCTTTCTGAACCTTTGAGAGTTTGAGGCTTGTATTGGATTGTAGCATTGTAGGTATATGAACTGAATTAGGTCGTTGTAAAATCCATCAAAAAATAATGAACCTACACCTACACCCTGCACCTGCACCCACTCATACAATTTTTATAATTGAGGCATGTTTACAGTTGTAGAATACAAGATACCGCCATTATGGAAGCGTTTTTTTGCTGAACTAATTGACTTCTTCATTCTTTGCTTTTTGAAATTGGCTATAACTTTCATTGCTGTTGACTTCTTCGATTTCATGTAAGTACGTTTATTTAAAATTAGCTCAGTAGAGGCTATATAGGTTTAAACATTATTATTAGGCATAGGCATAAGTCTGTGTCCTAAAAAAATGATCGAATGCGCGAAACACTTAATGTTTCTTAATGGTTTTAGAGATTTTAACAACATGGCTGTCCTACAGAGCGATCAGAAAATGGACTATAAAGTTGCGTTGGAAATGACGTCAGAGTTTTTAATTCTTGAGTTAATTCATCGAGTCATAGTGTGTTTCTATGAGGTAAGTAATTAAATAGTTTATGAGCATTTTACAAATATTGAACAATGGCAGACTTTCTGTTGGTGCGCAGAATTTCACAAAACAACTCTTTTCCAGGCTCTTGCTCTTACGCAACCCGTCGGAGACATTCCAGGAAGTGCCACCCCAGGAAAATCCCTTATGAAGCTTCGTGTGATCAGCTGTGCCGCTGTGAACCCATCTGCAAACCCCAACACAGCACTCGTTACATCACCTGCCACAATGACAGTCCCCTTTGCATTTGCTCGTTCAGTACTGAAGAACATTATTCTTGCTTTCTTATTTCCAATCTGCTTTCCCTTTTTCTTTGGTAAATTTAATCGGGCAGGCTACGATGTCATGTGTCGCTGCATTGTTGTTGAAGACCCAGTGCAACCCATCCGACGGAGATAAATTCCAGTCAAACAGGCATTTAAAAACAAATTAATCATAATTCATAATTATTTATTTTGTCAATATTATAAAAATGCAATAATCAAGAGTAGGTAGTGTGGATGCAGATACACCAAAAATGCCTCAATAAACGACAGCTAAAAAATTCCAAATGTATGCATGTTTTTTATCTAAATAATTTAACCTGATTAAATAAAACTATTATCACCTATAGATCAAGGTAAAATTAATACAAATACCTACCACCTAAGCGAGACTAAATACTAAACATGCATCTTATATTTATCACAATATTATTAAACATACCTTTACTGCAACCCGATACAAACAAACACCATAGTTTTTATTTGAAAATGTTAGTTCAGCCAAATAAATTAGATAAGAACTCTTAACATTGAAAAGCAGTAGTATTGCAAAATACTAGCTTCGCTTGTTAGCCCGTGCTTTCAACGGCTAATGTTGTCAGTCCCATTTTTCCGACAGTTGTTCTGTACTGCTCTGGGATTGGATACTCGGTCTGAAACAAAATCAATATAAATAGCCGGGAATATTACATTACCTTAACCTATTTATTTATATTTCGAATCAGTTTGGAGATTTAAAGCCCCAATCAATTTTAAAAATCCCTTTGGCAAGCCACAGGCTGAGGTAGATTTCGCCTGTGTGTATAACTTATAATAAGACCCGTCTTTTAAGATGTCACTCATAATTTTGAATATTTTTCCCTTCAACCCTTCAACCCCATTTTCACCCCCTAGGGAGGGTCGGATCGAAAAATGTTTCGAACAAAATTTATAGTATTTAAAAAGAGCTTTAAAATGACACCACACAAGA
>Ga0194135_10002534_pt1 | contig 11118 bp, 17 predicted proteins | sample LitLau_LLRF_2013_FD_134024 | JGI IMG/M metagenome (GOLD analysis project Ga0194135, IMG submission 134024) | Freshwater sediment microbial communities in response to fracking from North America - Little Laurel Run_MetaG_LLRF_2013 (version 2) | ecosystem: Environmental > Aquatic > Freshwater >... | reverse complement strand
GATTAATAGTACGTTTAGGGAGGTTGGGTCGTGCCGGGGGTGGACTATGCCGTGCAAAGGCTCTTTCTAGCTTTATCTTTCATGTCCGGCTCAATTTCTTCTGGAATGTATCCTGGGAGTAAAGTATTTGAGTAGTTTCCAGTTTCCAGGTTTCCAGTATTAGCCGAGCGGGGATAATGGTTGGACGGGTGTTGGTGTTGTTGATGTTTGGTTGAGCGCTCTTCCGAGATGGACTCGAGCGTAATTGTTGAATTAAGTGAGTCAATACTAGAGCCGCGAATGGGATGTCTCCGGAATGTGGTCCCAGATCCGGTCCGATTCCCCTGGATACTTAGTAGTGTCACATCCAATTGTTGCGGCGGGGGTGGAGGGACATGCGTTGGGACAACAATGGGAGCGGACTCAGTTCGGATTTGACTGTATTCAGGTTCCTTTCTATTCGAACCGCCGCCGCGGCGACCCTGATGCCGCTGCTGCTCCTGCTCGATCTGATTCTCAAGCTCCAGCTCTCGTTGCGTCTCCTCCTTGACTTTGGGGATTATGAAAGTCTTGTCCTTGTCATCCAAATTCTTGAGAGCTTCCAATAACTCACTCGCAGCGTCCACCTCGTCTGCAAAATGAGAACAGTGATTGGAGTAACCCGATTTTTAATCCAATTTCATTGTTGTCTTTGGAATGCTCATCTTACCAATGTGAACTTTGAATCCAAATGAGGACGGAGCTATTCGGTGGGCGTCATAATGGACACAGGAACTTGTGCTGGAGCGTCGGCTGGAAGTCACACCTTCCAGCCCGGGCGGTCCGCTGGTAATACAAATCCAACATTTTAGGTCTCAGTCTCTCAGTTCCTCGTGTTTATTTTTCAAACAATTCTTTTTTGTTTCTCTAAAAATGCAAAAGGCCCGGCCGGGACCGGGAGGTTACCTGATACTGGATGAGGCTGAGCCGCGCTCATTAGGCCGTGCAGAGTAAGGATTCCGAGTGAACTGGCGACTGGCCAAGACAAAGAGCGGCGTCTGTCCGTTAGTAAGTTGTCTCTGATTGGACCATCGTCGCATGTCCATCTTGGCCGGGACCGGGTAGAAAATTCTTGGGGGCATAGGCCGGAGCGGGTAATGTGAGAACTCGGATCCTTCTGACGTCCAAAATGGTTCCCCGGAATAGAAACTCGGATCTACGTAGGGCCCTGCCATTTTCCCTTTCTTCATATAGTCATTCCTTGTATAAGGAAAAGGAAAAGTTAAAATTAGGGTTGACCTTTGGGAGGGGGCGGGTAAGGTGGTCGGCTGGAGAGACTTACAGGCTAAACTTCCCGCATGTGAGGAGCCTGAGGAGGAGATGCGGCAAGTTGTAACACCAGCAGAGAAAGACGCAGAGGGCAGCAGAGAGGACCATGGCACAAATAATCCCCACGGCCACCAACAGCTTGTACGTTTCCGACTGACAACAAAAGGGATGGTGGTACATCTGGTCGTAGCGGTCGTAGCAACAGACCTCATTCACCGTCCACTGGTAGTACTGCTCACATTTTATGGACGTGTTGAACGGGATCCCTCCAATTTGATAAAATCTCCGCTTCGTGCAGTACGACTCGGCCAGGGAATACCCAACATTGAGGAGTAAGATGGATGTCAGCAGGTACCCGACCGCCGTGGACATTGTTCGGAGTCTCCTCCTGGGCAAGTGCGAACCAATCAGTGAGTAGGCACGAACATTCTAGAAACCAATCAGGATTCAGAATTTTCAAACCTCCCAAGCCACACGAGATCCTCTCGGAACCTAACCTTATCTCAGCCCCGTGGGCAAGGAGAAGGAGGTCAAGTCAAGAACGCCGCCGCCGCCGCCGTGAGACCCATTATCCTTCCTTCCAATTTTAAAATCCCACAAAAAATGAGGTCACCGATTCCACGTTGTCACAATTCCGGGACGCACGACAGCAGGGTTTGTCCTAATTCATTTGTTTTAGAAAATAGGCCGACTGTAAGGCGGAGGTCACGCAAGAACGGACGGAAGAATGCAAAGAAGGACTCTGCGCCCTGACACCCTGGACATCCGTCCGTGCTGCTCGAAGAAATTGAACTAAACTGGGAGCAGGATGGCTTGTGTAATGAACAGAAAAGGGAGAAGAGTTCACCCTGCTCGGGACAATTTTGGGGAAAGTGACGATACGGAGAGGAGAAAGGTGTTTTCCCTCTCTTGTGTCTCCACCTCAAACTTTCTTGGGCTTCATTTAGAATGCAAAGTGTTGGGCCATCAAGGCAGGCCGAGAAGAAAGGGTTCATTCCTAATTCATGAGAGGAAAACCTTTTCCCCATTTCCCATCATCATCCGCAGTAGGAGAATTGCGACTTGCGACTCTAAGGGAAGGAAGGTGGAAGTAAGCAATTGGATCGATTGATTGATTTATGGGCTCAGGAGAGCTCTTCCGTGACAAGGGCGCGGGTATGCTCTGTCATCCCGGGACAAAGGAGGCACGTCAATATGACATGTTCCCCGGACATCATTATCTACCAAATACACAGAGTAGGGAGCATATTAGGCAATTACTCCAAATTAAGTTCTACACAGTTAGTACCACCAATCCATCATTTCACCCCTCGCTCACAGTCCACGATGACCAAACGGGATCGGGGGAAAGTGACAGTCCAACCAACGGCCCTCATCAGGATGACGACGTGGATGATGCGACGTCACAAAGGCTGTGATTCCCAATTCCCACTCCCATCAATTAAAGATACCCTCAGCCTCTGCGGGGATGAAAGCGGGGACACCTGAGAGCAAGTAAATGCGGTTCGGAATCCATAAGGCCAGGGGTCATCTTAAGGTTACGATTCCCGATTCCTGGAGAACATTTTTGATTGGTCCCACCCAGGTGTGCCCCAGAATGTTGAAATTGACGGAGTAAGAAACCTTGTAAAACTGGAAGCATTTAAAGTTTCCAAGGCCTGTTTACTGCATGGAGAACATGGAAAGTGGATTTTGAAAGCATTTTTTATTTATTCAAAAGGGGATGGTTGCAGGACAGGACATCCAGACCGGGCGGGGGCGGTAGTAACTTACCCAACTACAAGAAAAGACTTTTAACTGGAAAATCTTTTGTCTGAGGGGATAAAAACCTTTTCTCAAGATATAATTCTACCCGGAAGATGGGAAGCATCAATTTCGTTTACATTCTAACTAATACTGGAACTGGACATTTTTTAAAACTGCGTTCCCTTCATTTTTGACGAAAGACGCGTCTTTCCTATGCTTAGAAGAATCAAGAATGTGGCACGAGTTCTCGCGCTTTCTTTTATAGCTAATTACAAACCAATTAAAACTTAACCGCAACTTGAAGAAAGAGTTTGAACGGGGTCAGAGGTCACTGTCTGGTCGGAAAACAGGAAGAGAGAGAGGAAGATCCGTTGTTGCATGCTGCCAAACGGTTTCTATTGGAATTCTAAACTTGGAACTAAATTAATTGAAGCTCAATGAACTGGTTCAAATTACTTTGGGAATGTCAACTCAACCCGCGGAGGAAAACAGAGAAAGAGCTCCAATTTGGTCTTGTTTTGTTACAATGGCAATTAAGGAATGTATACACGTCGAACAGGTCATTGTGCGGATCCACTTCCTGTTTGTTGGGGGAAAGTCAACAGTTTTGGAACGAATTGTAAATCAGTCTGCCAGTACAGATCAAAGGGCGTCGGACTTGGGAGTGGAATAACCTCAACAATAAATCCTTGGTTTCTGCCTCAAATCCTCATTTTCAAATTATTGCCAATCTATTTAAAATTTAAATGGACCCAAGCGTTTAGTGGATGGATGACGACGTCAGAGATCGTCGTCAGCATCATCATCGGGGAGTGGAATGAGTTCGGCCTCCCTCAATTGCTCCTTCAGTTTTTCAGTGGTTTCGGGATCCATCACAATTTTCCATTTCAATTTTCACAAACATGTATCCTTACCACAATCCCCACAAACAGAAAACAGAAAGGTCAACAATGAGATGAATTGAGTGCAGAATGCTCAATTACGCACGTAGAGCTCGAAGGACGCGTCATAAGAATTTTATTGGGGATGCTTTGTGAAAGGGACAATGATTCAGTGATCCTGCCACCGAAACCGAATTTATTAATTGTTGCCGAATGCCGTTTGGAATAAATCAGAATAATCATTTTTCAGTATATGCTGGCGGTGACTGGAGTACGAATGGCTTCGTGTCATCATGGCCATCCGCTTCCGCCATTGGGTTCCCATCCACGTCCTCGCTACTCCGCGGAGTTACACTCACACTGAACGGAGTTGGACTCTGACAAGGGCTGATCGTAATCGAATTGTCCGAATTCTCAGATTCCTTTCGCTGAACCACCTGGTGGAGCATCATTTCCTTCCTTCCGGATTCTACGTGGTGGGTATCCCCACGAGCTGAGAATGGACGCCGATGCTCCGCCGGTTGCTGTCTTCCACGGGGTGGATTCTCACTTTCAACCCCTAGACTCTCAATTTCATAAAACTTTCGTTCCAACTACATTAATCAAATCGGAATTAAAAAAAATATGAGGATCACAACAAACTGAGCAATCGTAGGGACTAGGAGGAAGGACGATGGGCAAGAAGTAATTTAATGGCTTACGCTCATCCGACCGCAACAAATGGCTCGCCCTGTCATCAAGGCCATCACCAAAGAAAGGACGAGCTGGAGTACGCCGTAGATCAGGCCCATTCCAACCAGCGTTAATTCAATCCCTATCTCAAATTTGATAACTGCGCTTATAGTTTAGATTTGGTTTACAATTAATTGTCCTCACAACTTACGGTAGAAAGCATAGAGATGCACAATGTCCCTTTTCTCCAGTGCCCCCAATTGTCCCGCCAGGGTGCAGTTTCCTCCACTTCTCATGCACTCATCCGTCCAAGGATTCTCCTCACCCCCACCCCCACCAATCACGGCATCCGATTTTGACTCTTCGTCCAGCTCACGCCGGATTTTCGGAATGTCAATCCCAAAGATTTGCTCGACCAGGAAGTACTGGACAACTACATTCAGGATCTGGAGGACCATTGCGGAGTGAAGTCTACAAAAACGTTTCTTAGCGTTTGGGCGTTACTGGAGTCAATTCGGATGTGACGAGTCAAGCTTTAAAGCTTACCTGCAGTAGGAGGGTCGGGATGCGGCTGCGATGGAAACTCCAGCTGCCAGGGATACAATTCCCCAAGTACCTCCAATATGGAACCCATTTGTCCAACTCACATTGTCTCCAATCAGCATCTCCATCACCTGAAAACGTCAAAGAGAGAGCCGAGTTAATTCAGGGATTTGGCTATTTGTGATGTGTGAGGTGACCTCGGTGGCGAAAGTTGCAAAGCCCAGCATGATTTGAAACCATGAGATCCACGTTGCAGCCCCCGCCTGAAAGTATTTCTTGTAGATGTCATTCCCATTGTTGAAGTTAATGGGACGAAGACGATACTTTTTGGGGAGTTCCGGCGGGGCCTGCTTGGGAAAACATCCTTGACCCTCCTGTGGGATTCCGTCCATTTTACATCGTCCTTCTTTGACGTCCGCCATGTTCAACTGCAATCAGAGGCACAACTACACCACAACCGGATGGAGATGCTGGATTTAGGCCCGGGATCTCCGGAAGTGCATAACTTGATGATGATCTCTACTCTCAACAATGGTCTCCTGAACTAATGACTTACCCTTGGCATGAAACGGGCAATCGTGACTGCGTTCATGTCAGGCTCATTCTTGACCACACATCCTCTCGCTAATTACCCAATTAGTAATAGTTCATAGCCTGGGAGGATCATGGACAAAAGCGTTCTGTTCAAAAGATTTTGGTCTCGAGAACACTTTCATCGAGGGAAGTCCTCCGAATGGATTGGATTGACTAGTAAATGCCTTTTTTTTAATTCAATTTCAAACAATTCTCGCTGAGGTCAACAATCATTTTAGTAAATTATAAATCCATTTGATGAGACAATCAGTCCAGGCCCAAGGCTCAAGTGCCTTTCATGTTCGTACATCCAACGCAAATTAAATTAAGGGAAAGCTAAAGATAACTTGAAGGAATTAACTTTGTGTTGACGAAGGCATAATATTTCGCCAGCATTAAATAATGCTCAACGGCGCCAAAAAAAGTAAAAATATCTTAGGCCACTGACCTTATGAGAAAGATGACAAAAGAATATTCATAAGCACCTTTGTCGTTATTGTTATAAATTATATGGAAAGGACAGTTGATGGTAAGAAAGAAAGAGAAGAATGCGTATAGATTCAGGATGATAATTTTTAGGAGGAAAATAGAAAACTCAAGGAAGAAAGGAGAGAAAGTTCCCGAAAAGCAGGGCGTCTCTTTATGGCTATAAGGCTTTTACGAGGCGCATTTCCTCATGAGTCAACAACACCTCCCTGAATAATTAATAAACGGATAAGGTAGTCCCTCCACTATGTTCCACAGTGCGCATATGAATTCTGGAACCGGAATGTAAACAACCAGGTGGGATTCAATTAAAGGATAAGGGAAGGATGCTATGCCTTGATTCCAGGACGCGGTTTCTTGAGGATTCCGTTACGTGGGAGACCATTTGAAGATGAGGATCCGCCGGAGGGTACAGGATGAGCTGGATTCTTGAGTAGGCTCACTGACACGCTCTTTGACCCTCCGTCCTTTCCGCGCTCAAAAATAAGGGATTCATCTGAGTCCGAATCGTCGGATTCCGGTTCACCTGCTACAAAAAGAAGACCTTTCGTTACAACATTCCGATTCAACTGCGTCTAATCAAATGAGGATTGACAAGGACCATCTTACCTCGAATTTCCATTTCAAGCTCATCCTCATCATCCTCATCATCGAGGAGGGCGTACTGCTTAGTCTTACTGTGATTCGAACTCCCGCCGCTACCGCCACCACCGTGATGTCGCTTGGATCCATTTCGGAGAGACCCATTCAGGAATCCACTTTCCTGCTTGTCATTGAAAGAACCCCGAAGTACGCGAGCATTTCGACGGAACAAGTAGACAAGGCTCCAGATTATGGATAATTTCATCAGTAATAGGAAACAGACAATCACGCCGACGTAGATTTTACTCCAGTCTGAAAATATTACAAAAAGTTTAAGAAACCCAATCTGGGATAAGCAGATAAGGTTGAGGCAGTGAACTGACAGTAAGTGGGACTTGCTTACCACAATTTCGTTCTCCAGTCCCGAAATGACGCTTGATATAACTTTGCATCCAGAAAGGATCACAGACGCACTCTCGTCCAGTTGAAAAGTCTTGACAGACGCCATGACCTGGGCATCAGAAGGATAACAAAACCATACAGCTTATGGAACCAGTAGATATTGACACGGAGATAACCCTACCAGAGCATGGATTCAAGCAGAGGAGAGTATCAATGGACTCTACCGGGAAATCCAAGAGCCCCACATCACGCCGCAGTTTTTCTCGCAATTCAGCCGACAGGCCCAATGGCTCTCGTGTCTCGTTCTTTGAAGTCACGCCGTAGAGGTAAATTGTGGAAAACTCTAAAATGAGCAATGACAAATATGTCACAGATTAGTGTCGTGGAACAGAATTGATGTAGTCCACGAGGAGAATCCGACCTTACCTGAATTGGACTGTCCCGTGACATGATGGAAAACTAATCGGGTCTCATGGACCAAGAGAGCCATTTTCTGGAGAAACCGTTCCTTGTCACTTTCGGTCAAATGCGGCAGCGTCACGCCTAGCACCACCTCTATCAGGCTCTTCTTCACGGGATCTAAATCATGGATTTCACTTTCCAATTAAATTCCCGTTTTACTTAAATTGAATCACCCTGACCCCCGTGCTTTATCAGCTCACCTTCCGCCACGAGGAGCGTCACAGTGTCTTCATCAGTCAGTCCCTGCTCATCCTTTACCATCAATTTGAACACATATCTCCCAGGTACCAAATCCGCCAACTGGAATGCCAAATCCATACCCATTTTGATTTGAATAGGTGAATTTCAAATGTGAATGATTCAATACCAAAACTCACCTTCAATTTGGAACTTGCATCGGAATCACCAAGAACAATTCCAGCGGCAAGTGAATCTTCTTCTCGTTCCCACTTCCACTCTGTGATTTCAACATCATCCTTGGAATCGGAACCATCCAGTTGGACAAAGGAAACGGGCAGTGTCACGCTCAGGTCTTTCCCGGCGTTCGCTTTTGGTGGTTCATTCGTTTCTGGCACAAAAATCTGAGTGTGAACAACTGGCGGAAATGGAAATGGAGGCGGAATCTTTTACTTTGTGTCACAGTGACGTTGACGGTGTCCTTCGCAGTCAGTTTGGCGTCATCCTCAATGAGAACTTGGAACTCGTAGTCTCCTTTTGTTAATCCACTTACGTTCACCTTCACTTCATTATTGCTCCCATTCAAAGTGACGTTGTTGGGACCACTGGATATTATAATTGGAAAAATTAATCCGAATCTCATCGAAATTCAAACTTTTTTCTGAAACACTCCACTGGGTGGCTTACCTCAATTGAGTCCATTGCCATTTCAGAACTTTGCTGTCCGCTTTGCTCCCTGATGCATCCAGCACAACCCAAGTCTAAGGAATTGGGAAAGAAAACAATGGAAACTAATCAAACAACCGGGAATACGAGAGAGGTGACGGACAGAAAGGAGCGCATGACACACCTGAGGGAGAGCAACTGTTTGATCCGCTCCGGCATCGGCTAGAATCAAAAATTCAATAAAATCAAATCTGTTGCAGCGTATTTGAGTTGACAGTAATTCCTCACCTTTCGGTGGATTTCCGGTTGGTTTCTTGACAAAGAGGTGAACAATAGAAGGATGTGAGACTTGGCCTCCCTCATCAGTGACTGTGAGCTCAAATTGGTAAAGCCCTTCTTCCAATCCCGACAATTTCAAGTACGGAGTACGCGTGTCCTAAATTCAAATCCTATAAAACACCTTTTCAATTTCAATAACTTCCACGTGACCCTTACCTGCATGTCCACGGCCTTCTTGACGTCCCCAGTTGCCTTCCATTCCCATTGCACAATTTTCTTGTCATCCGTGCTCGCATTCCCATTGAGCGTCACTTCAGTTTGAGGCAAGTAGATTACAATGTCCTGAAAAAGAGAATTTAACGTCGAAATTCCACTAGTCTAGGTCTGAATTCCAAACTGGGTGATTGGTTCCTGACCTTGCCAGCATTTGCAGTGGGCGGGTAATCAATTTCCTTCATAACCGTGACATTGGCCGAAGTTGAATTCATTGCATGATCCGCATCCTCTACGGAGAGCTTGAAAGTGTAGTTTCCTGGAACTAAATCATTGATTTGCAGTGTGGATGAATTCTGTTGAGCATTTGAAAAGGCATAATTGATGGGTCCTTTCTGTAACTCCCACTTGTAGGACACAATCTTGTCATCATCGGTGGAGGACGTCCCGTCGAGCACAGCACTATTCGTCGGGAGTTGGATCGTTTGTTGTGGGGGTGAGATAATTGCGACTGGGATCGCATTCGTTCGTTTTGCTGAAAAGAAAATGGAGCATAGCTAGAGGAAAAATCCTCAGTTCCAAGGAACTAAGGAAGTGGCCGTCAAAAACCTTACCAGGATTGACGGTGATGGTAACATTTGCAGCCCCAGTCGCTTCCGCACTTTTCACGGTCACTTGGAACACGTACGAGCCTTGGATGAGGCGGGTGAGATGAAGAATTGCCGTAGTTTGATCTTCCGTCACCGCTGGATCATTTTCAGGATGAGCAATCAACTTCCATTCGTACGAGTAGAGAAGGTCTTGGCAGAAGAAAATCAACCCAATCATTCAGAATCCACATTTTTTTTGCCAGAAATTGGGAATCATGTTAAATTGAAGAAAGTTACCAGGCGGGCTTTGCGGAACGGCGTATGCGTACAAACGGGCTTCATTCTCAGGCAGAGTCACATTCTTAGAGACTACGGAGACTTCCAAGGTTTTCACAGTGGGGATCGTTGGATTTGACACGGCCGGAATCGCTGTCATATCTGAATTCAAAACGGTTAATCGTCTCCAGGTGAAAAAACAACAACAGAGAAACCGGATTTCTTTGGTAATTCCAGTGTCAGATCGACTGTTTACCTCCTTTACTAAGAGTTTCCAAAGCATCTGCCGTTGGTACCGCATCACAGAAATCCCCCAGGCTATTGTAAATGTAGGAATGCTGGAGATCTTGCTTGCATCCACAGTAGCCATTTCGTGACCTCGTGTTCTTTGGGAAGCACTCCTCATTCTCACGACAATCAGTGTCCGCTCCCGTCTCACAGCTCGAGTTTTCACGTTTCTTTTCTACTGGAGGACGAACAAGGATGAGTTTGAGGTTATCTTTACCCAAGGAACTTTCCTCATGGAAAGGTTTTGGCATGCACAGGTCCACTCCATTGGTACAGAAGAACTGAAAAGGTAACACAAAAAGACGAACGTCAAATCTATAATACCGCTTAAGAAATTGCTGTGTGTTTAGGAAAGCTGCAAGCTCCACAACTTACCAGTTGACAAGAAGTGTTTCTGAAAATGGCGAAATTGCAAATGTCCACTTGACAGCAGACGGAGACGCACTCGTCGAGGATTTCAACAGAGGAGAGGGTTCTTGTTACTCCAGCAGAAGAGTCGCCGTTCCCATTGGGCAAGTAATTGACTAGGAAACTTTGCTGGAGTGTTGTAGGACACTTTTCGCTCAACTTTGACCCCAGACAATTTTCTAAACAAAAGAATAAGTACAAGTTCCGTATTGTACGATAGATGTGGTAGACGTGAATTCTTTAGTGACTTACGTGTGCAATCTGGCTGCCCAATCCCATTGTCCGTTGAGGTCATGCTGGTTGAAGTCTGAACTGGAACAATTCCAGGGATTGTGCTGCTCGCCCTTCCACCCCCACCACTTAAAATTTGACATCTAATAATTCCAATTGGATTTTGACAAATGACAACTAGGGTCCAAATCCAAGAGAAATGGAGTGGATTTGAGATCATGACTATGGCAATTAATTAAGCACAATAACTTCTCGCCCTGTGAACGGTTGTCCGAAATTCCATTCGCACCGTGTAACGCCGTGCAGCGGTCAAATTTAGTTCAGCCAGTCCAGTCGAAAAGGGAAAGTGGTATTTT
>Ga0194135_10002533_pt1 | contig 11121 bp, 8 predicted proteins | sample LitLau_LLRF_2013_FD_134024 | JGI IMG/M metagenome (GOLD analysis project Ga0194135, IMG submission 134024) | Freshwater sediment microbial communities in response to fracking from North America - Little Laurel Run_MetaG_LLRF_2013 (version 2) | ecosystem: Environmental > Aquatic > Freshwater >... | reverse complement strand
TGGCGTATTTATTCATATTATCGCCACCTTTAGATGCTGTAGTTACCTCAAGTTTTGACAGATTATGGTCTTTTAATATTTTGGTATAGTCTGAAGTTTCAGTGTTGCCGGCTAATTGCCTTAATTTTTCCTTTAACTCCTTACAGGCATCATTCACTGCGGAACCCACTGTGGCCGTTATTGAAGAACCGCCCTGGGATGGAGCGTAAGGCAGAGAAGAATCACCCATCTCAAACCGGACCTTTCCGGCGGGGATATCCATTATCTCGGCTGCAATGCTTACCATAGCTGTACCTGTTCCGGGGCCTATATCACTTACAGCCGTTTGCAATAGCAATGTGCCATCGGCCATCATAACAGCGCGACAGGTAGCCTGGTCTCTGTAAGCGCCAAACATACCGCCACCCATGCCATAGCCTATCAACCACCCGTCTTTTGTAACTGATGCGGGCTTTGGGTTACGGTCAGTCCAGCCAATATGATCAGCCCCCATTTTATAAGCCTCATTCAGGTATTTGCTTGAAAAAGGTTTGCCGCTTTCCGGGTCTGTTTCAGCATAATTTTTAAGCCTTAGCTCAATCGGGTCAATATTCAAAGCATAGCTTAATTCATCTAATGCCGATTCTAGCGCAAAGGCGCCGGTTGCCTCGCCGGGTCCGCGCATCCAGGTAGGTGAGCCTATATCAAGCGCTGTTAACTTGTAGTTGGTATTTACATTGGGGCAGGCATAGGTAGACCGGCTTACACTTACCGGCTCCTCGTTAAAATCTTCATAAGTTGATGTTTGTCCAATGGCCTCGTGACTAATACCTACCAGCTTGCCATCTTCAGTTGCGCCGATACCGATTTTTTGCCAGGTATGCGGGCGATACCCTACAGAGGTAAACATATCTGCACGGCCAAGTATTAATTTAACTGGTCTTTTAACCACCTTGGCAGCAATTATTGCTGCTACCTCATGCGGCCAAACCTGAAGCGCGCTACCAAAGGCCCCGCCCACAAATTTTGAATTTACTTGTATATTTTCCTTTGAGATCTTGAATATATTGGCAATACCATCCTGTGTATCCTTAACACCCTGGGTTTTATCCCAAACGGTCAATTTATCATCTGCATCCCAACGTGCAATTATTGAATGCAGTTCCATAGGGTTGTGCACCTCTGATGGAATAATGTATTCCTGCTCCAGTTTAACTGGTGCTGTCTTCCAGGCATCAACAGTCCCACGTTTACTTTCTCCGTTTTCGCCAGCGGCAAAAGCTTTTGCTGTATTGTTTGTTAAACTTGTTTGATAGGGTTGGTTAGTATACTGTGCTTTAACCAGCGTAGCCGCAAATAATGCACGTTCAAAAGTATCGGCCACTACCACAGCAATAGGCTGACCATTAAATAGTATTTTGTTGTTGTAAAATAATTTGTAAGTGCCTTTAGGTTCAGGCTTGCCTGCTTCTGTGCCGGCTATTTGGTAACCCGGTATTTTGGGACAATTGAAATGTGATATAACAGCCAAAACTCCCGGCGCCTTTTCTGCTGCCCTGGTATCTATTGACCGAATGCTGCCTTTGGTGATAGTGCTGCCTACTAAAACACCATAAACCATCCCCGCAGGAGTATATTCTGCTGAATACCTGGCGGCACCGGTAACTTTTAAGCGACCGTCTATGCGACTAAGCCCCTCTTTGTTTATTGAGCTGTCTTTCATACCAATTAAACTAAACCGGCTGCATGTTTCAGCGCCTCGTTAATAGTTGCAGGAGCAAGCTTTAGTTTAAAGGAGTTGTATTCATACCCTTTTGCACCAGCCATTGCTATTTGTCCTGCCTGTTTAAAGTTTTCTTCGCTTACGGTTTTACCTGTAAGCCACTTTTCAGCATCAAATAACCTCCATGGTTTGTGCGCTACGCCACCCATTGCAAGGCGGGCTTTTTTTATCGTACCATTGTCAATATCCAAAGCTGCTGCTACTGAAACCAATGCAAAAGCATAAGATTGCCTGTCGCGCACTTTTAAGTAGTAACTATTTTTAGCGAAATTATTATCAGGTATCTCTACTCCAATAATTAACTCATCTTTTGCCAAGTGGTTATCCATTTCAGGATGATCTTCCGGCAGGCGGTGAAACTCTGTAATAGGGATTCGTCTTTCACCCTTGCGCCCCGCAATTACCACTACGGCATCAAGTGCAGCCAGACCAACACACATATCGCTTGGGTTTACGGCAATGCATTGATTGCTTGTACCAAATATGGCGTGCATCCGGTTAAAACCTTCCATTGCACCGCAACCAGTACCCGGTTCGCGTTTGTTGCAGGGCATGGTGGTATCATAAAAATAGGTACAACGGGTGCGCTGCATCATATTACCACCAACAGTTGCCATATTGCGCAATTGCGGCGATGCCCCGGCTTTGAGCGCCATGCTGAGCAATGGGAATTTTTGAAGCACCAGTTCATTTTCAGATACAACACTGTTTAATGCGAGCGAGCCAATATGTAACCCATTGCGGGTAGGATTTATATTTTTTAATGGGAGATGATTAATATCCACCAGCTTATCAGGTGCAGTAACACCGCGTTTCATCAGGTCAACCAGATTGGTGCCACCTGCTATGATTTTTGTACCGGGTTTGCTAATGGCATCCAAAGCCATTTGCTGTGTGGAAGGGCGGGTGTATTGAAACTGTTTCATACGGTTTGCCCTCCATCTTTTACTTCCTGAATAGCATTTACTATATTAGGATATGCCCCGCAACGGCAGATATTACCGCTCATATATTCCCTTATCTCTGCTTCTGAATTGGCGTGCCCTTCGCGTATACAAGCAACGGCAGACATGATTTGTCCTGGCGTACAATAGCCACACTGAAATCCGTCATGCTTTAAAAAAGCTTCCTGCATTGGGTGTAACTGATCACCTTTTGCCAATCCTTCAATAGTAGTTACCTTTTTATCATTCACCATAACACCAAGAGTAAGGCAGGAATTAACACGATGCCCATCCACGTGAACCGTACATGCGCCACACTGGCCATGGTCACAGCCTTTTTTGGTTCCGGTTAAATCCAGTTGCTCACGTAGCAGATCAAGCAGTGTAACACGGGGCTCAACCATCAGGCTATGTTTAACGCCGTTTACCTCAATGTGTAACAACATTTTTTCAAAAACTCCGGCAAGTTTTTCGTCCCATTGCCCCTCTGCCGCTTTTACAGCAACACCTGGTGTAAGTGCAATGGCAGTTAATAAAGTGGACTTTTTTAGGAATTCACGGCGTGATTCACCTGAAAGCGCTTCGTCGTCAGGCGATTTGCATGGTTTCTTATCTGACATAGATATTGATTTTGGGATGCAAATGTTAAGGTACGACTTTTATAATAAGTTACAAAAAGTAAAAGACTATGGCTTTGGGTGTGGCATTTAAAATCTACATTATAAAACAGGTGTTGGCTTAAACCTTTCACCCGTGGCGCTATTTTGTGCCAGCCGCCACAAAATCGAACACTTGGTGTAACGTATCCGAACGGCACTTTTTTTACTTTTCATATAATTAATTTATTATCAGCTGTTTAAATAAATGGCATAGATTTTAAACTGTATCATTCGGTTCGTATTTTTAAAGTCAATCATTCATTTCAAAAAGCATAACGATGTTCAAAACTTATTTCAAACTTGCCTATAGAAATATAACAAAAGATAAAGCCTATTCCATTATCAATATATCAGGTTTGGCAATAGGGCTGGCAGCAAGCATATTGATATTACTTTGGGTGCAAAATGAATTAAGTTACGACAAGTTTCATAAAAACGCCAGTCAGATATATCGCATAAGTTGTAATATGGTTGATTCTAAAACTGTTGGAGCTCCGGCAGGTATGCCAGCCGGATTGAAAGCAGACATACCAGTTGTTAAAAATACAGTTCGTATAGAGCCGGGTAATACTACTCTGTTGGAAACAGGCAATAAAAAATTTGAAGAAGAACGGGTGTTTTATGCCGACCCAAGTTTTATGGATGTTTTTTCTTATCCCTTAGTTAAGGGTAATCGTGCCACGGCATTAAACCAGGTGGATGGTATTTTAATTACGCAGGAAATGGCGATAAAATATTTTGGAAATGAAGACCCTATTGGCAAGGTAATAAGAAAAGACAATAAAGAAAACGTGGTTGTGACCGGCGTTTTGGCCAATATCCCTGCTAACTCAGATCTTCAATTTGACTTTGTTCTTCCAATGGCTTCATTAGCCAGAACGAATGATGATTTGAAAAATAGTGTATGGACTAACTTTAATTTTTATGACTACTTACAATTGGACAATAGTTTTGATCCTTCTGCTGCTAATTTATTAAGCTTGGAAAAGCAAATGAATCAGGTATTTCTTAAACATGCTACAGATATAAAGGTTACATTTCAATTGCAGCCCTTAACCAAAATCCACCTGTCCCCCGAAGAGTTGGGCGATTCCCCTGGCCACGGGAATGCGCAATATGTCAGCATATTTTTTGTCATCGCTATATTGATTCTGGTAGTGGCCTGTATAAATTTTATGAATTTGGCCACTGCGCGTTCTGCCCGCAGAGCTAAAGAAATTGGCTTACGAAAAGTTGCCGGAGCCATACGCGGGCAATTGATTATCCAATTTTTAAGCGAATCAGTATTTATTGCTTTCCTGGCCTTATTACTTGCGTTGGTGATTGTTATCATGTTCCTACCGGTATTCAATCAACTGGCCAGCAGAAAGCTTATCATCAATGTATCGGATGTAAAACTTTGGTTAAGTCTTTTTGGTATTGCTTTATTAACAGGGCTTATATCCGGCAGTTATCCGGCCTTATTTCTTTCCGGCTTTAATCCGGTTAAAGTGCTTAAAGGAAATGTAAAATCAATGGGGGGTAATTTACTATTCCGCAACACACTGGTTGTAACGCAATTTATGGTATCCATCATATTACTGGTAGGTACAGTGGTTATTTACAATCAACTTAAATTTATTAGAGATAGAAATCCAGGTTTTGAAAAGGCCAATCTGTTGTATATACCGATGACGGGGGATATCTGGCATAAACAGCTGGCTCTTAAAAATGAGTTAAAACGCAACTCGCTAACCAGCGATTTTACCATAATTACCGACCTGCCCACCAATTTGGGTGGCTGGACCGTTAGTGTTAATTGGGACGGTAAAGATCCCCACCTGCAAACAGCTATACCGGTAATGGGCGTTAATGAGGATTTTATCCATACGTTCAGGGCGAAGCTGGTAGCAGGCCGAAGTTTTTCAGGAGCATTTAAAACGGATTCAACCAGTTACATGATTAACGAAAAAATGGCAAAAATTATGGGTTTAGATGCTAATACCGCAATTGGTAAACCATTAACACTTTGGGGTAACAAGGGCACTATAGTTGGTGTTGTAAAAGACTTTAATTTTAAACCAGTTCAGCAAACTATAGAGCCATTGGTTATGCCTTTTAACAAGATAGGTGGTTATACCGTGGTAAGAACATTGCCCGGTAAAACCAATGCTACTATACAGGCTTTAACAAAAATAAGCCAGGAACTTAACCCGGCTTATCCATTTAAATTTGACTTTCTTGATCAGGACCTGGCTAACCTTTACAAAGGTGAACAACAGATGGGTAATATCTTTAATCTGTTTGCGGCGCTCGGTATTTTTATCTCCTGCCTGGGATTGTATGGCTTATCTGCCTTCATGGCCGAGCAACGCACAAAAGAGATAGGGGTACGAAAAGTATTAGGTGCTTCGGTTATTAATATTGTTTACTTGTTATCTTCCGGAATTACCAGATTGATACTCATTGCTATATTCATTGCAATACCACTTTCATGGTACGCGGTAAACAGCTGGTTAGCCGGTTTTGCATATCATATTAATGTAAGCTGGTTAATTTTCTTTGCAGCCGCACTAGCTGCTTTGGGTATTGCCTGGCTTACGGTGAGTTATGAATCGATTAAAGCAGCTGTTGTTAATCCCATCAAAAGTTTAAAAACAGAATAATGGAAACAACACCTAAAATTATGGATTCATTCTGTTAAAATAATCTGCAATGGTTTCGTTGTTTGCCGCAGCTCTTGTTTCACTGGTGCCAAATGTTAATTCATTTTTACCATCTTTCAATTGCTTAAATATTGATTCTACAAAATCACTAACAGCAGGATGTTCATCGTGAATGCCTTTGCCGCCAAGGTCTGTGTTCAATGCGGGTGGAATAATTTCAATTACTTCGGTATTTGTTGATTTTAGTTGATGCCTTAATGAGAGTGTGAACGAACGCATAAATGCTTTTGTGGCACAATAAACGGGAACTTTTGACAATGGAATAAAAGCTAAGCCCGAAGTAACGTTCATAATTGTATTTAATGACTTCAGCTTTAAAAAAAGCGAGGTTAAATGAATAGGAGCACTAATGTTTATAGCAATTTCACTATCAGCCTTTTCATAAAAGTTATCGCTGGATATGTCCATCCAATTTTGGATGCCTGCATTATTCACAAGTACATTCAAATCAGGATGATTTGCTGTAATCCAATTATAAAGTTCAATGCGTTCGTGCTCGTCAGAAACGTCGCACACTCTGGTAATAATAGTTGGGTATTTTTCAGCAACCTCTTTCAATACAGCTTCTCGCCTGCCACAAATAATAACGGTGTTACCTTCCCGGATAAATCTTTCGGTGAGACCCAGACCAATGCCTGAAGCACCGCCGGTAATTAAAATTTTGTTGTTTGATAAATTCATTTGAGCTTTTTATAAATGGATATTCTTTTTTTGTTCAGTTAATTCAGTCGGTGTCAATCCGAATTGTTTTTTGAAAGCAAATGAGAAGTGTGATAATGCTTCAAAACCAAGATCCTGATAGATTTCCGATATTTTTTTATCCTTTTTCCCAATAAGGGAATATGCTTCCTGTAAACGTTTTTGCACCAGCCAGCGATTAGGCGTTTCATTAAAAGTAGCCTTAAAATCGCGTTTAAAAGCAGATAGACTCCGGCCGGTTAAATAGGCAAACCGTTCGGTACTTACATTGAATTTATAATTGCGATTCATAAACTCCTCAAGATCTATTTTTCCCGGAATGCCGTAATCAAAAAACACTCCTGATAAACCGGGTTGTAAGTGCAATAAAATAAGCAATAGCTCCTCTCGTTTTACGTCGAAAAATTCTTTGTTCATTTGTCCCTGTGCATTATAATAAGGTATTAATGAATGGATAAAATTGGGGATCAATCCGTTATCATCTAAACGCAAAAAAGGCTCATCAGATTTGAATTTTGTTGAAATGATTTTATGCTTTTCCTGAAAGGCTTTCAAAAATGGTTCATCAAAAACGAAAATTATTTTTTCGGCCCGATGGTTCACCTTTGAGTTATCAAGCCTGCCCAGACGGTTTTTACGAACCAGACCATATTCACCTGATTTTAAAGTGTAGTTTTTGCTGCCGTAATGACCGCTCATTGTTCCATCCACTAAATAGAAAAAAAGGTGTTCGGCAATAAATTGTTCCGGCCGTATGGCGGGGCCTATGAGGCAGGTTTTACTGACAGCGTTTTTCATGCTTACTTTTCAAATCTAATGATACTTTGCACAATGCTATGCATTTGCCAAAAATGCCCGCGTCTCCGCAACAACGCGGTCTTGAAATTTCGTATCCTGAACAAGTTGCGAACCAATCATAGGTTGGCCTTTTTCGTTGTAGTAAATCCCCGTTTTACCTGTGTCATCGATAATAACTTTTGTAATCACCTGTGCAGCGCGCTCCGGCGTACTCCGGTATTGGCGGAAAGGAGGAAACGCAGTTAAGACTTGGCCAAACAAGAAACGTAATACCACATTTGCATCTCCCCCCAAACCTGTTCCGGGAGTAATTCCAGGTTCTATAGCGTTGAAATGAAGCCTCGGAATTTCGCGTGTAAACGCCATTGATGCGGCCAGGACGCATTGTTTGGACGTTGCGTAAGCATCTGCACCAGGTATCTTGGTGCCTTCGGGTTTCCACTCACCACGGGCACTTGCCTCTACAGAGATATATCTGCCACCTTTCATTCCTAAAGCTTTAACAGGTTTACGTTCAGGATCTTCAACCGCAGATGCTATGAAAACAACATTCGCCCCATCGGGAAGATGCGGTATAAGGGCTTCTGTTAAAGCAAAAGGGCCAAGATAGTTTGTGGCAAACGTTAAATCCCAGCCTTGAGGGCTCTTTGCCGGCTTAATAGGTGAAATCCCGGCATTATTCAGCAGCCCGGTGATTGGAAGACCCAGCGCTATGATCTCTGAAGCTGCCCGCCGCACGCTCACCAGGTCAGACAAATCACACACAACAGAAACAGCATGCTGCCCTCTTTGCGTTATAATTCGATTTATTTCATCAAGCTTCTTTTGATTCCGTCCTACCAATACAAGTGTGCCGTATTTAGCCAGTTCGAATGCCGTGGCCTTGCCTATTCCCGAAGTTGGACCAGTAATAATGTAAGCCTTATTATTTACCGGATTTTTTATAACAGTCTTTGACATGATTTCCTTTTTATTATCTGAATGATATGCAAATATCATTAGTAATAAGGCAGGCAGTTTTCTTCAAAGGTCCAATGTTATTGTATTGAAAGGTCCAATTGTTGCATTGTTAATAAATGGACAGATTTAAATCTAATTTGCAATCAGGTAACATATCCCATTGCAAATCAGATTTAAGCCAAAGTTTTTAATCAGGCCAACTTCCAGTCTGGCCTTTCAAAATGGCAGGTGTATCCGTATGGGTTCTTTTGTAAGTAGTCCTGGTGTTCTTCTTCTGCGTTCCAAAAATCGCCTGCAGGTACAACCTCAGTTACTATTTTCCCGGGCCATTTGCCAGAGGCATCCATCTCTGCAATTAAAGCTTTTGCAGTTTCGCGTTGCGCTTCATTCTCAAAGAAAATGGCAGAACGATAAGAGGCCCCAATGTCATTACCTTGCCTGTTACGGGTTGTCGGATCATGTATCTGAAAGAAATATTCAAGTAGCTTACGATAAGATAAAATTGCCGGATCAAATACAATTTCAATACCCTCGGCATGGGTTCCGTGGTTGCGGTAAGTTGCGTTTTTAACATCACCGCCGGTATACCCAACTACTGTTGAAATAACACCCGGATATTGCCGTATCAATTCTTCAACTCCCCAAAAGCAACCTCCTGCCAAAATAGCTTTTTCCGTATTCATATATGGTTATAATATTATTTTTATTAAAGATAACCTACAAATGGACAAATGACAAGCATCATTAGCAGATATTACCTGCTGATGAATAAACATTAATTAATTTTCAAAAAGATAACCACTATAAGCTAAACCTTTAGCCACACTCTGGAAGTTATCACCCGAATTGAGGTTTACGTGAGGGAACCTGTTTTTAAAGAGCTTTTGAATACTGCCCACCATAGAAGTACCACCGGTTAAAAAAAGGCTATCGATATTTTTAGGATCAATATCGTTTTGCAGCATAAAGTGATCCAGGTAATTAGCAATCCTGTCCACATCTTTTGCAATAATCTGTTCATAAACATTCAAGGGTATTTCTTCTTCAATTTCGATATCCATATTGTGATAGCTAAATTGAGTAGTGTCCTTATTGGAAAGGGTAATTTTTGTTTTTTCGATAGATTGAAATACCGAATAGCCCAAATTGTTTTCGATGAGTGTAATCAGGTTTTTAAACAGACGGTCATTGCCCGAAAAATAATAATAATCTTCTATGTCTTTTTTGATGCGCAGTCCGTTAAAAAAATTCATTTGCTCCCAGGAGCAAATATTTGCAAATAGTGATTTGGGCACAGTTAATACCTTGCCCGGCGTAGCTTCATATTGCGTATGCTTACCGAAATAAGGCGTACCCTTTTCCCACATAAAAGCAGAATCAAAACTATCACCACCTATGTAGATCCCGCCGCTGGCCATCATATCATTCTTACGGTCTTTGCTGCCAACTTTTTCAGGGTCGAGTACCAGATAGGTAAAATCTGTCGTACCTCCACCCAAATCGGCTACCAATACATTTTCCTTTTTTTCGAGACTTTTTTCATAAGCAAAGGCTGCTCCAATAGGCTCAAACTGAAAACGGACTTCTTCAAAACCAGCAATTTCTGCTGCTTTACTTAATCGTGTTTGTGCCAGCGTATCTTTTTTAACATCATCATCATCAAAAAAAACGGGGCGACCAATTACTGCTTTGCGGCAGTCCTGCCCTGTCAGCTCGTCTGCGCGGTCTTTAAGTTCCTTTAAAATGAGCGCTACCAAATCGGCTGCATTATATTTCCTGTTGTGGATGCGGGTTTCTGTAAAACTGGTTTTTGATAATATTTGCTTAACCGACTTGATAAAACGTCCCCGCATACCGTCCTGAAGATAGGCTGTGATGGCTTCTTCGCCTACTACATAATTTTTATCACTTGTTGCATTATACTGATAATAAAAATAAATGAGCGAAGGAATAATAATGGTGCTATGTATTTCTTTCGATTCTTCATCGTAAATAGCCAGGGCCGAGTTGGTGGTTCCAAAATCAATTCCGTATAAAAACTTATTCATATCAAGGAGGATAAAACAGTAGAAATTTGAAGGGCGGCGAAAATATCAAAAAATATTTTAGTAACGAAATGGATGTTTGATTTTGAGGGGGATATTTAAATGAACGTTACTTTTTTTGACAATAGGATTTCCCTCCAAAAGCAAAAGCCCGGCAGCATTAGACTGCCCCAAAAAGTTAGGCACTATTTGGGGCGTTTTTATGGCAAAAAATAGAAAGCACAGCAGTGAATTCAGACTTCAAATTATTAACGAAAATCTACAGGAAAACGTGATCAGGTTCCTATCTAAAAAGTTGAGTATATCAATATCCTTGATAAGGAAGTGGATTGACCATCATCGTTTATCAGGTACTAAAGGGTGGTTGTCCAAACGCTCGACCTATTACATAAAGGAATTTAAATTGGCTGTTGCTGGGCTAATAAAAATTGTTTTTTGCATTTTTTTGTTCTTTAAATTTACAATGCAAAAGTGAGGCAAGTAAAAATGCTTCATGTTTCCAAATAGGAGGTTTTATTATGGAGCCAGTTCGCCGTACCAGTAGGATGC
>Ga0194135_10002532_pt1 | contig 11123 bp, 4 predicted proteins | sample LitLau_LLRF_2013_FD_134024 | JGI IMG/M metagenome (GOLD analysis project Ga0194135, IMG submission 134024) | Freshwater sediment microbial communities in response to fracking from North America - Little Laurel Run_MetaG_LLRF_2013 (version 2) | ecosystem: Environmental > Aquatic > Freshwater >... | reverse complement strand
GGTAATGGCCCCGACTCACGATATAGAACACGTTACTAACTATTATGGGCACCAATTAGTGCTGATTATTTTTGGATCTGCCTGTTGGCTCAACTTAACCTATTTGGATTCATTTGTTCCCCCGCCTCGCTAGGGGTTTTTGCTCTGCAAGCTCCGTCCTAATATATCGACACACTACTCTGTAGTATCGGTCCAGAATGCGTAAAAATGTTGTTGTTTGGATCATTTGCAAATAATGTCAAACTGCTGACACTATGTACTATGTTCACAACACTCGGTCACCGTTTCATATCATAGCTAAACGGCACAAATATGGCGGGTAAATTTTTTACGCAAGTAGGTACGTACCTACACCTACCTTACCTATCTTAATAAAATGTCAGTTGCGGTGTAAACCTATTAACATAAAGATGATATCAACCATGATAAGCAGGGCATCAATTTTACAACATTAGAAAAATTAGTTGGTGCCCCTGCAGAAAGAATGATTATGCAGTAAAAGAGCATAGACGTTCCAAAAGTCAGAACTTACATAATCATTTTCTATCCGGATAACTAGAGTACAAATTTTGCAATTTTTTCTTAGGAGCCCCCTGCCCCCGTAGGTCTATCCACTACTATCCACATTTATTACTACTCTATCCACATTTATTAATTATTTTAGCCCTATTTTTGATGACGTCACTCTTCATTTTTCTTTCCTGAAGAGATGGATGGTTCGATTGATTTTCTTTTGTAGTACTTACCTAGATTATTTTAATCGGATGTTAAAATTTTAGTATATACACCCCTATTCAAACCACTTTCAACCCTACCCTAGTAGCCACTTGATGTTATGTCACTCGCCACAGGTTCTACAACTCATCAGAGTAAATAATTGTCTGTATAATAATGTGCAGCATGGATGATAGATGGAGGAGATCGACGATGGCTAGAATGCAGCCATGGGCCATGTCGCTGCCGACCTGAAACGCAGGAGCTCACATGCTGGAATATGCAGTTCTCACATCTCCCACTAACCCAGGTCGTCCCCAGGGATATAAGAAGAATGTAAGATGAATAGTACCTATTATAAGAATTGCCCCAAAATAAAAGCCGGTAGCTAAGTTTATACATACATTTGCATACAACGGACTTCTCCACTGGTGTGACTTATTAATCGAATCAGATTCAGAATAAAAAAATAGGATAGGATACTGAAAACCGTTTCTCTATGCAGGGCCTCAAATTGTTTTCAAAGGTTCTGAACATTGAGCGCCCACGCCGTAGTGACATCTCCAGCACCCAATTTCTGCAACTTTAAATACGGCGAATCGAGGGCCTGCACAGAGAAACGTTTTTCACTATCCTAACCTAGTTTTTTATGCTGATTCTGATTTAGTTAATAACTCATACCAGGGGAGAAGTCCATTCGTTGTGTTTTCTTCCAGAGATATTGGGCTGAACCATCTGACTTCTTTGGCAACTGATGCTTTCCACAACATGTTAGCGCTGGTGGACTTGAACCTAGCAGATAATCGACTTGACTATCTCTCTGCTCCTCTCCTTAGCATGCTCGACAGTCTTCGGCATTTGTAAGAGTGTCAACTTTTATCGGGGGGTACCAATAAAATAAAAAAACAAAGAAACGCGTCCTTAATTAAACTCGTGCTATTATTTGCAGAGACCTGCATGGAAACAAACTGGAAGAACTGCCTGCAGCGTTGCTGCTCCGACAGCTCAATTTACAATCGGTGTAAGAACTTTGGAACTTTGCATTGAATAATCAATCAAACCAAAATATACCTAAACTTATTATTTCGTCTTTGCTTGCAGTGACTTTTCTCATAACAAAATAAGGGAAGTTCCCGAGCATTTATTCCGCGCTTGTGGTAAATTAGTAACTGTACGCATAGCAGATAACCTGATAAGCCTCGTGCCTTCATCTTTTGTCCAGGACCTTCACTTTTTAGAAGATCTTGACATGTCATCTAATAGAATCGCACAAATTTTTAAAGACAATTTTTGGGGGCTGCGCTATTTAAGAAGCTTTAAACTTCATGAAAATATAATTCATGATATTCCACCCGGTAAGTATCGTGGTTGTCTGAGTGGGGGACAGTGGGATAAGTTACTGGCGCATGGTCCTCGTAACATATCCCACTGTCCGCAACTAAGCCAAGGATAGGAAGGTAAAATATCGACCGCCTAAAAGCTGAAGCAAAACATTTTCCTGAATTTTTTTTTTCAGAGGCATTCAAAGATTTACGGAATTTGGAAACTTTGTCTCTTCGAAAGAATCGGCTTTCCAGTATCAGTAAAGGACTTTTTGATCAGTTGACAAAGCTCACAACTCTAGACATTTCGTCCAACTTAATTACACAGGTGCGTAAGCCACCATAATGGACTTCCACTGGTCTAAGTTATTTTCAGAATCAGATTCAACATAAAAAACTAGGATAGGTCTTAGAAAGTCTTAATCCGCCGCATTCAATGCCCAAAGTTGCCGGAGATTTTATGACGTCATCCCTTAAAAGTATTAAAACCATAAACCAGAAATAAATAGCGCCAACACTGACAAATAACTACATCATATAATACTAATACAGTTGGACGTGCGCGTGAAAAGTAGTTGGTTTCAGGTCATAGATTTACAAATCATTAAGCTGCGGCAAATTGAGACCTGACACAGAAAAACGGTATTCACTATCCTGTAATAGTGTTTAGGCTGAATTAGATTAAACCAGGGTAGAGTCCATCGACTTATTTAAAATAAGATGGTCGAATTGATTATTGCATTAGATTTCAGGTCAAGAATTTTTAATGACAAGCAATTTGAGGGAACTTCACTTGGGGGCTAACTTTTTGGAGCACATACCAAGTGGAACATTCCGAAATTGTGGACTCCTGCAGAGTCTATTTTTGTACTCGAATAATATTCAATACATCCAAGATCAAGCCTTCTATGGTCTTTCGAATCTGACATACCTAATCTTGAATAACAACCTTCTTCGGAACTTCGGCAGTCATATTTTCACATTCGTGCCTAATTTGACAAAACTGTACGTGTTAAACGACTTTATAATAGCCAACAAGGTAACCTTTTTGATATAAGAGCGTTTTCCCTGTTTTAGGCAAATCGACAGTAACAAGCTACAATTTATTCCGGACAAATCGCTAGATACTATTCATAATTTACTATCAATTAAGCTAGCCAAAAACCCATGGCACTGTGATTGCTCAATTCTTTACTTTGCTAAGTAAGTACGACCACTTTGATGCACTAAGGGCTTGGTACAATACTAGACAGTCTAAAATCTAAATACGAGTATATGTATACTTCGTATATGAGTAAAAATAAAAATTATCGTTCATTACTACTGTTTAATTTGTTTATGTTAAATTTATGTAAATAGAATTTATCTACATTTTCAGATGGCTAGTAGAGAACGAAGAAAAGGTTTGGGATGCTGACCCTCTGTGTCGAGGGCCGAGCACTTTGGGAGGCACATTTGTCAAAAACAGAACATTTAACCAAGTCTGTGTCGGGCAATGGCTAAGCTTAACTAAACTGCGAGCACGGTTGCCTGTCAAGAAGTCTGCAATCACCAGGCAGTAAAATTCAAAATTATTTCCTCTCCTGTTAGATATTTCGGCAATGGGGTCCTTGCATGGAATTTGTTTTCTTTCATTGCATGCTGCAAGGTTGGTTTACACAGACCTCATTTTTGACCATTTAAAGACAAGAAGTTAATTTTTTTCATGCAAGGACCCTATTAGATATTACAATAATGACAGAGTTTCCGTGAGAGGAACGGGATCAACGACGGGATAGGCGACGTACCTGGCTACCGCGCATCGGTTTTGTCCTCTTTTCAAATGCATGTATCCATTCATTCCCCACTCTTTTCCCCACCAGTTTTTCAAAATCCAAGAATCCTTTGTATATCCTACAATCAGCATGGCGTGGTTGACTCTTTTCGACGAACAATCGGGGTCGTCATAAATTCCTTTGCTGCAACAAAAATTAAATTTCCGAGCTGTTTAATAGAGGATCCTTCAATGCCAAAGCCATGACGATTTTATTTTTTATAAAATTATTTTCTAAACTCTAAAAAGTTCAGTACCTAATAAATTTAATTTGGACACTAAATCATATACGCCTGTTCTGTTCGTTTGAGTTGAATCTGCTGGTACATATTGCTCATGAGAAGTCGACTCAACTTGGTTTGGATCCATCCAAAAGAACAGGTCTCATGACGTCGATTCATCGGCTTAGGTTATAAATTCAATTTTTTAGTTTTTGGTATCAAATTGCTCGCAATGTTTTACTTCATTTTACTAAGCCTATGTCTTCCACTTTAGCAACAAAAAGTTTATTTATTGACCCAAATGAATTTTACGTTTTTCATACCGTGAATACTGAAAACAGCGAATTCCCATTTGTGCCGGTACCTCAATAAACCGAAGATGTATGAAATACGGTTTATTTTAATTCATACTCGCTTTTGACCCATTTTACAGTAAGTAGTATGTTAAGTTACCTTTATCAAGTTTGACAGCCCCTAACAACAAAAAATTTTCAGTTTGTCTTGGCTTATTTCCTAAATTAAAAACACAGAAACTTACTGGTATAGTTGAAATGTATATGGACTGGCGTTTATGGAACAAGCGACAGGACCTACGGAGGCCACAGCCCTCATTATAGCATCTTCATCTCCTTCCGGTAATATCACATATGACGTCACATTCACTTTCCTTTGATGCGAGTGAAACCGACAACCCCGTTGCTGTAAAAAGTAGATAGATCCAAAATCAGTCAATAGGGAAGGAGTTGTCAAAATATTCGACGACGTAATAAATAATGTAAGGTAACTTCAACACTATTACAGCCTGGGTGTTGTGATGGGACCCTGTCGTCAATAAGGGCCCAGTGCTCTCCGTGAGCTAGATACCAGGTCTAGGTGGCCTTCATTGGCGTCATGGCCCCATCACAAACCCTGGCTATATAATTGACGGAGGTAGCTTACCTTTCCGTTGTAAGGATATCCTTGCTCGGCCATGAGCCCTCGAGAATGAAGGCAATAACGAAGAGTGTTTCGGAGGGATCCTCCATTGCATCCCAGATTGCCCATCGCCACACTGCAGTCAACTAACTGCTGGGCACTGAAAAAATCATCAACAATAATTGTAAAAAGATACATTTAGAATGTAACAGCCAATCATAAAACCTCCCTATTTCAAATTTATTAAAGCAATTGAAGCAACAATAGTAAAACATAGTTAGTTCCTTATTGGCGATATCACGACGAATGTACCTAAGTGCGTTATATTTAGGTAACTTTTAACAAGGTACAGACGAGGGACGTTACCTCAGGTTTATTAGCTCATTCGTTTTACGGAAATGCTGACCCTCAGCACTCGTAGCTATACTGAAAGCATAGCAAGACCCACAGTCAGCTTGGTCCCAATTCGGCGTCACAAATCCTTTTTCTACCCAATTCAGCTGAAGAAAAAAATGTTTCGTAAGGCCATAGCAAATTATTTCTATTCAAATTGAACTATACCTATCAAAGTGCAAGTTTGAAACTCTACCTCAAGGGGAATGTCTACATTTCGTTTTGTGACTAGTTTGGTCTCGTTCTTTTTACTGCTTCTTACATTGTGGGTCATTTTAGTTCTCCGTTTTATGTACTCTCGAACCCCCTGCAACAATATTAATGGGAAACAGTATTTTAAAAACTATTGAAGGTGGGATACCTATAGGTACACGTATATAGAAACTTAAGAGGTAGCTGAAGCATTTTCCGGCCTACTACACTAAAAATTACTAGGGGATAGGTATCTAGGTGGTTATTATTACAAACCATGTCGGCCAGATGATTCACACCCAGATAATACGACTGTAGACCTAGCCGGGCTTGTTCGTTGTGGTGATGAATTCTGATAACATTTTCCAACCACGTCCTTTTCCTTTTTTGAAGCTCCATCCCCAAATACCCTTTTTTGTGTACTTTCTGTAAAAAGAAACCGTTAGAATTAAAACAGGAAAATAGTTAGACTTCTACAAGAGTGAGAAACATACAAGAAAGTCATGCCAATGTTGATCAATGTGAGGAGATTTGTGAAGCATCGTTCCTGCGACAAGCATATGGAGACTGGGCCTAATATTGCTTCTGACCGTGTCGGACACTATTCCTGACAAGTCGACTATCTCCCGAAGAACTTCCAAGGGGTCGTAGTGCACGGAGGTTCTGTTGTACATGCCATCAACTCCGGCAATAATAAAAAACGTTAGAAATAACATCACAGAAATCAGAACTGAATACTGACACCTATTACAACTACCTATAAGATGGTAACCTACACTACAATAATTGGGTCGATTAACTGCTACGTCAGCATATACCTAAGCAAGAATGACTCGATGAGTCGAGGTCAATCACGGCATGCCACTCCTAGTTATTGTGGTATTCAATTTTACTGCGAGTAAGACCTTTTAAATGCTACAATAAATTATGTTATATTGACCAGGTCCGACGATTCGTGAATAATACCTATTAGATAAGTAGCTAGTAGGTTCCTACATACCATAAAGTAATAATATAAAGGGAGGAAATGCAATGAGTGGCTCGCTTGTAAAAAATTCTACTCGAATCACGATTTTTTACGGTTATTCTACAAATTAAAAACAGTAAACCGTTTTTGATCGCACCCTATCTGCGAACAGGATAAGTACCTTTACTCTGTCCGGGGCTTGGAGCGGAGTGAATTGGGCGGATCTCATGGCTGCCCAGGGCGCCTTTGGGACAGATTTTTATGACAGGTCTACCAGAACGATAGTAGGCACAATGCTTTGGACGAAGTATAGACCTGTCATAAAAATCGGTCCCAAAGGCGCCCTGTGCAGCCATGAGATCCGCCCAATTCACTCCGCTCCAAGCCTCGGACAGAGTATACCTATAGTCAACTGTAAAAAGTAAAGTGAAGAAACCTACCGAATCATTTTCTATAAATTTTCAGTTCTACTGTGACCCTTCTTAGTTCTTGGTCAAATCCGACAAATGTTAAATGTTTGTGTTGACTTGACTTGACTATCTTGAGATTTTTGTAGGCATCCGTTAGCACTTCAATCAGGTGTTGCAAATTGACGTTATTAGTAAGGGACCCGTGATTGGCCTAGAAGTCCCACAGTTGTTGGTAGTGACTTGTGACAATCACGGCAGGGCTTTTCTTCACTTGTGTGGGGTCTTGTTTACCCAGTTTGGCCACCTCAGGGTTAGTGGGGTTAGTGGTTAGTGGCTCCCTCGGATCTGCCGTACAACCGCTTGGCTCTTTCAACGATCTACTGCTTGAATGGATTCAGCTGAAGGTCTCTTTTAATAATGGACATTGGACATAGATAAACTATACTACCTATAATGGAGCTTCTATCAAAATGTTTGTATTTGTCTCTTTGTTTATCAGTTTTATCAAAGTTGTTTACTTTACGATGTTTACGTTTTGTGAAACGATTGTCGAATCTGTAATCGATAATGGATAATCGATTCTCACACAAAGAGCAAAAAGATGTAAAATATCATCTTTATACAAAATCTGAAATTTTTTAGAATATAAAAATAACTAGACATGATTATATTAGTATTTTTTCGTGAATTATATTATTATTAACTTAAATTTAGTTTTTTCAAAATTGTCTGTCTGTGGAAAGCTGACCTTGAATTTCATTTCTTTCCTTCTGAGTTATAATAAAATGTCAACATTTTAAATAAAATTTCTATTAATATTTAAAAATAAACTAGATACCTGTACTGATATTCCTATGTCCCTGAACTGAACCAAGCGTTTGCTTGCTGCCATTTCAAAGACACATTGATTAGTAATTTAAAAAAAGTTACCTACGAAGCTACAAAGACCTAAGTACCTACGTAGGTAAGTGAACTAATTAAAATGCATAACTATCTACCTAGGCAGGAAGAGCTTTCGAAGACTGGAAAGGCATGTATTCAATTCGCGGTCCCCGGCTATCACGCAAATTTTCATAATTTATTTTTTCAAGTGGACACATTATTGAAAACTATGTCAGGGACTTGCATGAAAAATGGTTTTTCTGTTCAAAATCCAAGTATTCGAAGCAGTACCTACCTAGCCAACTGGGCGGGATTCTACCCTCTTGCTCACAGCTAAAGCATATGAGCGATATTTATGCTGAACCTATTTTTTAATTGCGTTGCGATCCGACGGGTCAATCAAGTTAAATACTACTCGTACATTAGACCGATTCACTATAGCTGTTTCTACATACTTACCTCATCTTTCCTAAACTTTTTAAATTTCAAGTTTAGGTAGGTATACAGGGAAATTTACCTTTTTATTCAAAACCTTTTGTTCCAAATGTTTTGAGAAGCGTTTGTGTTAGTGTACCTAATTTGTATTTTTTACTTTTTTAGCATTACCTACAAGCAAGTACATTTTACTTTATGGGTTCTACTAGCTCCCGTAGTAGCATGGAGGAAATCGGTGCGGCCTTAGCTTCAGAAGATGACGTAGACGGAGACATTGCACAACTCTTGCAATATCTCATAAGAAGGTGAACAATTATTAATTCCTTTTGTCTATCTATCCACAGTCAATACTGGAAAGCAAATTGGTGGTTTGCTGCCGAATAGTTTTCGATATACATCAAGGTTTGAACATGGTATGGGTACCCATGTAGCACTGTAGAAGAGGTCCACTAGTGGGAAACCGAGTTAAAACCCCCGAACTTGCCTTTTCTCTTGAGGGGTCCTCAGCCGGTAGGTGGTGCTGTATGTCCATTACAAGTATCATTTTACCCTTTTTGCTTAATGTGGTACGTACCTAGGCTTTTGTATGTAAGTATGTATGGATGTACCCCCAGTAACTTCGTGCTTAGGTCTTTTGGCGTCAACGTCCCTCCTGCATTTTCACTGTCAAAAGAAATGAAAGAATATTGCATTGGGTCCCAGACAGGTCCGTCTGGGCCATTGTCTCATAGTTTTAAAAAGGACCTGTCAGGTTCCCACATATTTTCTAGTAGTATATTTCCTGGTCACAAACATCTTTTGTTTGGCCTTTCAAAAGTATGTTGAATTTGCCGGCACCTATTATTTTAGGTTCCATCCGCAAGTTATAAATGCGATACTTAATATGTTTTAGTGGTCAAGTTCACATTATAGCCGCCGACAGGGACGATAGTGGGGAAGAAGATGAACACTTCGCTCCAGATTTGACTAGTCGTCCCCCAAGAATGGCTTCATACACTCCACAAACCGATGTTTTAGATGTAAGTCAATAATACTTTATAATTATTATTAAATACCCCACACGGGGAGCTACCGTGTTCGTGGTTACTGAAATAATTACAATAATCCTATATATATCGTATACGGTAGATGGACAGTATAATGATTCAGGTGATTTTAGCGCTTTGGATTGTTGGCAGTAGGTAATATTTTTTTTATTTTACAGAATAGTGCTTTTAAAGTAATGACTTCATCAGCAGCTGGACTTTCAGCGAAGAGACCTGCCCCTCTTTCAGGAATGGTTGCACTTCGACAGGTTCGTACACATTGCTATGTCATTAAAAAAACATATCTCAAATACTTGACTTAGGTAGATATAAAATAGGAATAAAACGGTATACACTGCACTTAATTCAGAAATTCACTTTAAACAGCTCTGTCACCTGAGAAAGTGTTAAGGTGGTAGAGTGGTACCGAATACCGATCAGTCCAGCACTAAATTCGAGATGGCAGCAATATAAATGTGGGACAGGTGACTTCTTTCAGTTGAGCAGGAGGCTGTCAATTTTGTACAGGCTTTCCAGTTTCTATAACTTATTATACTTCACTGAGTTACTGAACTCTAGTCCGGTTGTTTTAAAAACGACCGTAGGGACATATCTTACTCTCACTTGCACAATCTCTATTTTCTCTCATACTCATGTATTTGTCGAACGAAACTCTGGTTTGCCAATGGACTCTTCCACCGGTATGAGTTATTTACAGAATCAGATTATGCATAAAAACTAGGTTATGATAGAAAACACGGAAATGCTTCAGCGTCTTATAACGTGTGCCATCATCTTTATCTACTTTCATAAACATAAATTACGACGAATTGAGACATCGCACAGAAAAACGGTTTTCACTTTCATCACCTAGTTTTTATGCTGAATCTGATTCTGTACATAAATTATATTAGTAGAAGAGTCAATTAATTAATTTTCGTTTTTTCTAGTACGGGTTAAAAGGGGGCTTTACAAATGGAGACAGAGCTCGCATTACGTCAGATTTTTTACCTAACACAAAAACAAAGATAGATTGCTATAGAAGTAAAATTTTCTGTGGGAGCTTTTGCCAAGATGGGAGCACCTTTCTCACGGCAAGCCAAGACAAAAAAATTCGGCTGTACGACTCTCGTAGCGGTCGTCTGAAACCTTCTCGAACTATAGACGGGCGCAACGTAGGCTGGAGCATTCTCGATACTGCTTTCAGTCCTGATGGCCAATATGTCGCTTATTCTAGCTGGTCTGAATGTCGTAAGTCAAATTTATCAATTTGGTACCTATAATCTAGTTCTTCAATGTACGACCCGAGATATCTCACTTCCACGCGCAGAATCTGTATCTCTCTATCATATATTTGGGGAATTCAAATTTCGAACACACCTTGTTGCGTTCGCAAATAAAACATCTTTTCTAAACTTATCCCAATATAAGACAGAGAGAGAGAGGGAAGAGCAGTAAGGGATCTCCGTACGGCCGCACTTAATGGAACCAGATTAGAAAGACATAAATGCACGTTAAGGTAAAGGGTGAAAAAAACATCATAAGAAATCCCATGCTAAATGAATCCCCTTTTCTCGCCGAATATTGGGCCAATCTAGTTTAAATTTGACAAAGATGATAATATTGGCAACGCCGCGAATTTCGTATGCATATCTGGCCAAAACAAATTCTCGAAAAGCGGGCTTGTTGACTCAGTTCGGCTGATGACCCTGGGACAGGTACGGTCCATAACCTTGTACTAATTGCCCCCCGATTCGGGCCTCAGATATTTTTCCCCTATTCCCTGAACGTCGCTTATGTCTATTAAACTAGTAATGGTATTCATGATAAGTCT
>Ga0194135_10002531_pt1 | contig 11127 bp, 10 predicted proteins | sample LitLau_LLRF_2013_FD_134024 | JGI IMG/M metagenome (GOLD analysis project Ga0194135, IMG submission 134024) | Freshwater sediment microbial communities in response to fracking from North America - Little Laurel Run_MetaG_LLRF_2013 (version 2) | ecosystem: Environmental > Aquatic > Freshwater >... | reverse complement strand
TTTTTGATTATCATTCCCTTTTAATTAGAGAATATCAAAAATAACAGGCCGGTTTTCCTTTGAAATTAACAGTTCTAGAAACTGATATTATATCTTAAAGCGAAGTTTCTTCCTGCAAGGTTAAACCCTCTTTTTTCATAATAATTTTCATCCGTAATATTGTTTACCAGGAAGGTAACAGTATGTCTCTTCTGGTAAGTGTAACTGGCACCGAAATCAGCAACCATAAATTCAGGATAAACAATTTCAGGATATTTAGGGTCATTGAAATCTGTATCCTTACGTTTTCCGACATACCTGCCACTTAAACGCAGATCCAGGCCTTTCAAATTATTAAATTCGAAACCATAGCTGGAAGTAAAATCCGGAACATTATAAATGTCCTTACTGGTTTGCGTGCCATTGGCTGCGATAGTTACTTCTTTAGCCTTAGCTGACTTTGTAGCATTAGCAAAAAGCTTCAGTGAATAATCTTTTGCTGCCAGTGTACCGAAATCCCAGGCAAACTCTGCTTCAAAGCCATTAATATTAGCCTTATTTGCATTAATATAAGTCATGCTGGTTCCAATCGGAGTTCCATCAGGTGTATTTTGAGGAGGGTTTGGTACAGTAGTTTGCGTAGTGATCCTGTCTTTTACATAAGTATTGTAATAAGTAAAATCTGCTGTTAGTCCCAGATCAGATTTACTGAACCTTAAACCAGCGTCCCACGAAATACTGTTTTCATTCTTCAGGTTAGGATTTCCCTGGATCACGCTTGCTTTACCATTACTTACCCGCTGAGAGTAACCCGCTACATTATAAGCATCCGGTGTCACAAAAGCTCTTCCTGTACTCGCATGTACCGTAAATAACTTACTTAAAGCATATTGCGTAGCTAAACTAGGGCTAAAGAAAGGATTTGTTTTTTTACCCGGCGTATAAGTAGTTAACAGTGGGGTTTGTAATACATTATAAGTAATCAGATCCAGACGTACTCCCGGATTAATCACCAGTTTATTATCCAGAAAATTAAGTTGTCCCTGAATATAGGCAGCAGCCGATGACAGGCTATAGTTTGGCGAATAAGGTGCTGAACCAGAACCATTTGGATTGAAACTCTGTGACTTGGTCAATGCATTACTATAATCTAAACCAAAAATCAGTGTATGTTTACCTAAAGTATAGGCATCTTTTGCCTGAATACCTTTCCAGCTGGTTGAACTTTGATAAGAACCATAAGGTGCTAGTAAACCATCTGCCTCTTTCAATAACGTATAGTTCAGGTTATTTTCGTTTGAAGTGTAACCCTTTAAAGACAAATGATGCTGGTCTACATTACCAGTAAGCGTTGCTTCTTCATTATGACGTTCAATATCTTTAGTACTGGGCTGACTGTTCCCAAAGAAGATATCACTGGGTGCTTCTACATTTTTAGCTGCAAAACGCTCCCCTCTCACATCCAGTCTCCAGTTAGGATCAATCTGATAACCTAATCTCAGACTTCCTGAATTGTAAGTCAGTTTCGTATAATCGCGTCTTAAGCCATCCGAACGTTTATCATCCACAACTGCACTAGTCCCGTCTGCATAGTTTTCAACTGCTGTACCCGCATTTAACCATTTTCTGAATACATTTCCTTTCCCCAGCTTCATATTCGCTGCCCTGTCGAAATTCTGGAACGTTAAATCAAAATCCAGTTGTTTAGTGATATTACCTCCTGCAGCAGCTCCCAACTGAGTAGTCTGGTAAGAACCATATTGCGCATAAACATTTCCATGAATATCACCAGTAGATTTTTTAGTAATAATATTAATTACACCCCCCATAGCCGATGAGCCATATAAAGCAGAAGCCGGACCTTTCAGTATTTCAATCCTTTCAATATCAGCAGGGTTAATAGTAGCAATACTTACTGTGCCAGCCGGACGGCCGTCAACAAGCAATAATGAACGCTGATTCAAACCACTGGTCTGAGGTCTGAAACCACGGATACCGATACCAGAAGACAGGCCCGGATACTGGATAATACTTACCGAAGAATTTTTCTTCAGCAGGTCCGTTACTTCCAGCGAAGGAGTCAATGCCATAGCGGCCTTCGTAATTACCGTCATACTTTGCGGTACATTACTTCTTTTAGTTTCTGTTCTCAATGAAGTCACTACAACTTCGTCAAGAGAATTGGTCCTTAAAGTATCTGCCTTTTTCTCCTGAGCCCAGGCTGGGCTACTGAGTAAAACAGTGCCAAAAAGCAAGTTTTTAAAAGACAATAAGGGTAGTTTTTTATTCATGTTTAGTATATCTAGTTTTTAAATTTTAATTGTATCAAGAAATTCAGACAGAGTGGTATAGACAGCCCGTTTTCCATTATCATCAACCTCCCAGACCGGATGGCTGTCCTCACCAGAAACCGTCAGTTTTTTTTCAGCAGTAGCTGAGATACTGAAACCATTTCTGACCAGTGCTTTTCTTGTCCAGAAAGCAGTAGTACTATCTCCAGTCACACTAATCGTCTGTTTACCTGCATAATGAATATTAAATGTGCCTGTCGCAGCATCAAATTCAATTTCATCTTTATTAAAAGCATGCTGAAAAGCCCCGTTTAAAACCAGTTCTTCAGGTAAACCTGCATCCAGACCTCCCCCACTGCTCATCAGCCAGATCTGATCTGCTACCTGTAAGGCAAGGTCCAGCTCATGCGTAGAAAGTAGAATAGCTTTATTCGTTTCTTTAGCCAGCTGATGTAACAGACGCATCAGCTGAATACGACTTGGCAAATCAAGATGGGCAGTCGGTTCATCCAGTATAATCAACGGCGTATCCTGAGCCATTGCCCTGGCCAGCATTACTTTCTGGCATTCTCCATCACTCAGGCTGTCTATTTTCCTGCCTAAAAAAGCACCGGTTCCAGTCGCTTTGATAGCCTGGTCAATAATCAGTTTATCCTGTTCAGTTAATATGCCCAACCAGCCAGAATACGGATAACGCCCCAAAGCTATCAGCGAATAAACATCCAGGTTACCAGACCTCACATTATCAGTCAGCACCAGACTTATTTTTTTAGCAACCTGCGAAGGTTTCAGCTGTCTGAGATTTTTCCCTTCCAGCTCAATTCCTCCGCCAAGGGGTTCCTGTAAGCCCGAAATAGTTCTGAGCAATGTTGATTTCCCACAACCATTTGGCCCCAGTAAACAAACCAGCTGACCGGCAAATAAAGCTAAATCCAGTGGGCCGGCTATTGCTTTTGATTTGTTTTTACCCGATGGATAACCAATCGTTAAACCCGAGGTATGTAATAGTATTTTTTGCTCAGCCATCAGAACCCCCTTAATTTTTTGGGTCCGGCAATCACCCAGATAACTACAGGAGAACCTACCAGAGCAGTAATCACATTAATAGGAAGTACGGTCTGACTGCCTGGCATTTGCGCTATAATATCGCAGATTAGCATGAGTACAGTACCAATCAGGCAACAGGCAGGGATCAGGATACGGTGATTTGAAGTACTGAACAGTGCCCTGGCCAGATGCGGAACAGCGATACCTATAAACCCTATCGGTCCGCAAAAGGCAGTAATTCCTCCTGCTAAAATACTTGTACTGGCTATAATCAGAATCCTTGCACGTTTTACCGTCAATCCCATACTCCTTGCATAATTATCACCTAAAAGCAACGCATCCAATAACTTAGAAGACAAAAAGGAAATAAGCAGACCTGCAGCAACCACTACGGCCAGAATCAGTAACTGTCCGCCGGTAACTCCTCCAAGCGAACCAAAGGTCCAGAGCAGATAATCTTTAATCAATTCAGGAGAACTGAAATATTGCCAGATACTGATCACTGAAAGTGTAATATTACCAATCATTACCCCTACAATCAAAACAATCACATTGTCTTTTAAAGAAGAAGAAATTCCTACAATAAGGATCATAATCAAAGCTGCTCCCAGAGAAGAAGCCATTATAATCAACCAGCTACCTGAAATCCCCAGTTCTTTAATCGTATAAAGACTGGTGATACTACCCGCTGAAAGCATAACCAATGCCACTCCCAGGCTTGCACCAGCGGTTATACCCAAAACTGAAGGACCAGCCAGGGGGTTCCTGAATAATGTCTGCATTTGTAAACCACTGACTGATAAGCCGCAGCCTACAATTATGGCAGTCAGGGCCTTTGGCAACCGGATCTTTTCGATGATATAAACCCAGGTATCATTTCCGGCATCAGGTGTAAATAATACTTTGATGACATCCTTCAGCGGAATATGAACAGAGCCCATGGCTACATCCAGCAAAAACGCTGTCACCAGCAGTGACAGCAGTACTAAAACTTTAATCTTGTTCAATGGTTTGAGAATTAATTCAATTGCTTGTAATACACAAGCTCATGATTCAGCTTAAGTTCAGGATGAAAAATTTTGATCAGGTCACCCAGAACCAGCTGAGGATTTACTGCGCCCGACTCCCAATAATCATTTGAACCTATATCGTTGACTTTTTTGTTGTTGTTATAAATCTGATCAGCCTTAAAAGGTTTGAAATCAGCATACCGGTTGTCCGTAGCTTTGATTTCATTTTTAGATTTCATAGTTCCTGTGTTTACCCAGAAATCGGCCTTTAATGCAACAGGAGCAACGGCTTCAAAATTGAGAGGCATACTTCCTTTTCCGTGTAAGTCAGCCCATTTGTAGCTTGCCCCGGCATCTTTAAAGAATTTCACCATATAGTTATCACCATCAGGCACATACCAGGTCCCTTTATAAGGCATATTGACAATTACACTTGGAAAACTAACTGCTTTTCTACCAATTTCAGCCAAACGGTTATACTCTTTTTCTACGGTCTCAAATTTCGTATTGACCAGTGTCTCTTTATCCATTAATGCAGCCATCAGCTTCACCCACTCTGCCCTGCCAAGAGGCGTAGTTTCCAGCCATTCCGAATTCAGCATTACCGGTACTCCTGCTCCGGTCAGTGTTTCATATTTGTTGAATTTAGCATCGGGATTCCCCATGACCATGACCAGATCAGGTTTCATACTAATCAGTATTTCATTGTTCATAGTACCATCTATCCCGATTTCTTTCACTTTACCAGCCGCTATATTTTTTCTCACCGCCGGAGAGTTTACATATAACATACTGCCCAGACCAGTAATTGCATCGGCAGAGCCTGCAAATTCCGCCAATGCAATATGCATAGATGACATGGCTACTAAACTTTTAACAGGAATCTGTATCAGCTGTGCTTTTTTATAACCTTCAGGAGCTTTAACTCCTTTTTTAAGAAGTACATACTGAACAGTATCAGCATGAGTACCTGAGCCAGAATAGATACTGACCAGTTTATAGGTATCGTAATAATCTATATTAAATCCTTTAGCATATTTAATTTCTGCGCTGCCGGTTTTAGCAGAGGTGTGTTTTTGACCAGATGGTTGCTGCTTACAAGAGGTAATCAGCAACAGGGATAATATCAGACAGGGAAATATTCCGCTGACAGAACGACAATTTATTTTTCTCATCATAAAGTTTAGCCTTTCTTCCGAAAGCATTTAATAACTAGTTATAAGGCAGGTTTTCTGACTTCCTCAAAACTGAGGTTTACAGTAGCGGAGACTGTTCCGGATTCACAACGGATTCCCTATTAAAACATTTCATATAAAATGTTGCCTTATTGATGCAAACCTAACAGAAAAAAATGAAAATGATGAATGTTGTTTATTATTTGATAAAATCCAGGATATAAGCAGCGCGATGAGCCACTGATAACCTGGGCACATCAATGATTTCAAATCCGCAGCTGGAATAGGTTTCTGTGATGGCAGCATGAATGCTGACCGCTTCTTCAAAACTCTGCCAGCGTTCACTGTCATGTACATAAATTTCTTCCCAGGGCGGGAGAATAAAAACCTGGTGCTGATAAGGATGCCTGGCCAAAGCCGAATAATAATCTGGTTTTACTTCCAGTCCGGCGACCTTCAGGTAAGCTATAGCATCTGGAATTCCCCGGTCAAAAAAAACAAGCCGGTCTGCTGGCACCTGGTTCCAGGCAATGATCATATCAGCCAGAACTTTTGTTGAAAAACAAGAAATATCAAGCCAGGGCAGACAACAAGACCCTTTCGCTACTTCCTGTATAATCATTTTCCGCGATACTTCCTCCGAACAAAAATAACCCATTTGTGCCAGTTCACCTAATAAAGTCGACTTCCCTGAACCCGGCCCCCCGCTGATAATATATTTTCCAGGAAATTTCAAATGAATAAAACTAAAACTGAAAAAAATAGATAACCATTGACAAGACCATCAGCAAACATACGCTTTGGTTAATACTGCTTACGGTCTGAAATTCTTCATGTTTGATTTCCCGGTTATTGGTACCTATGATAGGTTTATCTACCAGTATTCCATGATACACATTAGGTCCTCCAAACTGTACATCCAGGATTCCTGCCAGCGCAGCTTCAGGATAACCTGCATTCGGACTTTTATGCTGATGACCATACCGGATTACAAACTGCCAGCCACGCGGGCTAAAGGTCACTAAAAGCATCAATACCGTAGTGATCCTGGCGGGGATAAAGTTGGCCACATCATCCAGACGGGCGGCAAACTTGCCAAAATATTCATAGCGGTCATTGCGGTACCCTATCATAGAATCCAGCGTATTGATCATTTTATAAGTCAGCATCCCTGGTATACCCGCAATAAAATAGAAAAACAAAGGGGCAATTACACCGTCACTTAGATTTTCCGACATCGTTTCCAGTACAGCTACACGAATTTGCTGTGCATCAAGATTCGAAGTATCCCGTCCCACAATTCTTGACAGGCGCTGTCTCCCTGCCTCCAGACCCTGGTATTTCAAGGTATCAAATACTTGTTTACCTTCAGTGATCAAACCTTTATTAGCCAGAGCATAATACACCAACACTGTGGCAAAAATAAAATAAACAGGCACACTATGACTGAGCATGAAATGAATCAGAAAATAAAAACAAAAAAATGTAGCCATACATAAAACCAACACCATCAGCATCCCCTTGACAAATCTGAATCTGCCTTTATTAAGATGTTTTTCTCCAAAAGAGATCAGGCTCCCGAAAAACCTGACCGGATGAGGCAAATCTTCGGGATCACCAAAGATCAGATCCAGCAGATAACCTGCCAGTAAGGGAATAATAATGATTATATATGTTTCCATTCGGCTAAAGCATTAATCAGCAATTGATTTTTACTCTTGTTTAAAGTAGCAATACGAAGATGGCTTTCTGTAAGCCCCCTGAAATTTCCCGCATCACGGATCAATATATTAAATTCTTTTAGTAAAAACTGCTTTAGGCGGGCAGCGGTATGCCGATTTGTTTTCGCCAGAAAAAAATGGGTATGACTGGGATAGAGCGTAAGCGGGCTGTCGGACAGCGCATTGACAAAATCTGTTTTCTCGGCCAGTACCTGCGCTACAGGAAACTGTAATTTCTCATAATGGTCAAAAATATAGTGTCCGGCAGCAATAGCCATTGCATTGACAGACCAGGGCATTTTATAAGCACTTAACCGCTCAATCAATGAAGAACCAGCTGCAATATATCCAAGTCTCAGACCGGGGATAGCATAAGCCTTGGTCATAGACCTCAAAACTATCAGGTTATCATATTGAGTCACCAAATCAATCACCGAGGTAACAGAAAAAGTAAATTCAATAAATGCCTCATCGATAACAAACAATATTTCCGGATTGTTCTTTATCGCTGCTTCCAGGGCCTTAAACACCGCTCCCGTAGGATTGTTCGGGTTACAAATAAACAATAAGTCAGTATCAGGCAAAGTTTCATTCTCCAAATCCGCCCATGGCAGGAAACTGATCCGGTGCTGAAATAGGCTGCAGGCATCCTCATATTCTGCAAAGGCAGGGATGGCTATCGTTGCCCGGCTTTCCTGAAAAGCCTGGGCAACCAGGTAAATACTTTCCGTACTCCCATTAGTGACCAGAATATTCTCAGTAGAAAAACCATAAAAACCAGCTATTTTTTCCCTGAGACTTTCTGCAAGAACTTCAGGATAACGCTGCACCTTTTCCCATTGCCGGAAAAGGTGCTCTTTTAAACCATCAGGCGCCCCGCCATACCATACATTTGTACTAAAATCGGCAGCTAATGTCTGTTTGTATAAATAGCCGTCATCTCCGTGTCCCTGAAGCATATTATTAATCTTTGATCTGCTGATAAACCTGTTCAATATCCAGGTTTTCCCGCAATAATGCAGCTAATTTATCATATTGTTCGCTTCGGAATTGCAGATAATCAACCGATTCTACCTGCACATCTGTATAAGGCGCAACCAAATCATTAATAACCACCTGATTGTCCAGAATCCCATGCAGGTAAGAACCCCAGCACTTTTCTGACAAAAAACAGCCATCAGGATCTTGTCCGACGGGGAAAGCTACAGGTTTGTGCTCACCAAAAACCGTGGTTTCTCCCATGTGAATCTCATACCCGATACACTCTTCGGTAAAATCTCTGTAAGTAAAGACGCATTGTCTGGTCATTTTTTCATTCAGCAACACCGTTTCTACAGGTAAGATATTCAATCCGGCTAAAGCTCCGGCAGCAGATTCAACCTGTCCGGGATCTTTGATGATCCGGCCCATCATCTGGTATCCGCCACAAATACCTATGACTGTTTTACCCTCCTGATGTGCAAGAATAATAGCATCCGCAAGACCATGATTACGGAGTTCCAGGAGATCTTCAATCGTGTTTTTACTTCCCGGTAAAATAACAATATCTGCATCCGCAATGCCCCCGATAGTATGCGTATAATACAGATTTACCCTGCTGTCTTTATCCAGGCGGTCAAAATCAGTAAAATTAGACATCCTGCTCAGTAAAACCACGGCTATATTTACCTTTCCGGCTACTGCCTGATTACGTTTTTGCCGGAGCGATACCGCATCTTCTTCTTCAATAAAAACATCCCTGAAATAAGGTACAATCCCAATGACCGGAACACCACATAATTCTTCGATCATCTCTTTCCCATCCTGAAAAAGTGCAGCATCCCCCCTGAATTTATTGATGATAATTCCTTTGATACAAGCTTTTTCCTCAGGCTCTAATAAAGCTATTGTTCCATAAAGGCTCGCAAAAATCCCTCCCCTGTCAATATCTGTGATCAGGTAAGTTGCTGCTCCGGCGGCTATGGCCATCCGCATATTGGTAATATCCCGCTTTTTAAGATTAAGTTCCGAGATACTCCCCGCTCCTTCCATAACGATAGGCGAATACCGCGAAGCAAGACGCTCATAGGCCTGCCTGACTTCTTCAAAAAGCGCGGTACGGTCACCAGCTAAAAAGTACTCCTTTGCACTTTGATTACCAATAGATTTACCGTTCAGGATAACTTGTGCAGTCTGATCATTGGTAGGCTTAAGCAGAACCGGATTCATATCGGTATGACAGGGAATACCTGCGGCCTCTGCCTGTACCGCCTGCGCCCGGCCTATTTCCAGCCCCTGAGGAGTTGCATAACTATTCAGCGACATATTCTGTGCTTTAAAAGGTGCCGGATGGTAACCGTCCTGCTTAAATATCCGGCAAAATCCGGCAGTAATTACACTTTTACCTACATCCGATGAGGTACCAACAAACATGACCGGTCTGAGCTTGCTTTGAATTTTCATGAATTGCAAGCTTACACAATTTCCCAGACCTTAGCAATCGTTCATTTAAGCATTCTCCAGATCAGCAATAATCAGCTTTTTCATTTTCCAAAGTGCCTCCATTGCCCGCTGACCACGCTCCGGATCTTTTATTAATTTAGACCATATTTTAGGAACGATCTGCCAGCTGACACCGTACTTATCGGTCAGCCAGCCACAGGCAAGCTCTTGTCCGCCGCCAGCTGTAAGCTGATCCCAGTAGTTATCAATCTCATCCTGGTTATCACATTCTACAACCAGAGAAATCGAATCATTAAAACTAAAATGATGATCCGCCGAACTGTCCATCGCCATGGCTCCAAAACCATCGATACTGAACCGGGCGTGCTTGATTAAATCCGTACGATCTCCCTCACCTTCAGCATATTTCATGACACTCTGAATAGCAGATTCAGGAAACAACTCCGTATAAAAATGTAATGCCTCCCCGGCCCTGCCCGCATTAGCTCCGGTAAACAGGAGCATAGGGGAAAATTTCTGCTGATTCTCATCGCGACTGCCTGTAAACAATTGCCAGGAGATATTAAATTTGTCTTGTACCCAGCCATACTTCTCACTCCAGCCATAGCTGTCTAAAGGCATTAATACCTGACCACCTGTTATCAGTTTGTTCCAGTACCGCTCGGTTTCTTCTGCTGTTTCGCTGATCACCATAAAAGAAATAGCCGGATTAGGGATAGAAGGCGGCCCATCGTTCAACAACATCAGCTTTTGTCCGCTCAGTTCAATTTGTATCACATAAGGTGCAGTCTGGGCAATTTTTCCTTCTCCGAAAGTATCCATATAGAAATCGGCTGCCTCAGCAGTTTTGCCTTTAATGATCAGGCAGGGATAAATGAAATTGTTCATCTTCGTTTAAATTCAGGGTTAACTAATCAACTCATTTTCACCATACAACGACAAATATCTTTGGTAAGATACCATTCAATACAAAACCCGTCAGAAGCAATTCTGTTGTCATGTATTAATTCCTGAAAAGTTGTGCCGATTGCGGGAATATTGTTCATAAAGTCGGGTATATCTACATAAAGATACTCTCCTTTAACAATTTCTTTTGTCTCCAGGTGATGTTCTGATAATTCACCCTGATGCATTTCGCCAACAGCAGCTTTATAAATAATGGTCCCATCGGGAGCTGGCCAGGAAAGGCCAAAGTACTTTCGGTGCTCATCAAAAGGAAGCAGTTTATGTAAGGTTTCGTGTGCTTTCAGTACCCCATCAGGAAAAGAGGTTGCCGTCACGCAATGCACCAGGATATCCTCGTCTAATATTATAGTTTCCATTTTTACTCGTATTTGGTTACAACTAAAATTAGCATTACAACACCAGAATCAAAGGGGTTGTTTGCGACAAATTGCCTTCCCTACTGTTTTTTAACTTTTTTGACAGATTTCATTAATCTCATTATCTTAATATTTAATTA
>Ga0194135_10002530_pt1 | contig 11127 bp, 3 predicted proteins | sample LitLau_LLRF_2013_FD_134024 | JGI IMG/M metagenome (GOLD analysis project Ga0194135, IMG submission 134024) | Freshwater sediment microbial communities in response to fracking from North America - Little Laurel Run_MetaG_LLRF_2013 (version 2) | ecosystem: Environmental > Aquatic > Freshwater >... | reverse complement strand
TGTCTCCCAACGGGTATTATTCCCTAGTAGAGCTAAAATTTCCTATTGTAAGAGAAAGCTATGGAGTAAGGTGCAGTCGATTTATAGAAAAAATGGACACTTGGAGAATTATTTTAACAATTCGTTATCCTTGGGAGTTGTGTCTCATCCTACTGTCCGGATTGGGACTAGAGACAACACATTTTATTTGAATAGTGAAAAGTCTCCTAAAGATACTTGGAAAATGCCCTTTCTCCAACAAGTTTCAATTGGAAGTAAGAGTTGTGATGACTTTTGTACTGTTTTAGAAAAGGTCTGTTCAAGTAATGAAGAGGGTGATGTTTTTGGTGAATGTACTTGTGGAAATTTCCCTGATTATGTTGAACCTTGGAAATTACAAAGTGTTTGTAGAGAAAGTGAAGATTTAGTTGGCAAATCAAAGCAATCAGAGCATTTTCATGGACAATCGATTTATGGACACGACGAAACAGAAGACGACGACGATACATTGAAAGAAGATGGAATAGACTATGTTACTACTACTTCACTTTTTAGGAAAGTTATTCCTTACTACTCAAGTATTTGCAGTAGGTTCGAAGGAATGGTGAAAGAATGGAGGAGGTGTAGACTAAGTAATCCGTTGTTACTGAGTATTGATAATAACTATTATAGTGTATTAAAGTACTATTTAAAAAGTTGCAGGTGGTTCATGATCGTCTGCAGCAAAGGACATGAAGGTTGTTGGGTAGGAATCGTGTTCGTAAACGTAATACTATTTTATGATGCAAGGTGCTCTTTGCCAGGGTCAGGATCGCTTACTAGGATTAGTCAATTGACTGTATCTGAGACAAGTACTACCAAATCTTCTTGTAATAATTATGATAATCTTCTTAGTGTGAATGATAAGCCGATTATTATTGGGTTTCTCCTAATGAATCTTCCATTTTGCCGTTGCTTTGAACTCTCTGAGCTCAGACAGGGCTCTTCTTTTCCTGTAGTCGACTGCGATAATGAAATATTCAATTTGTACCACTTCTGCACATCATCTCTACTCTTTGCGTCTAATAATATAATTTCTACATATTTCCACAAACTTTTCACGTGACGATTAAGTTTATATTCACACTATGCAATCCATAACCAATTCAACTATTTTGGAATTATTAATAGCTTACTATTTATAGAGTTTCCGGTTCACTCAGTCGTTAGTTTGAATATCGATCAGTTCTAACTTATTTTTGTTTCCAATATCTGAGATCTCGTATTTGCTTTCAAAATTTGTGTGCAATTAATTTCAGCGCTGGTCGCACACTTGGTTATACTTTATAGTTTATACCGCAGTTCACAAGACTTTTTGTCAATTTTAACGAAATCATTTAGTACTAGTATATGTAAAGGAAAAGTAGGCAACGCGTGTTATATTGTAACCTATGTATTCCTTTGACTTTGAAAATTGCTTCCTCAGCTGAATAATTTCTTTCATCTTGAGATTATCTGCTGCTGCTACAATTACTTATTGATACTATTTATTTATTTAAGATTTAAGTAAAAATTATATCTTAAGGACGATGGTTTAAGAATGGGTAAAAATCTTTGCTATAGGTTTAACTGTCGCATATTAAATAATTCAGGTGCAATGTGGCTTAATAGAAGCGTCTCATACTCATCCTTTAATTACTTTCTACTCAAAGGTTTCCCTGTTTGTAAACTGTCCTGTTCAATTTTAATAATTTATAATTGCTGGTTATACTGTATGCTTGTGTTAAATTAATAAAAATCATGTTGCTCTTTTATAAGTATTTTAATTGCGATTTCTTGTGAGTAATTATTGTTTAGCTTAAGGTGAGTCATCTTGATAATTATCTTTCACACTTAAGTGGTTATTTATAGACAGAGAAGCCTAAATACTAAATTCAATCAAGTTTGTTATCTCCTTGCCGTCTAACGTAGCATAAGAGACAGTCATTGACCACCTTGAAATCTTTATTATTGCTACAATTACAATCAAAATCATAAATAATGTGTTCCATACAGTCACAGTCCATAACTGTTTTAAAATGTCTAACAAAGTTGGAGTGAATCGAATTAAAATCAATTTGTTTGTTTAAGTGAAGACGAGGGAAAGGCTTTTGTTCATTTATAACCATTTCTATAGTCGTAAAATTAACAATGCTTTATTGTTGTAATCTCGGTCGGTTTGATTGAAGGAAGTGTGAATGAAACAGGCGAGTTTTTATGTCCTCCCGTGAGTCTACGCCACAATATTCTGTGTAGAGAGTACTAATCATTAAATCTGCATACCTGGTACTATAGTTAAGATAGGGAAATAAGTGAAACGAATCCATTAATTGAAAGTACGAAAGTCAAGTTGAATATTATTAAAAAACTATGAGAGGAAAACTACAATTATGACAAAAAACAACTAGCGAGTAAGGTAAAGTATTATACTGTTATGTTAAGTAAACTTAAAATATTATACAGACATACTAAAAAATAATTGAAAATGAATTGAATACGTATGTACCTCTGCGCCATAAAGTAACTGAATAAAATGAAACAATTAAAAAGATTAATTTTATGTTCAGAGCAATTGATTTCACCGTTGATACTTAATTTCAAATATGAGTGGTTTGAAAACTGAAGGACAATGCAGAAAATGAGATTCATTTCCAAAAACCCCAATTTATTTTGATTCAACGGAACTGGCAGCTAACAATACATATAAAGAATTACAAAATAATTGCATAGAATTCATATGATTAATAATAATAATAATAAAGAACTTAAAATCCACGTTACTTATGAAAGAAAGTATTCTACACAGCAAAAACAATTTAATCTAAATGCTAACAAACATTCTTCGAAAATTTTAGCTATAAAACTTCGCTCTCTGCTCAAACAACAAGTCTACTGATACGTTCGGTAAACCGAAGTTATTTGCACAGCGCTGTAAAAAAACTTTCTAACATTTCCAAATGTTAAGCATATTTATTCTAACGACTCCAGTTTTTCTCATAACATTTATATAGATATATATATATCGAAATTTATCCATATATAAGCCTCTGTAACCTATAAAAATTAATTATAAAATTATTTACTTTCGACAATATAGAAGTCTATCATACAATGTGAAATTGATATAAACTTTACACGACTAAATAGTAAGATTAGGATAACTTCGATTAAGACACATAATTTCATTTGTTACATGTTACATATTCAGACGGCATTTATGGATAGATTCGGTTCTGTGATTCTTCTTAATCATAGTTTTCCGTTTCTTAGTTGAACAGTGGAATCGACCGCATGATACCACAAACGATAGAAGACTCGAGCTTTTACACACATCTCATTATTACAATAGATTATTTATATTATGTTAATATTGTACATTGATTTACCCTTCAGAGCCCGGAATTTAGTTTTCTTCAACTCTTACACAAAAGCACACATTTTTACAGTTTATTATTGATATCCTGAATAGTAGATTCTAATGATCTCAAACTTCGATCACGTTTTTTATCAATGAAACCATAATTATGAGATTTAAATGCGTCGACTACAAAACTCTCTAATTAACTATGTGGCCAACTGACCAGACTACAAAACTTGCGGAACTTTCTATTCTGCTCCTAATGTTATGCTAGCACATAACGCCTACCACTAATTAATTGTATGGAAGATCTTAATATTCAGTGTTTTAATTTTTAAGGCTCTCAAAGTCATTTGTTATGTTTCAAACTTTCCCAATCTTAGTTCATCCTTGCGAAAGACAATGATGTTGGTAAACAAACTTATCAAAGGCACTTGTCATTTGTATCACCAAAGCCTAAATTGTTTATATGATTTAACTAATGGTTAGAAAATGAGCAAGGATCAAATATAAGTCTAAAACAAACGGATTGACCCTAAAATTGGATGAAGCAAAATCAAATTAGCAGCCTGATTTGTTCTAGGCTGTCCAAACCTTTAAGATGCATGAGAAATACTGGTATAAAATATCTCTCAATGTTTTGAAGTATTACTTCACAACAAAGGTAAACTAAATAACTTGTTAGATTCAACAAATTAAGAAATCCTAGGCCCACATGTAAAGTGGAAATATAACTCCATAGAAGAAAATCCAAAATTATCAATACGTAAACAGGCTAACTTAGACTACTTTGAATCTTGAATAACTTGATTAAAAATCAGGCTAAGAAATAAATGATCTAAATAAATAAATTGATTGGAATTAACAGTTTCCTGATTTAGTAACACACTCGTTTAACTTCGACTTTCTACTGTGATCTGGTTAACAGATCCCGATGAAATTGTGAAATATGTCGACGAATAGCGTCTTTGTTTTCGAAAGGTTCTCCACAGAAGCAACAGGAGAAATCTTCTTTCCCACCGGAAATCGGGGAATCAGCGCTATCTGAGATACTGTCACTTGCACCTTTTGATTCTCTCTTTACACTTCCTGATGTACCCGTTGGAAATTTCTTGTCTCCTTCATATCGATGAACAGAGCTGATGTGCTTAATTAAATGAGCCTAAGAAAAATGGTATGTTAGCATTTTGCAATTTCCACATTTTTCATTAAAATAAATTTCATAGTTGTTATCAAGCTACCTTCTGGCGGAAGGATCCCTTGCAGAAGAAACAAGTGAACGGCTTTTCTCCAGTATGAGTTCTTAAATGAGCAATTAGATTCCACTTTATGAAGAATCCTTTTCCACAATACTGACAAGAAAAATTGGGCTGGTGAACTTTCTCGTGTTTCTTATAGTCATCGTATGATGCACACTCGTAGTGACACATTGAGCATCTTAGAACTCCAGACTCAGGAATAATCTGGAGATGTGGTGTTTTTGTTCGGGTATTTGTGATTTTTGTACCAACCTGTAATTTAATTTCCAATTAGTATAAAGCGGAGCGATAAAATCTTCATAAATCTTACAAGCATTTAACAAACTAACCGAACTGTTTGGAGATCCAGAGTTGCTTCCAACTTTCTCTAATTTGACATCACTGCCCCCACTGGGAGAGGTGCTATTGCTGTGACTATTCTGATTGGCCATCGCATTGGTAACTGATCGAGTCCTCTTCGGTGGAAGAGGTGGAGATTTTTCATGATTATTATTGTTGCTCACGGTATTGTTGTTTAGTGGAGATGATGTAGCACTTGCTGAGATACTAAACGGCCGTTTATTTCGGCCACTGCTTCCACTGGTAGACAACCTTCCACTGCCACCAGAAATGTTGCCATTCTTGTCTCTTTCTCGTCTACCAGCTCCACTGTAGGCGCTTGGTGTTGCGTTTAAATGAGCAGATCTAAACAATCGTCGACGCTCTTCTTGGTGACCTGATCCTTGGGCTGACATATCTGAGTCCAGGCCGGAGGTAATCATTTTTAATCCAGAGTCATCATGAATGTCTCCATCAACATCAACATCCTGATCTTCTCCGACGACATCTACGTCAACATCCTGATCCTGATGTCCTTCTGCTGCTGCAGCATTAAGTCGAGCCAGCATGGCTGAACTGGGCCCATCGATTGTCTCGTCATGAACAATAGCCAAAGAAGACATTGGTCCATCACCACTGCTTGAATCCATTGTTTCATTGTCCTCCATTCCCATCTGAGGGAAAGTCATTTCTGATTTTACGCGAATTTCATTTCCTCCAAGAGAAAGATCTTCAGGCTTAGGAGACGAATCTCCGCCCATTTGATTCGAACCATCATCTTGCTCAAGGGAGTCGATTCCACCAAGCATCTGTAGATCAAACAATTGTTTCATTAAACTGAACGTATTCAATTCAATCTGTGGCATAATATTATACTTTCAAATAATTCGAAACAGAGCTAACAAGCAATTTGAAAGCGACTGGAAAATAGAATATCTACTTGCTGAAAGTAATTATAATTTTATCATGTATACATATAAATTGGGACAGCCTTAATAGGTTCCTGGAAGCCCAAATAGAAACATTAAGTCAGTTATGAAATCCAACTCAGGACTATCGGTCATGCTATCAGGTTCTGTGAACATTTAGCATGAAACTACCTACAACTCTACACCGTCTCCATCGAATGGCTTCTTCCTTCTCAGAAGAAACATCTTTGAAACAGAATAAATGGGAGAAAAAATAAACTGCCCTTATTTCTAAACTTTCCTAGAGAGAGCAAAGAAAGAAACGAACAAGATGACGAAAGGTCTTCTCCATTTCCTTTCCTGCTGGGTGGATTTGTGTACACAGTACATATCTTATCGCCCTTAAAAAGTACCCAAGAAAGTAGGGGAAACATAATCAGTTATTTAGCCGTACATACACATTCAGCTTAGCATTGGAGGGTATAAACTAACAATAAGCGACATCTCAAAAAGAACATAACAGGACGAAAGTGGAGAAGACGTAGGGGATTCTTAGCTAGAGTCTATTTCACATTCAACATTTCTTCTCTCCCAATGAATCAGCTTTTCTGTGTGAACTGTAAAGTCAACCCAGATGTACAACACAAGCCTACTGAATACAAAACTAAACCTCCAATGTAAAATAATATAAGCTTTTCTTCGCTCTTCTCTTTAAGTTTTAAGACGCATTACAAGGCGACTTTCAATCTAGTTTTACTCACATCAATAGTTCGTCATGCATCTATCCACATTAACCACAGAGCTTTTTCAGCCCCGTCTTCCTTTCTTATCTCGAAAGAGAAGCAGAAAACTGGTGATCACACACCACTACTCAGAAGGAGCGAGTAAGCCTTTCTTTTGAAGGCAAAAAATCAAGTAGAAAGACTTCTTCTGGTACATCACATCTTCCCACAACCACCAACTACTCTCTCATTACAGTGATATTCTTCGCTATCTACTCGTTTCAAATGAATATAATACACGAAGTATATATCCTGCTTGAACTAAAAACTAGAATGAGAATAAACACTAACACGAAAAGGAAAATCTTCATACAAGCATACTTCATTACTTACACACACACACAATAGAGGAGAGCAAGTTTCTTTCCTCGTGTCTCCTCAGCTCTCTCAACTCCTACCTTCATTACCTTCTTCTCCACATCATGAATGTTTCTCTTGAATTCATTTCCTCGCCAAAGGCATCAAATGCTCAGCCTACCAAAAAGTTTCATGCACAAAAACCTAACCGTACTTATTCTGTCCCTAATACACCTTCTCTTCGCTACGCAAGACAGACAAGTCCGCTATGCTATATAATAATATCTTAGGTTATCCCTAACATGAGAACTGAGATAATATTATATACATGTATGTCGTGCAGTCTTCAGGTAGAAAATTCTCTCTTCTTCAAGCATGACAAAGAAAGACAAGGTGGGAGAAGAATCAGGTGTAAGGTACCAAATAAAGACTGATTATACTTTTACAATGATCTACTTCCTATAGCGATTCTTATTTCATCCTTCTAGTTTTCTGGCGTGTTTTAAACTCTCATCTGATCCACTCTTTCCTTTGGTACGTTAACCATGCTATGATACAGTTCTTTTACTCCTTTCTAATGTCTGACGTCTGACTATCTAGGACGCCTCCTCTGTGTAGGCATGCAATGGTTATATGTGAAGACCCTTTTGTAACGTGGATAAAATCTTGTTGTTAAAAGTACTTACACTCTGACAAATAAGCAGAAGACAGAAGAAATATAAGAGCAACTAAAAATAGTTTCTCCTTTTCTAAGAAAAACGCCGGAAGCTATCTAAGAGGTATTCTAGCATCCAGAAATTACAATGCATTTAGCCTTTCCCATTGATTCAAACATTTCTAACATGCCCTCATATAGCATGCACCAATACAGATCAATTTATAACCAGAATACTGATACTGATAAACACGTTAAAGTTCTATTTCTTAAGCATTTCTACAGGAACTGTGACGGTATACATCGGTTTCGGTGGCATCTAATCAGAGCTTTTAACATATGATGGTACATTTTAAGTTACTACTTTAGTTAGATATATAGTTAGACGTTAGACCAGTATAGGACTTTTTCTCTGAAAAGAAATTCTTCTCCCCCTGGCTCTGAAGTAAGTTGGAGAGAGCAAGCAAAAAGAAATTCTATCTATAGAAAGAGAAGTAATGAGTAGGAAACGTAAGTTTAGAGTGATGAACCAGACTGAAAATAGAAGAAAGCTAGGTTCGGAAAGCACTGAAGACACGACGCGTGGAGAAAATCTGTTTTCTCGAATCTGGCAACGATACAGAATTTGAGAATTTACAAGCGAATGACGGCAATGGGATGAAGAGTCAGAAAAAACTTCACCAATACTTACAAGCCTTTAACACAAGAATATCGGGAATTTAAAGGAAAATTGTGAAGAAACAACGCGACTTCACTTACATGGTTGGGCATTGAGCCAGTATCAGAGTCACTCATCGGAGATTTGGGGACCACCATAGGCACCACAGGCACTTGAATTGGTACAATCACATTTGACGGTCCTGAAGGTGGTCCCACTACTGTTACTTTAGTTCCTCCTGAAACTGTGATGCTTTTATCCTGAATGTTTTCAATGACAAATTTTCCATTAGCATGTCCAGGGTCCAGTTGGAACAACTGAATCAAGTCCTGCAGTGTCCCCAGCTGCTTCAAAGGCACTGTCACTTCTCCACCATACATAAATCGGACGAGAAGGAGCATATCTTGGTACTTTACTTCCGGTACAATAATGGTATACAAGTCCAGCACAGGTTCCAAGTCGTCCAAAATCTGCAGAATAGAAAGATATATGATAATTACTTCCATTCCATGTTTCAAAGCATCTGATTCGTGACATTATGAGGATAAAATAACTTTAATATGAATGCTTGTTGGTGTATAGGGTATTGTGTGGTTTTTAAAAATAGCCGTCTATGTCAAACCTCAATTAATACTATCATGTTTTAAACAATTACACTTTCATACTTATTTATTAGTAAACATAAAGATATAAAAGTTGTGGGTACTTTTGAGCGAAGTATGAATTAAACTCCGAGTTACATGATACATCTGAAATTGCCGAGCTGCATAAATGTCATCGTCATACAGTGGCTGTCGAAACCAGTGGCATGCAGATTTTCTTTTTCTTTCTAAAGTAACTATTTGTAACATGATCTTCGTATTCCTCATACATTGAGACCATAATCATGAGCTCATACTAGCCACTGAAGAGAACCCCAGTTTGAGTTTAGCATATAGCCTTTTAAGTTTAGTATGTATAAGACGGCAAATAAGGATGAGGTTTATATGATCTGTAGTTCTGTAGGCTATGCTATCACAAAACAACCACCACACCACCCAGTGAATTTCCATTCCTTTCCATTTGCCAGCTATGTAGTGCATATAGAAACTTCGAACCCTGCCTTGTAAACTATCACCAGCACCAGCCCTTCCCCTTGAGATAGAAAATCACACACCAGAACCAGAAAGCCAGCTACAAGTTAAAATTTCCTCTTTCTAACTAAGCAAGCAGACTGATGAGGGAATGATGGTGTTGCCAACTTTCACCTTATCCATAAATACATACATATACATATATATTTTATGCAACGTTGATAATATTAATATGTACTAAATACGAGTAATCTACGATATCAGTGTCAGTTAGTTTCATCTTTCAAAATTATAGTTTAATTCCCATACTCATAAAATGATCCATGCACCACTCTCACTGACACCAAACTCTCTCTCTCTCGTATTTTTCTCTCCACTCAACTTCAGGAAATTATTAAGACTAGCTTAGTACTTTTCGTTCAGACACATTTTCCTCGGTGATGCAAATGGAATACAAGGTTCATAAACTATGCATCGTCCTATACTGCGAAAAACTGATATTTAACTACGACAAATATCAACCTTGCAAATGAATTCCATACTATTTAGCATGAACGCTGTAGGGCTGAGAAACGAGAGGACTGCTAAACACTCTCACAGCCAAATGCAACCCAAAGAGGCTTTATGGGATGAGATAGCATTACATTACAATAAATTCCACTTTAACTCAGGGGGCTTTCATATCCGTTTTCCTAACATTATTCCACATCCTTTCATTTCAACAATACAGTCTCGATGTAAGAGTTAGCATAGCTTTTTGTATGTAATTCGAATCAACTCTTCAGCAACAGACTCTAAACTACTTTTTATGCCATGATTGCCACGAAGTTCTTTCTATCCTCTACTTATTACGTGACAGTGCTGGATGCTGGAAAGTTCACTTCGTTCGTGAGCTGTTGTGCTATTTACATTATACTGTATTGCATTGCATTACTACCAATCTTGAATACTCCTGCTTGAGTTAATGATCAAGTTTCCCTTCCATTTCCACCCATCCATACCTCTCTCTGTGTAGGATCCTCTTTTCATACCAGTTCGCAGTCCTTCCAGATATTTTCTACTCTGTCTCCATGTCTCTCTCTTTTTACTCTTTCTAATGCACTCTCACTCTGTTCTCTCCCTTTCCAAAATCTGGCTGGAGATTTTGTTTGTTGTTGATCCTTGTGTTCACGCTAGACCTTCTTTACAACACATCATGTAATATACGTGCTTCATACTCCGACTCATGGATGGTTGAACAGTTCTTCTTCCTGCTATACTAAAGCATTTGAAAAGCTAAGTAGTAGCTGCGGACTTGATGCTTCGTTGACTATTTTACAACACAGGTAAATCTTTACACCCAGCAATAAAAGTAGGTAAACTCAGCTTCCATTAGTGTGCTTTTGCTCTCCTTTCTACTGTATACTGCACAGTGCTATTGTTCATAATATTCCATATACTACGCTATAACCAGCAAGCCTATACTACAAGAATACTAATGGAGTGGTGGATGCAAAGAGAGAGTTTCACAACCTTGCCTTTATCACATTATATATCAGGGGCGTTTCAGCACAAGCAGTTAAATATCTTGCATTCAGTTAAATTACTTTCATGGTTAAACTCCAAATATTGTAAAGATAAAATAAAAATATGCACGACATTTCCTAGTACTGTAGGGTAGAATCGAATCATCTTTCATCAAATGCAGCTTAGCCTCTACTCATGTACAGGGAGCATAAGGAAAGGAATGGACAAAATTCTACTACACCAAAAATTATGGCTACTTGAAATTAGTCATTACTGACGAGTATCAGAGGACGAGGGTCGAGAATTCTTGCTCAGA
>Ga0194135_10002529_pt1 | contig 11128 bp, 10 predicted proteins | sample LitLau_LLRF_2013_FD_134024 | JGI IMG/M metagenome (GOLD analysis project Ga0194135, IMG submission 134024) | Freshwater sediment microbial communities in response to fracking from North America - Little Laurel Run_MetaG_LLRF_2013 (version 2) | ecosystem: Environmental > Aquatic > Freshwater >... | reverse complement strand
CGATGTGGCCCTGATACAGCCCCAATGTGGCCCTGATATGGCCTCGATGTGGCCCTGATATGGCCTCGATGTGGCCCTGATACAGCCCCAATGTGGCCCTGATATGGCCTCGATGTGGCCCTGATACAGCACCAATGTGGCCCTGATATGGCCTCGATGTGGCCCTTATATGGCCTCGATATGGCCCTTATATGGCCTCGATGTGGCCCTGATATGGCCTCGATGTGGCCCCAATGTGGCCCTGATATGGCCTCGATGTGGCCCCAATGTGGCCCTGATATGGCCTCGATGTGGCCCTGATATGGCCCCAATGTGGCCCTGATATGGCCCCAATGTGGCCCTGATATGTCCTCGATATGGCCCCAATGTGGCCTCGATGTGGCCCCAATGTGGCCCTGATATGGCCTCGATGTGGCCCCAATGTGGCCCCAATGTGGCCCTGATATATGGCCTCGATGTGGCCCTGATATGGCCCCGATGTAGCCCCGATTAATTAAGCAAATGTTTGGGTAAATGAAAGAAATTGTGTTTCCTATCCTATTTTTGGCAAATGCTTCAAAGCAGTCAGCCAGTTGAACTTTAAGCAAACTAGATTGGGTAATGTAAGAAATTGGTTGGGTGCAATTAATGGCACCCTTCTTTTTACACATTAATTTGATCCTCAACCTGTTACATCAAGCAGTGGTACGCGTGCATTAACTAATTTTAAGGGAGTACCAGAAATCCCCGATCTTGGTACATGAAGAGACAGTCAGTCAAGTGATGTGCATAGATATTTAGGGCTTCTACATCTATAAATTTCTATTAGATGATGATGTATGAAAGGGACTCTGTCAAACAATTGGACCTTCATCATATCGTATTACTATCTGATATGTAGTTACTAGGTGGTAATGATGATGAAGACACCATGAAACATTAAAACGATGGTGGAATAAAACGATACTCTCTTATCTGAGAAATTAAACTCCGGAATAAGCAAAATGGCTCGTGTGGCTTAAGAAAGGAACCTTTTTGAGTCTTATCTATGTAATTAAAACTAAAGGCCATCCGTTCTTTAATAGTGTTGTAAGTTGTAACACGACAAGCATCTCTTTATTCCTCTTAATTAATAACATTACCACATAATTTACGTATGACACTTAACATTTCGCATCACTATGAAAAATCCGAGAAGACACTTGTCGCCACACGTTAGAAATAGACTTCAACTTCAACCATTCATACTCGTATACTACATTCAATTCATGATTTCATCAAAGAACGGAACGGGTGGAACTGAATTAAGACACGACGACCACCACCACAACAAGTCAACCTGGCCTATTATCAGTAAAGGTGAGTCATGATGATCGTATTTTCTGAAATATGAAAATCTAGCATCACTTTTTGTGCTTAAAGAAGGAAAGAAGTTTCGAAATATTCTAACAATAAGCTCACAGTTCTGTCTTTCAAAGCCTCTGACGTTACGAGAAGACTTAAGGCTATTGAAGCTGCCATGAAGCTACCCAATAGATTTTATGACACAGAAAGAAACATATTTTGGATTAAAGAAGTCTTCTGCAGGGACTTCCTAGATTTGGTGAGTTAATATGCTTATTACATGCAGGAATTCTAACGAATTAAAATAACTGGTTGATTTAATTTTGTAAGTCCCTGAATGATGCACAATCGTGGAGAATGTGTTATCTAAATTTTTCGGACAACTCTGTTCATATGTTACTGATGAAAGACTTCCAAAAGTTGCAGCTTGGTTTAGTATCGCTCATTGAAAAACTTCATAATTTGAGGTCACTCGCGATTCATTATTTTTCAGTGAATACCCTTTACTAACTCTACGTTGACTCATGTTGAAATTCTCTGTGCCGTATCCGTATTCTTGGAATCTGTAAGTGTTAAACTACAATTGCAATTGATTTCTGTATTGCCCAGCAGATCTATCAGTCACAGCAGAAAAACCCTAACCCTAATGCATCCCGGAAGAAGTGAAGGTTACTTACACTAGTCTATCCGAAAATCCGAAAGATATACATAAAAGAGAGACTTATTAAAGATGCAAAAAATAAGCAAAGCCATTCCACGACTCGTCAAGATCTCTTCATATTCTACTCTACTCGTTATTGGGGCATCCTTAGTAGTAATTATGATTTCACTGTTATTCTGTCAATTGAGTAGCATTAATTTGCATTAGTTTTGGTGATTTATGAAATAAATGTACGATTCAGATCCAAGTTAGCTGACAATGAGTAAAAGACTGCGGAGTGTGTGTTCTTTAATAATCGTTAGCAATTCCATTGCAGATTGGAGACCCTCTTGAGTTACACACCATCGAGTAAGAATTCCGCGAACGTTGTAAATTGTGTGATTCATCTTTCCTTTTTTCGTATTCTTGTGTAGTCCAAGATATTTATTTTTGCAAAACTTGTTTTTGAAAACTTTAGGTCTACAAGTTTAAAGCAATTAAGTTTAAAGCCTTGTGTCATATCTTCAGTTGACGATTTATTTTTCGGCAGTATTTGAGATTCATCAAAGTATAACTATAGTACAATAATGACTATTAAGTTTAACGAAATTATTGAAGCATGCCAAGTAATCGCCAGTCAGGAAGAGGTTGACGTTTGCGTGACGGAATCGTTGAAGGTACTGAATAACTTTATTAACTTTTGAGATCAACGGATGTTTAAATTTGTAGATCAGATTATTATTAGCTTAAGTCTCTTGTGATTTGTAATAGGGAGCAGGGTACGCTGCCTGTGGAGCATTAGTTGGTGGATTATGCATGGGACCTCCAGGAATTGCAGTGGGTGAGTTTTATCATCAGTTTCCTAATTTGATCCTATTTATCCACATTTAGTTAGACACAGGTGTACATACTCTAATTTTATTTCAACAGGCGGAACTATTGGAAGTTTTGCAGGAGCTTCGATGTGCAAATCCTACAAGCCTTTGTGGCAAGTTTTGTCTAATATGAGCGAAGCGAACAAGGTCAAGTTGGCGAATCACATGCTGCGTGTTGCTCAAAATTTAGAAATATCGGATGGAATTCTACTCATGTCCATTATCGCGGAACCGACTTGTGCAGCAAGACAGACCATGGCTAGAGAACTTGTATCCTATTTCGGTGCTTCCTTGCGTCAATGATAATTGGATTTGTGTGCGCTGAGAATGCTTAATGTCGCAATCTTATCTCGTAGTTTTTGCATTTATTCTTCCTGTTCTATCCGTTGCTTATAGTTTTCTAAGGTTTTTCTGATAGTATCATATTCTTGGAGGTGCGTGTTATCGGAGAACAATATCAGCAAACTACTGTGATCGTATGTATTTTAATATGTAAAACTTTTTACCTAACTGTAACTAAATCTTTATCTAACGAAAGAATCAATCTAATTTTAAGTGTTTCTAATTGGACTGCATGTTACTTTGTTCAAATTGTAAAATTAGAAAATATCGTGTACTGTAGCAAATAATCATCGTTTCTTGAACTGTACTGTGCAATATATCTAGTAGTAGTAATAAATATAATGACATCTCTGGAAGCAAAGTAAAGCAAGAGTTTATTGGATACAGACAGCTATTACGTAAATTTATGCTACGCAGGCAATTCCCTTAGATCAATTCACCAGGCTAAATTATATTCTCAATTAATATATATATATATAGTTTCAAGTTGTGGGGGTGCTGATTCCAAGCGGAATACACGTAGGAGTGATTCCATTAGCCACAGCATTATCTGTTAGTTCAGTCGGACAAATGTAGGTAGTAACTCCGTTTACTAAGTTAGGATCACACATAAAATAACCCACACATCTTGAAGAAGTGGTATCGCAATCAAATGTTGGACGGATGGTTGCATCAGGTCCCAAGGAAGAATATGCTGTAGCACATTCATCGCCGTCAGTGCATGCATACGATGAGGTCGAAGTCTGATCTTCATAATTCACGCACGCAAAACGCGTAGGGGCGGCTGCAGCCACAACAGTATTGTTAGAAGCTGTTGTTCCAAAGTTAAGGAAAGCACAGAGAAGGGGACGTGTTCCTATGTTTCCAGTGATATTCTTTATTGTACACGCACCTAAGGAGGTTCAATTGATGTTACTGATATGCTGGCTGCACCGTTTCTAAATTTTAGTATCAAAGACCAAAGCATGAAGAAGTTATAAGAAGTAAAGGAAAAAAAAACCAACTTCTGAGCATAGACGATCCATCCTGGTTCGGCTGAAGGAAGATTCCTTGTACTGGAAAAAGTGCAACAGCTCCAATAAGAAAGATGAATCTGGATGAGAACATGTCGACTGATAAACCATAAGAATTAAGACTGTGCGGAAAAAATCACCGTGAAGGTGGTTTTAACTCTCTGGAACCGGAAGTACCAAGTGGCAGATCGTGTATGATTATGAAACGCGTTGCGTAACAATGAGTTATGTAAAAAACGAACGTGAGACGCGTGTATGTACAAGAGCTAATTTATTAACTGTTCAAAGTAGGTCAAGAATGTGGGTACAAAATTCAACCTAAATTACGCAGGGGAATGCAAACGCCTTTTGGAGCAATTTGTTTTGGACACAGAAACTGATTCATCAAAGGACTATACTCACACATAAACGGTCCTTTGCATACTCCGCCCACTACGTAAGGCTGATTACTAGAAATAGAAGAAATAGGACGATTTGTAGGGTCAGTTGTACTGGTAACAGTAGGAGGCTCATCATCTGGATCACCTCTGACCGCAGCTCTGTTACCCGGACTGTCCATGCGTAAAATGTAAGTTTGAAAGTTTCGATAGCGTAGCTCTGGAGGGAGGATTACGGTTTGTTCTGACCTGGCACAAGCAACTCCTTCCTCTTCACGTTTCGAATATTCGTTGAATGTACGCGGACACTTTTCCTTTATATCAATACTGCAAGGAATCTGATTCGCATCCGTGAGACAAACATGCGGTACTTGATCAGGCTTTAAGGTAGTAGCAGGTGTGGTGGAGACATTAGCGTTTGGTTTCATCGATAGTCCAGGAAAGAGGAAGCAAAACAAGGGCCTGAAACTATTCCCCATCAACCGTTGTTGCCCACTGCTTTGATTAATTCTGCACATTTCTGCAATTTTAAGTTATATCCCTTATACACCATCACATCACTTATCTTCATATGAAAAACATCCTAAATAGCCTCTTACTCTTACCCCGGAAATAGCTTATCGGTGTAGGCAGGAACACTCCAGATGAAGTCGCAGCAAGGAACCCGAATAATACCGAAAATGCAAGAATATGAGACATCCCGAAGACTTTTTTGGAATCAAATCTCCTTACTAATGAATCTGATATATAATCTCAAGGTACAAGCGATAGTGTTTCCAAATCCAAACTCTTTTCTGCTTAATGAATAATACACTCCAATCCAAACACTATGCAACATTGTCCTCTTGTCTACATTTATATACCCACTGGGAGAGAGGAAGTCTTCCATGAAACAGTTTCATTTAATGTATAATAATGTGATCGTGTGTTCCCATTTCGGCAGTGCCGGTAATTTCGTCGATTTCGGCGATTTCTTCCAGAGACGCCGGCGGAAACATAAACCTTCATTTGCTGCCCATAAAAAGACTAAAAGACATGAAAAGGTGGCTAATGGTAAGTTGCAAGGGGGCGTGTGGTGGGTGAGGGGAACAAAGGAAGAGAAAGTGAGACGGAAGTCGGACGAGAGGGCGGGAAAGGGAGTTTTTGTTTGTTTTCGTGCTCCGTTCGACGAGTCCAGGCCGTGTCGTCGTCGTCGTTGTCGTTGTCGTGAAGGAGGAGAAGACGTCGCTGAGATGGAGGAGGCGCTCCAGGGACTCCATTATTGACTACGATGTCACTTGATGGATCATCTCTCGAGTTCTGTGAGTGCAGTGTAATACAAAGTAATACATGTACAATGTGTATATATATATATATGTATAGATGGTTGGTTGTAACTTTGAATTGACAATTGACGTCATTGAACTGATGTCATTGTTGACTTAGTTATCTTTGTCTTATGATGAATCACAATTGATTGAGATTATTATTACTATTAATACTATTACTATTGAACAGCAGGAGCAGGAGCAACAGCAGCAGACGATGGGCCACCCCGGCTATCTCCTCCCGCATGTCATCTCTGACACTGACTTCAATCTGGTGGACTTCATTAATAGTCACTGGAAGTACCGGGGAGAAGGGAATGCTAATATTGTCATCGCTCTAGAAGATGTGAGTCACATTTGTGAGGAAAGAGAAGAAGCATTGGAGCATGATGATGAGGCAAAAACTGAGGAGTATGTATACAGGAACTGAGGGTCATGAGACTTTCGAAGACGAAAGTTGACGAAGGAGATCACGAAGATGGGTTGGATTGGAATAGACTTAAACGGAAAGTTATGAGGGAAGTCGTGTTTGCGAATAACTATTTGGTGCCACTTCTTGGGCTGGAGTATGTGGGGAAGGTCCAGGCTATTCAACTCAAGCTTGAGCAAGTCAGCATTCTCAATCACAAGTTGAAGAAGTGCAGACCAAGTACAGATTTTGTTATTTCTTGCGTTTATATGATGAGAGAAAATGAGAAATATAATTGTTTTGCTTGAAAGATTGTGATCATTGGGATTTCTTCTATAGGTTTTAGGCAGCACAAGGAGCTGAAGGTGCCTTATGGAACTTCTCACAGGGATTTTGCTAGAATCCACTCTTATGCTACGAAGAGAAATGATTATTGTATTGAGATTAAACCAAAACAAGGATGGTGGTCGAAGCACCTTCAGGCCGCTTTAGAAGGATTGTTTCTTCCCTCGCAGTGTACTTACTGTTTGAACCAATTCCTTAAGGTTGCTTTAATTAAACCTGCAATTGTCTATATGGCGTGTATTTTATTTGATATGTTTTCTATGCAGCTGAAGCGCTCAAAGATTGTATCTCGCACTAACTACTGCCCACTAGACTTATTCTCAGGAGAACCGCGTCGAATGGTTCAAGCAATTGTCGCTCTCATCTCAAACCCCCAAAACAACTTTAGAATCTTCAAGGTAAACTCTTCAGTCTCCATTAGTACGAAGACCGTTAGTCCAAAATTGGTGTTAAGTTTGCGAATTGTCTTTGAATGTTTCAGAATGGAAGACTTGTGTATGGAGAAAACGAGACGAAATGGCTGGAACCACTTTTGTCTGAATGGATGGGATTTAAGAGTTCGGAGGAACCGTCAAACTCAGCAAGCTATCCCATGTTAGTTGGATTACAGTTTATAACTATAAAAGTTTGGAGATTATAATATTGGTTCTTAATTAAAATGTGTTTGGTTTTTAAAGGAACGTTGACAATATGATTTTCCTCTTATGCTCCGCATTGCTCAAGTCTAAAACTGGAATCGAAGCAGGGACTTCGATGTCGACGACTTTGGCAGAAGAGGAAGAGGAATACATGAGGCTGCTGACTGAGTTACGAAGAGTGCTGGAAGAATCACCAGTGATGTGTCACAGAGATGGAACTCTGATTGTAAGAAGAAAAGGGGAATCTTGTATCGAATGTTCGGAAAGACCCCCGAAAAGAAGCATTCTGGGGAGAATTTTGGAAGTGCAACGTCTGGGAGAAGGAGTAGATAGAATCTATCAACTTTATGAAAAGATATGCCCAGTCCATAGTAAGGCAGCTGGTGTTTCTCCTGCTCTCAAATCACATGGGTTCAGTAGTAGTAGCACCGTCGGAGATTGTACGTGGAACTCATCAGGTGAGGAAAGTGGATGTGAGTTCGGATCATCTTCTTCATCAGAATTCTCCGAGGATGATGATGAGGCAACCTTAAGTGCGGAGGACATTGAATGTCCAGGGCTGAAGTGTCTTGAAAGTGAAAAGTGGCTCGATGAGATTCCCAACATAACTCGTGTTTTGGAGAAGAAAGAACTGCTGCTATTACAACAGTATTTAGTCGCGGCAACTGCAAAGGATTGTTCAATTATGATCACTTTCTCTCCCTTGAGGGCTTCGCCCAATCGAGTAAACGAAGATTCCTCTAGTGCTGGCTATGAGGAAAGTGATCTCATCCTTCGTGATTTAAATGGAAATGAACATCGTGTACGATTAGGTGTGGCCGATTTGGATCCTAAGCCTGTTAGTTCTATAGTGAAACACTTTTTAAGAGATAGAGAAATGGTGCAAGATTTTCTTCAGTTTTGTCGCGCCCGTAATAATTGAATCTATGAAATATTTCTCAGATTCTGTAGTGTAATACAAGCCTACAGAGATTCAGTGTGATATCCTATACAGTTTTATTCGAATAAAAAGAGATTTCAGATTTTTAGAATTTAGAATTAAAGATTTGATGAGTGATGGTAATGAGTGCTTCCGGCTGTGGTCTCATAGTGAGGAAGGCTCTTTCGACCTTTCTTCCTTAACTCTTCTTCAATTCCTTTCCCGAAAGATGGGTGGACCAGCGAGAAGTTCTTGATAACTCGCTCCTGGATGAATTCCTGAGCGTTCGCCAAATGTCCTGCAATATTCTGCACAAGTCTAAGTCGTTCATCTGCGTTGAGCACGCGAGTCCAATATGTGGCCACTTGAGTGAAGTTGTCGTCATCAGCAGAGTTGTAGCGAGCCACGTCTCCTGAGACAGTGTAAGTTGAGAGTTGAACTGCGGGTGAGTCAGATGTTGGCCCGTTAAAGCTATTCGGGAAGTAATTAGGGGCCCCTCCCTACGAAAGTTAAATTATATATATGAAATTACACAAAAACCGTTAGCTATGATCTGGTTGGGTAATATATGATTGGTTAAAAATATTACTTGATAAGTATCGGTATTCATAAAACCATCTCGGTTGTACGTGGCAAGACGAATTGTTTTAAGCGGACAATTTACAGGAAGCTGAGCATAGTTGGGGCCAAGTCGATGTCGATGAGTGTCCGTGTAGGAAAAGAGACGACCCTGGAGCATTTTATCCGGTGATGGTTCAATTCCTGGAATCATGTTAGCAGGAGAAAATGCAATTTGTTCCACTTGGTTGAAATAATTGCATGGGTTTCTGTCCAAAACCATTTTTCCCACTTGAATCAAAGGGAACTCGGACTGAGGCCAGATTTTTGTTAGATCGAATGGATTCCAGCGGAAACGTTCAGCTTGTTCAAAGGTCATCACTTGGATGTACATAGTCCATGAAGGGTAGCGCTGAGACTGGATTGCATTGTACAAATCATGAATTGCATAGTCAGGATCTTCAGCAGCAAGTTGGTGAGCTTTCTCAGCAGGAAGGTTTCGGATTCCCTGGTCGGTCTTAAGATGGAATTTGCAGTAGACTGGAGTGCCGTCCTTGTTCACCAGTTTGAAAGTGTGTGAGCCGTACCCGTTCATGTGACGGTATCCATCAGGAGTGCCGCGGTCCGAGAACAAGAACGACACTTGGTGAGTCGTCTCAGGTCGGAGGGAAATGAAATCCCAGAACATATCCGCATCCTGAACAATTACAATACGCGAATGATTAGTACCAATACTTTAGGATTGTCCTTAACCGATAAGACTTCCATGTCAAATACCTTAAGATGGGTTTGCGGATTTCGTTTCTGCGTATGAATGAAAGATGGAAAGAGGATAGGGTCCCGAATGAAGAAGATGGGAGTGTTGTTTCCCACGAGATCCCAATTTCCATCTTCCGTGTAGAACTTGACGGCAAATCCTCGAGGATCTCTCGCAGTGTCAGCCGACCCACTTTCCCCACCCACCGTCGAAAATCGTGCAGCCAAATTAGTTCGCTTTCCAATGAATTCAAAAGGCTTTGCCTTAGTATATCGAGTGATATCATGGGTTACTTCGAAATAACCAAAAGCCCCTATTGAGGGACACGTTTCATTAGTCAATCTGACATTAATTACCCTTATAAAGCAAATAACTGACCTGCACCCTTCGCATGAACAACTCGTTCAGGAATCCTCTCCCTGTCAAATACTGCAAGATGCTCTACCAAATTCGTATCTTGGAGCAGAATCGGTCCCCTCTCCCCAGCAGTAAGCGATTTAGTCAACGTCGGTAGTGGACATCCGTGGGCATTGACCGCTCTGCTTGTGCTAGACTATAGGACACAACGAAGAATTAGTAAAGACATACTATTATTTCTTCATCCAAGGTTAACAGAAAGGTCAATCTATTTACTTGCTGAGAGTTAAGTAATCCATCCTTCCACTGGGAGAGTTGATTAGCAGCAAGATCCCTTTGAGCACTCATCCTCAGAGCAAAATCCAGTCCTCTTGTCCTCACAACGTTGTCGAAACTCCTGAGGGAACAAATAATGGAAAGCGTCTCAAACTTACAATTAGTACTATCTAGTTTTGTATAGTGATCTCCAGCAGAAAGCTGAACTGAGTTGTCTCCAAGTAGAAAATGATGATTAGAACGGTTGGAAGTTATTGACTGACTTCTTCTAACTCAATTAACTCTCCTTGTCATTCATCGCTTATCTGTTGATGATGAGAGAAGTGGTGGTGGTGGTAGTTGACCTGCTGCTGGAGATAAGATAAAAGCATCAAAGCATCATTAATGCTATAGCATATACCAGAAGGTTTCCTTCTCATCATCATCATCATCAATATTTTTTGGTTTGCTCCTTGTCGTCTTAATTTCATGTTATAAAGTGAGTGAGTATTTTTCTCCTCCGAATCTTCGAGACTGAAAAGTACTTTTTTGTTTACTTATGAATTTATTATTATTCACAGAAGAGCCAACGGCAGCGTAATTTCTGAGAAAAATAGTATGTTTGTATTTGATAAATAGTTTTGCAATGTTGACGATGTGGGATGTCGGATAAATTGTAAATTACATGAAAAAGAGAAGGGAAGAAGTGAATGTATGTTGGTCTTGAGACTTGAAAGCTTTGGGGGTTCTCAACTGTTGGGCTGACCTTCCAAGACGTATTGTCTATTTAAACAAGGAACTAACTACACCTTTCTTAACTTTGAAGGCTCAAGACTATTCAATAATCCAATGATATATGATTGCGGTGTGTGTGTGCAAAAATAGCTTAATGACGATGACACAAGAAACTGTGAATCTTTTATTCGAAGTAGCTCCTCTGTATAGTTTTTAGTTTTAGGTTGATGGATACACTGCCATTTTAGACACAAAGAGAGACGCTCCTGTATCTCTCG